>Ga0070762_10000340_pt1 | contig 18852 bp, 10 predicted proteins | sample HubBroMetageREF2_FD_66726 | JGI IMG/M metagenome (GOLD analysis project Ga0070762, IMG submission 66726) | Reference soil microbial communities from the Hubbard Brook experimental Forest, New Hampshire, USA - Hubbard Brook CCASE Soil... | ecosystem: Environmental > Terrestrial > Soil >...
CGAGCAGAACTTTGGCGGTATCCGCCACGCGCTGGATCGAGGCCACCATCTGATCGATGGACGCGGAGGTTTCGCTGACGCTGGAAGCTTGCACCTTGGTGCTCTTCACCATGTTCTGCACGTTGACGCTCATTTCGTGCATGGTGCTGGTGACTTCGTCAATGGCCGAGGAAGTTTGCAAACTGATCTTGGCAGACTCGTCGGATGCTCCCGCCACTTGGTTGGAAGCGCTGGCCACCTGCTGTGCGGCATCGCGGCCGTTGCGAACCAACTTTCGCAAACCTTCAATCATGCGCGCGAAGGCTTTGCCCAGCGTGTCGTTCTTGGATCGGGGCTGAACGTCGACTCCCAGATTTCCGCCCGCGATGGCCTCCGAAACCGAAGCCATTTCCCGGAGGTAGGTAACCATCTTGGAGAAAGTTCGGGCCAGTTCACCAATTTCATCGCTGCGATGAATGTCGATCTCATGATCCAGATCGCCGGCGTCGGCGATCTGGCGGGCGATCCGCATAAGGTCATTGAGTGAAGTGGTAATGGACTTTGCGGTGGTGTATGCGATCACAACTCCGAGGGTCAGTGCCACCAGCGTGCTCAGCAATGCAATCACGAAAGTTGCGGTGCCCGCGGTCTCGTCGGACTTCCTGCGCGCGTCGAGCACTTTGGTATTTTCGAGATCAGCCACGTCGAGATATTCGGTGGCGTTTTTCACCCAGGAAGACGCGTCTTTCTGCAAGTAGAAAATCTGAAGTTCAGCAACGGTGGCATTGCCACTGTCCACTTCTTTGCGTTTGTCCATTAACGGCGCGGCAAATTCACGAGCCCAGTTCTGCTCGCTGGACTGCACTTTTTCGAGTGCCGTTCGCTGCTGCTCGGATGTGGTAAGGCTCTCGCCAGTTTGCAGCTTTTCTTCCAGCACCCGCATGCCATCATTGAGTCGTTCAACTTCGCGAGTGTCGCCGCTAAGCAGGTAGTTGCTCAGAGACAAGCGGTTCTGCATCATCTGGAATCGGATCTTATCGGTGGTCGCTGCCATTTGCAGCGCCTGGGAAGCAGCGGCCTTGGCGCTATGCTCCCGTTGCACTGCGATGAGGTTGATAAGGAACAGCACAACGACCATCGCAAGGACGGCTCCGAAGTTTAGGTAGAGTTTCTTGCCAATCGTCATTCGCTATTCCTCCGCGGTTCGTTTCCTGCGTGCGTCTCCGCCTCCCAGTTCATGGTTGAATCCAATCTGCAAACTTTGCTGTCCGCCGGCAAACCACGTCCAGGCATTTCTGGTTCCGGCTGATCTGGTTCCGGCTAGTCTTGGGGTTGGAACTTGAATTCCACAGTTCCCGTACTTTCACCGTCAGCCGGCTCAAATTTCCACCTTTTCAAGGCATCCATGGCGGCATTGACCAGGATGGGATTTCCCCCAACTACTTTGGACTCTTTAAGGCTCCCGCTCGGCGAAACCACGACTAGCACTTTGACGGTACCAGTAATGTTCAAGCGCTTCGCCAAGTCTGGATAAGCGGGCATTACCTTGGTTTTCGTTTTGCGGGTCAATTCTCCTTGCGCCATTGCAGGCAGAGGATGGAGAGTTGTCGCGAATGTCGCCAGTAACGCCAAAAGGCCAGCTACTGCCCACCGCTGCATCTTGTGCAAAGACACTGCTCCTCCCGGTGACAAATTCTGCTTTTGCCACAGCAATGTCCTTGCCACGCTCCGGGGATCGGACCAAGAGCTGTGGTGAATCGTCTAAACGCCTGGGCGTAAGGACCTTACAATCATTTTGCGGTTGCACTGCGACCTTCTGCTGTTGCTCTAATCTGTCTCATCGGATCCCCCAGCTCTCAGACTGAGACGCTTTGCGACATTTTGCCAAGATTTCACACTTCGGCACTCCGAATGGTATTTCCTTGACTCAAATTGAGATGCCGGTCTATTTTTCTTGTATATTCAATTACTTGTAGTTTGGAGTTGAAAAGGTGGTGCCTTTCTGACTACGCATGCCGGAGATGCGACGGTGCTGGAAAAACCCGGCTCTCGATCGGACGATGCCTTCCAGAAACTGCTGCTGCGATTTTCGGAAGCGGCCGCTCAAGGAGCCGCTGCACCGGCGCTGATCCGCCTCTTCTGCAAGGCCACGCGCGGTTTTTTTCGTGCGGACGGCGCTTACTTCTGGCGATGTGTTTCTGCGGAGGAGTTGATAGGCGCGGAAGCCGATGGCCTGATGGCAAATGATTTCGTTGGCCGCCGCCTCAAGACGCGCGAGAGTGCCGTTGCCATGGAAGCCATTCGTCAGCGCCGAACGGTGTATGTGAACAATCCCTCCCCAAACCGGTATCCCGTAGCTGCCGAATTCCGCGCCCGGTCACTGATGGCCGCTCCTGTGGTGGTTTCCAACGAAGTCATTGGCGCTGCAGTATTTCTACAAGCCTCGGAGCCGGATTACTTTACTGACGATCTTGCCGCAAAGGCAACCATTCTTGCAGGACAACTTGGCAGCTTGTTGGAAGCGAGCCGCTTGACCGAGACATCACGCGAGGAGCATCGCCGCGCGGAGATATTGGCCGAGGTTGCTCAAGCCGTGCATGCGGTTCCCGACTCGGCCGTGGTGGCGCAGACCATCGCCGACCGGGTGCGGGTTCTGCTGCGCACTCGGCTGGTGTGCATTTTATTGCGGCAGGGAACGACGGTCGGATTGCATGCGGTCGCTGCTGAGTCTCAGCACCTGGCGACTTCGGCACGCGCTCGCTTCGACCGTAAGGGACTACAATTCGCGGTCGATCTTGGCGCCCGCGCGCTTGCCGCCGATGCGCCCATCACTGTTGCCATCGATCCCGTTACCCACGCTCTCGGAGATTTGGTCCCAGCGGGGATGCTTTTGGCTGCTCCCATTCGCACTTCGCGCGCGGAGGGCGCCATACTCGTCTATCCACGGCAAGAAGGCGCTTTCAACCACGACGAGAAGTCGCTGCTCTCCGCAGTGGCAGGATTTGGGGGCGTGGCCATCGCCAATGCCGAGCTTTACGGAACTGCCCAGGCCCAGGCTCATGAACTGCACCAGCTTCTGGACATCCTGTCAGAACTGAGCTCGGTCGGAAATCTCGATGAGTTTTTGCGGCAATTTGTGGTTCGCGCCGCCGACTTCCTGGGTTTTGGCCGGGCCTTTGTTGGATTGCTCGAAGGGGAGACGTTTCAGGTTCGCTGGGGAGCGGAGAACGGCCAGCCCGGCCAAGTCGACGAGGTTTTCCCCAATGGCGTCGCCAGCCGTGCCCTGCTTAATAAGGAACCCTTCTGGGCTAACGACCCGGCCAAGATTCCGGGGGCCAACCTCGAAATGATCGCCAAGTTCAAGGTGCGCCAACTCTTGGCTGTACCGCTGCTGGGAACGGGAGGGCGGGTCTTGGGCCTGCTTGGAGTGTTTGATCGCTTGGACCGTACGGCAATCTCGCAAGAGAATGTTCGTTCGGCGCAGGCATTGGCGGCTCAGGTCGCTGTAACCCTCGAAGCGACTCGCAATTTGCACTTGTCGGAACAACACCGGCGCCGCGCCGAGGCCCTAAAGGGACTCGCGCTCGAGTTGAACTCCCACCTTCGCCTTCCGGAGTGCGCCCGGAATTTCGCGATCCGCGCTGCGGAGTTGATGGGGGCGCGGGCCGCTGCATTTGCTGTGCAGCAGGGTTCAGATCTGGAAACGCTCATCGTCCACGGGACGTCTACGGTAGGTCAGCCACTGAATGCATTGCTGCGTCGTTTTGATCATGCCCTGTTAGACGCGTTGGCGCAGCATCTCCCGGAGATTGTTTGCGCGAGCGCCGCGGAGTTTTTCGGCGCCGAGCTAGGTTCGCTTCTGGGGTGGAATGACTGCATCATCGTAAGGCTGCTGGGTTCCTCTGGTGAACTGGTGGGAGTCTTGTGCCTTGCCAATCGCGGAAGGCCCTTGCAAGAGGAGGACAAAGAACTTTTGCGAGCCATCGCCGCCCACGCTTCGGTTGCCCTGGAGAATGCAAGGCTTTTCACTCGCATGGACCAGGCGAACCGGCACTGGATCGAAATTTTCGACGCCATCACGGACTTTATTGTCGCCCACGATCAATCAGATCATGTTCTGCGGGTGAACCGTTCTCTGGCTGATTTCATCGGTGTGCAGCCGCATGAACTTATCGGCGTAAAGATGGGCGCTCTGCTGGCGATGGGGAATGACGCACCCGTGCATTCGTGTCCTTTCTGTCGCGCGACCGCGGATGTAGCGACCGACGAGTTCGTTCTCCCGGTTCTGGACCGGACGTATCTTGTGTCCAGCTCTCGCGTCCATGGGGCAAACAACGAGGGCCTCCAAACCATCCACGTGCTCAAGGACATCACTGACCGTCGCGAAGCCGAGCGGCGCTATCGCGAACTTTTTGACAACATTCAGGAAGGAGTGTTTTTCTCGACACCGGACGGGCGATTCATTGAAGTCAACGATGCGCTGGTCCGGATGCTCGGATATCGCAATCGTGAACATTTGCTGCAAGCCGATGTCCGCACCCAGGTATGTTTTTCCGCCGAACAATATGAGGAGCTTGCGGGACAGATGCAGCAGTACGGCGCGGTACGGAATCATGAGCAGACTCTGTGCCGCAACGATGGATCACCCGTTCATGTTTTGATCAATGCATTCGCCGTGCGCGATGCACAGCAACGCATCGTTCAGTACCGCGGAGTCATGCTCGATATCAGCGGCTTGAAGACGTTCCAATCCGAATTGCAGCGCGAGCGCGATTTTTCCGGCAAGATTCTGAACAATACCCAGAGCCTGATCCTGGTCGCGGATACCGCTGGACTCGTGAGTTACGCGAACCGCCGCTGGTATGACATGGGCTATCAACAGAACCAATTGTTGAGCCGGCCTCTGGAGGAACTCATCGTTCCGGCGCGGCGTCAGGCGCTTAATGAGGCATTTGCCTCAACCCTAGCGGGCCAGCAGATCGATAATCTGGAAGTGCAGATCGTGCAAGGTGAAGGGCGCGTCGGATACTTTTCCATGAACCTCAGTCCGATGCGCGATGAGCAAGGCCATGTTGCCAGCATCGTCGTGGTCATGAGTGACATCACGGATGCCGCGACGCTGCAAGCCAAGCTACTGCACGCGGAGAAAATGGCGGCCGTGGGACAGCTCGTCTCCGGGGTTGCTCATGAAGTCAACAATCCCTTGACTGCGATTCTTGGCTTTTCCGACTTGCTCATGGAAAATCCCGAAGTTCCTGAAAGCGCCCGCAAGGATCTGCGCGTGATTCTTGAACAGGCCCAGCGCACCAAGCAAATCGTGCAAAACCTGCTGAGCTTTGCCCGACAGATGCCGCCGCAACGCCGGCCCGTACAGCTCAACACGATTCTCAATCGCACAGTGCAGTTGCGGGCTTACGATCTTCACAGCCGGGGAGTTGAGGTGGTCGAACAGCTCAATCCCGATTTGCCGCAGGCGATTGGCGACGCGCACCAGTTGCAGCAAGTGTTCCTGAATATTCTTAACAACGCTTACGACGCGGTACGCGACACCGGGCGTCCTGCGCGTATTGAAATCAAAACTGCGAATCTGGGCGGTTTTGTTGAAGTTTTATTCCGTGATAACGGCTATGGAATTTCTTTTCCCGAACGTATTTTCGATCCATTCTTTACGACCAAGGAAATTGGCAAGGGAACGGGGTTGGGCTTGAGTATTTGCTACGGCATTGTGCGCGAGCACGGAGGCGAGATTCTCTGTCACAACAACGCCGATGGGGAAGGCGCAACGTTTATCGTGCGTTTGCCGGCTGCGGCGGAGGGCGCTTCTGCCGGGGCTGCCGCAGGGGTGATTCCGGCATGAGCTCGACGGTCATAAAATCCGCTTTGCCGGTGCTGCTCATCGAGGACGAACCGGCGGTGATGGCATACGTCCGTGCAACGCTGGAGCGCAGTGGCTATAACGTCGTGTGCACAGAGTCGGGAGCGGAGGGTCTGCGACTGCTTGAGTCTGAACAGTTTCTGGGCGTAGTTTCCGACATGCGGACACCCGGTGGTGTGGATGGAGCCGGGGTACACGCCTGGTTGAGTCGGCATCGGCCTGATCTGGCTGCGCGCATCGTTTTCATTACTGGCGATATCGCCAACGACGAAACTGTTGCAACTTTGCGCAACACCGGAGCGCCGTGTGTGGAGAAACCGTTCCGGGTTCAACAATTTATTTCGGTCATCGAGAAGACCATGGGGAAGGCACCGTGAGTGACGATTTACGAATCCGCCTGTTGATTGTCGACGACGAGCAGAGCATTCGCCGGCTGTGTATGACCGTGGGTGAAGCGCTGGGTTACACGTGCATGGAGGCCAACAGCGGCGAGAGCGCACTGTCGCTGCTCGAAGAACAACCCGCGCACATGATTCTCACCGACATGGTCATGCCCAATATGTCGGGCATTGAGTTTCTGGAGAAAGTGAAGAAGCTTCTGCCCCGCAGCGAGGTCGCGGTCATGACGGGCCACGGTTCGGTTGAAACCGCCGTGCAGGCGATGAAACTCGGAGCCTACGACTACATCAGCAAACCATTTTCACCGCTGGAAGAACTGCGTCTATTCTTGCGGCGGATGGCGGAAAAAGTCCAACTAGTGGAAGAAAATCAATTTCTCCGCGAGCGCGTGGATACTGAGTCTGACCTCCACGGCATCGTCGGCTCTTCCGCCAAGATTCAGGACGTGCTGCGCATGATTTCGCGGTTGAAAGACACGCGTACTCCAGTGCTGATTTCCGGCGAGAGTGGCACCGGTAAGGAATTGGTCGCACGAGCGATTCATTTCCGTGGTTCGTTCGCTAATCGTCCCTTCGTCGCCGTGGATTGCGGTTCACTCGTCCCCACACTGATTGAAAGCGAATTGTTTGGCTATGAGAAGGGCGCGTTTACCGGGGCGCTGCGATCGAAGACGGGATTGTTTCAGTCGGCGAACGGAGGCACTATTTTTCTCGATGAGATTGGCGAGTTGCCACTGGAATTGCAAGCCAAGCTGCTGCGAGTGTTACAGGAAAAAGAAATCCGTCCCGTCGGCAGCAATCAGAAAATCAAAGTGGATGTCCGCGTCGTGGCCGCGACCAACCGCGATCTTGAGGCCGAATACCGCAACGGCACCTTTCGCAAGGATCTGTATTTTCGGCTGAACGTAGTCACCGTTCATTTGCCGTCGCTGCGCGAACGCCGCTCCGATATTCCCATGCTGGCGCACTGGTTTCTCGACCGTCATGCGCCGGACAACTCCATGCAGGTTACCAACGCGGCGATGAAGTGCCTCCTGCAATACGATTGGCCGGGAAACGTTCGCGAACTGGAAAACTGTATCGAGCGCGCCGTGGCCCTGGGAGACGGCAAAATTATCGATCTCAGCGACCTGCCGCCCACCATTGCTTCGGCGTCGCCTTCTTCGGAGACGGCGATAGGCACAATTGCGGGGACGGTATCCTCCACCGATCTTGAGGATATTGAGCGGGCGACGATCGAGCGCGTCTTCGAGCAAGTGAAGGGTGACAAAGCGCTGGCGGGCAAGATGCTCGGCATCAGCCGCGCTACTTTATATCGCAAGCTCAAGCGCTATAACATCGGCGGCCGCCAGGAAATGGGGCCGACTAGCCAGGCTCTGCAATAACGTGTGAAACAGATCGAAAGGAGGAATCCAGCCTTGTGCTTTTCGGCGACAGCGAATTTTGTAGGTAGCGCAGTTTTGGCGGGGGTCGGTGTTGCGACCTTGACTAAAGTGAAACATCGGCGCGAGCTGCTGTTTGCGGCTCTGCCTGTGCTTTTTGCCATTCACCAGTTCATCGAGGGTTTTGTTTGGCTGGGGTTGGATGGGATTCTGTCGCCTAAGATTACGCATAATATGGGAGCGGCGTTCATGCTGTATGCCCAGGGACTTCTTCCGTTTATATTGCCGCTCAGCGTGATTTTATTTGAGGCTGACGCGAAAAGCCGCCGACGCATGCAACCATTCCTTATTCTTGGAACCCTGACGGCCCTTTATATACTTTGGGCCTTGACCGCTTATCCTACAGAGGTTTTCGTCAAGGGCAACAGCATCGTGTACATCAATCAAGCAACCAACAACGAAGCCGTCGCAGTGTTTTACGTCATCGTGACGTGCGGTTCGCTTTTGTTTTCAAAGGTAAAGGATATGGTGATGTTCGGAATAGCAAATCTGGTGATCCTGTTGGCCGTGATGGCGTTTAAGCGATACGCATTCACGTCTCTTTGGTGCGCCTACGCAGCAGTTGCGAGCGTAATTATACTGGCCTACTTCTGGAAGAGTTTCAAAATTAGGCCTTTTGTGTACGCCAGATCGATTTAGGGGGGAGCGGGTGATGATCGCTGAGCACCCCGCCTTGTGCGTCGCGGTTAGTCTAAGCATTATTTCTTGTGTGAGGGAACTCCAGTCTATGGTTCTTACGATAGCTCGACCACTTCGTCGCGTTTGGTGTTTTGTGTTGTTTGGAATTTTCTTCGCTGCTTTGTCGGCCGAAAGTTTGCGGGCCGAACAATGGAAAGTTCTTGGACCGGATGGCGGAGACGCCCGCAGTCTCGCTTACGATCCGCGTAACTTCGACCACATATTTCTTGGAACCGGCACTGGAAGCTTGTTTGAGTCGTTGGATGGTGGTCACAGTTGGTCGCGATTTGCTCATCTGGGAAGCGGCAATGACTATGTGCTCGATCACATTGTCATCGATCCGCAGAATCCTGACGTCATGTTCGTTTCCGCCTGGAGTGTCGAGGACGAGAAGGCTGGCGACTTGTTCCGCTCGCGGGATGGCGGGAAGACCTGGGAAACACTGACCGCCATGCATGGGAAATCCGTTCGTGCTTTAGCTCTTGCCGTCTCTGACTCGAAGGTCGTGACTGCGGGCGCAATCGACGGGGTGTACCGCAGCAAGGATAGTGGCGAGACGTGGGAACATATTTCTCCTGCTGCTGACATCAAGGATGTTGAATCGATTGCCGTGGATCCCAAAGATCCGAATGTGGTCTACGCCGGAACCTGGCACTTAGCGTGGAAGACGACTGATGGCGGCGTGAACTGGCATCACATCAACAAGGGAATGATAGAGGACTCGGATGTGTTCTCGATCATTATCGATTCGACTGACCCGTCGGTGGTCTACGCCAGCGCATGTTCGGGAATTTATAGCAGCGATAGTGCTGGCGAGAGTTTTCGCAAGGTCCAGGGAATGCCTTTTTCTGCGCGCCGTACACGGGTGCTGAAGCAGGATCCGCGAAATCCGAAGATCGTTTATGCGGGAACCACCGAGGGACTTTGGAAGACAAGCGATGCGGGCAAGACCTGGAAGCGGGACGGCAATCCTGAGACGGTCGTAAATGATGTGCTGATCGATCCACGAAATTCCAAACTTGTTCTGCTGGCGACGGATCGCAGCGGCGTGATCGCGAGCGACGACGGCGCGCAGACTTTCCGGCCGTCGAATCACGGCTATGCGCATCGCTATGTTACCGCAATCCTGGCCGATAAAAAGGATCCTGACACGATCTTCGTCGCCGTCGTCAATGACCGCGAATGGGGTGGAGTATTTTCGTACCGCGATGGCCGGCAACACTGGGAACAGAAGAGTACCGGACTGGGGGGCCGCGACGTTTTCACCTTGCAGCAGGCGAGCAATGGGTCTCTGATTGCGGGGACGAATCGGGGCATCTTCATACTTGATCACGCAGGCAAAGCGTGGCGGCCCAGCAACACCGTTGTCAAAGACGCGCCCCCGGCGACCAAGCCAAAGAAGGGAGCGAAGGTGGTTGCGAAACCGGTGCCGCATTCAACCCTGGAAGCGAAAGTAAATGAGATTGAAGTTAGTCCGCAGCGCTGGTTGGCGGCCACGACGGTGGGATTGTTCGCCAGTTTGAATGAAGGGAAGACCTGGATGGGCGGTCCCGTGCTCGGCAGAAGCGATTTTGTCGCGGTGCGATCCAATGGACAATTGGAGGTGGCCGCTACTCGGAAAGAGGTCGTAATTTCGACCGACGGCGGGACCACCTGGCAACAGGCGATTTTGCCGGGAAACATCAGCGGAATTCGTGGCGTGACGGTGACGCCAGAGGCGCAGATTTTAGTAGCGTCGCGTGAAGGCGGATTCAGCAGTATCGACAGTGGGTCTACTTGGCTGCGCCTAAAAAACGGCTTGCCCGACCGGGATATCAGTTCTATCTCTTATGATGAACTGGGCAAGACGCTGCTGGCGACGAGTATGGCGACCAGCACGATCTTTCAGAGCAGCGATGGCGGGCAAAGCTGGATTAGTGGCGCGGATTCGGGTTATCCCCTTCGGATGATCAGCGTGGTGCGAGGGCGATTCGTGGCAGCAACACCGTTTGATGGCGTCATCGTTCAACCCTAGGATCGTTCAAACCTAAGGTCGAGATTCGCGGCTGTTCGGGCGACTAGCTTATTGACACTCACGCTCCTTTCTTTTTGTGATCGGCGTGGAGCGCGAGGTCTGCGACGCCCAGACGGTCCTCAAGATCCGCCAACAGCCCCGCGTCAGTTAGGTCGAGCGGATGAGAATTCTCCCAATCGTGCCGCGCGATTTTGTCCAGACGTTCGATTACATCCTCGTCGCGCACTTCGATCGCGAGTTCGCGGCGGCTATCGAAACTGCCCGGGGCAAGGTTGATCGAGCCGATGATCGCGCGGACTCCGTCGGCTAAGAGCATCTTGGCATGGAGCTTGAGATGCTTGAGCTTGTGGACTTTGATTCCCACATCGTCCATGATGCGAAGGCCGCCAACACCCTCAACCAGCTTTTCTTTTTTCAGCGTATGCGGAGGCCGCGCCATCACGTGCACCTTCACTCCGCGCACCTTCGCGCGCACCAGGTGTTCGATGATGATGGCATCCTGATAGCGCTCGTTTTGCAGGAACAGCGTGTGCTTCGCCTGGTCTATGAATTCGGCGATCTTGTTGCGTCCGTTGCCTTCGCACCAGATAAGGTGGGCGTGTTCACCCGGGTCGAAGGACTTCCGGCTCCAGTCGGCCTCGAAGCAATCGGTAATCTCGCTAACCTCGCGTTTGTCATCCGTGATCACGGCGTAGTCGCGGGTACCGGTGAGGTTCTTGGTTTCCCAGTTTAGCGATTTTACAAATGCAGCACGATCGTCGACCACCATCGATTTTTCGTGCGTGAGGTCGAATGCAGGGTTGCTGTCAATGACCTCGACATTTGCCTCGGTGAGCGCCTTACGGGATTCCTCGTTTTCCGCCTCGCCGCTACGGCGGGCGGGATTCAGCATAACGCGCACCTTTACGCCTCGGTGTTGGGCATCAATGACCGATTGCAGCAGTGTGGGGTCGGAAAAGACGAACATCTTGATCCGAAGCGATTTCGTAGCCCCATGGATGGCATCAAGAATCGGTTGAGCGGAGTCGTCGGGAAGAACGACTAGAGAACGGGACATGCTGCCTCCAGGGAATCATGCGAGCAGCCGCAGACCGCAGCTCGCGATAGTGCGTGTCTAGTTTGCAACTTTTTCTGATACTCCGTCGACTTGAATGTGGTGAAGTTCGGCGTAAACTCCGCCGAGAGCCAGCAATTCTTCGTGAGTGCCTTCTTCCGCTACTGCGCCTGCCTTGAGCACAATGATTTTGTCGGCGTCACGAATCGTGCTGAGGCGGTGCGCAATCGTGATGACGGTCCGTCCCTTCATAAGACGCTCCAGAGCTTCGATCACCAGTCGCTCGGATTCCGTGTCGAGCGCCGCAGTGGGCTCGTCGAGGATAAGAATTGGTGTGTTACGAATAATCGCGCGGGCAATTCCGATACGCTGCCTTTGCCCCCCGGAGAGTGTGAGTCCGCGCTCGCCCACCATGGTGTCATAGCCGTGCGGCATTCGGGAAATGAACTCGTCGGCGTTGGCGAGTTGTGCGGCTTCCGCAATATCCTTCTGAGTAGCGCCGGACCGGCCGTAAGCGATGTTATCGCGTATGGTCCCGCGGAACAGCACTGTGTCTTGCAGCACGAAACCGATCTGGCTGCGGAGAGACTGCAGTTTATATTGACGAATGTCGACGCCATCGACGCGCACGCAGCCAGAAGTCGGGTCATAGAAGCGTGGGATCAGGCTTACGACAGTGGATTTGCCACCGCCGGTTGTGCCCACGATTCCAACTAGTTCGCCTTGCTTGATGGTAAAGCTGACGTCCAGCAGCACGGGTTCGTCCTGGTTGTAGCCGAAGGCCACATGGTCAAAGGAGATGTCGCCGCGGACGGCTTCCGGTTCCTGCGCGTTTGGAAATTCACGAATGACGCTGTCGGTATCGAGGATGGCCTGAATTCGTTCGACTCCAACCGTCGCTTGCGCGATGGAATTGGTCATCTTGGCGAGATCCTGCACCGGTTTGAAGAATTTGGTGAGGTAGGAAAGGAATACGGTCAACGCGCCGGCGGTCATGGTTCCAATCAAAATGAGTGACGCACCGCGCCAAAGCACGAACGCGGTACACAGAGCCACGGTCACGGTCACCACCGGCGAGAGCATTGACTTTACTCTGCGGGCTTTGAGCGCGGCATCGACCGTAGCGCGGCTGGCTTCGTTTAACTCCTCTTGTTCCAGATCCTGCCGGCCGAAGGCCTTGACCACGCGAACCGATTCCAACCCTTGCTGGACCACGGCGACAATGTCGGCTTGCCGATGACGTACCTCACGGGTGGCTTTTTTTACCGCCCGTTTGAACCGCGACATGAACAGCAGCAAGAACGGAGTTATTCCGACGGCCACGAGGGCAAAATCCCACTGAAGCCAGAACATCAGGCCGAGCATCCCGACGATGGTCAGGAGATCGACGAGAATGCCTAGGGTCGCGGAGGAGGCGAAGCTTTGAATGGTTTGGATATCGTCGGTAATGGTGCTGAGCAGCACGCCGGTCTGATGGCTGTCGTAATAAGCGAGCGAAAGGCGTTGAAGATGGTGATAGGTACGCATGCGCAGATCGTGCGCCACCCACTGGCCGACGCTCTCGGTGTAATAGTTGTCGATGTACGAAGCGAGTGAACCGATCACGGCGATCAAGATTGCGCCGAGAGCTGCGACGGCTGCGATTTTCATCTTGCCCGGGCCGAGCCCAGTGGTTAGCGAGGCTACAAAGTGATCGAACCATCCAGGAAGATGATGCGATCCGACTACATTATCAAGAATGATTTTCAGCGGCCACGGGGCAGCGAGACTCATTAGCGTCTCGACCATCATGGCAATCAAAATGACGAGAAGGGTTCCACGATAAGGCCGTATGAGCTCGCGAATCAGCCGCCACATATTCCCTCAATGGCGGCGATCGGCAGGGCCTCTGAATTTGGGCTTCTTCCCCGGTGGGCGTAGCTCATCTGTTTCCGCTCTTGTGCTACCAGAATCCGGAGCGGACACTCATCCGACATCCGTTGCGTGCGAGTGACACATTGGCGCTGTCGTCGCTGTGAGGGCGAAGTATACCGCAAAAACGGCGGCTAAGTCTCGTGGGATTCGGATGACGGGTTGGTTCGGAGAACTGTCTATCTTGAGACGAAACTAACTGGAGACAGAGGGTCAAGACGGGCGGATTCAGGAGACGCCGCACAGGACGTTGAGACCGAATGAGCGGCGCCTCCCGTCAGATTTAGTTATTCCAAACGATGTCGGCCTTCTTCGCGGTTTCGTGCTCTTTCCTCAACGCGCGTGCGACATCACCGAGAGGTACCGCACGCGACAAGGGCTGAACTTCCCAAAGTGGCCGCTCGCCCTGCACAAGAAAATAGCTGGAGTTTGTCAGCAGGTTTTGCTCTTGAGCCATGGGATACTGTGTGGCGCGTTCTGCATGAGCGGCGAACTGTACCTGACTACTTAAAGTCGCGCTGCCGAGGCTCGCCTGGGCGAATGCAGTGGTGGCGCAAAGAAGGCTTAAGACCAACAATCCAGTTTTCATCATATTTTCTCCAAATCGTAGAACCTATGGATCAGAGGCAATGGGTTCTCGATTTCTCCCGTCTATTTCCGATCCTGCCTTGACTATAGGCAAGCCCTGTACCAACTGCTGCGGGCTGAAGAATGTGTGGCTTAGAGGTTCGAACGCGTGGGAGTAATGTGCAATTGTTTGCACATTTGTGGAGGGCTCGGAATCGGGCGACTGGAGCCTCGGCCATCATTTCCGCCGTCCCAACTCATGCTGTACAAGTTGCCATCGGGTCCTGCGCGATACAGTTTGGCTCTGAACCGGGAGTTGCCGGATTATTGGTGTTACTTCCGAAGTTGTAAACCACTTTGTAGGTTTGGGACTGGGCTGGAATCGTTGTCCCCGCGATCGTGAGTGCAAACACCGCGAGAAAAAGCCCACACCGATGCGATCTGATTTGGCGCACTGAAGGTGGTTCATTCGAGCTCCTGGAAGTACAAAAAGTTCGGAGCGCACCGTCGGTGCGCTCCGTTGAAAACGTTCCGTGCCCACCTAGTCACTCGGCTTATCGCCTGGCGGCCAACATCGTCTCGAGTTTCGCCATACGTGTGGCCAGATCTTGAATCTGTGCTTGTTGCTGAGCGATAGTGTTGTTTTGCTGCTCGTTGGCTATCTGCTGCTCTTCGATCCGTTGGCGCTGCTTTTGGACTTCGTTCAGGAGCATGGCGTTGACGAAGTGGTAGCGTACTGTCTCCGGAGTGCCGTCCTCGTTGAAGACGACGAGTTCAGGAGCCACCTTGGCTACCTCCTCGGCCACTAGCCCGTACTGCCGGGTTTGCGTATCGTCGAGTTCAGGCTTGTAGTAGAAGGCTACCGGCCTCAGCTTCATCAGGACGTCGCTCTCGTCACCCATGTCGGCGATTTCGTGCTTATACCGCAGGGAGGATTTGATCGTGCCGAGTTGACCCGTCGCGTTGACGAATACTTCCGTGCCGCTGGAACTCGTCTTTTTGTAGATCCCGGCAATGTACGCTGACGTGATAGTTCCGATGTAGCCGATGCGGATGGTGTTCGACTCGCCCGCTATCCCGCTGTTGCCGATGTAGATGTCGTTGCTTTCCGCCGCACTGAGATTGCCACCAGCCCCGGCGCCGATGGCAACGTTTCCGCTTCCGCCTGTAAGGCTCGCGAGCGCCGCGGACCCGACGGCGACGTTATTCGCACCGATCGTGTTGGCGGTGAGCGCACTAAAGCCAAAGGCGGAGTTGCCACCGGCTGTCGTATTGGCCAAAAGTGCGAAATTTCCGAAGGCAGAGTTTCCGCCTGTGGTGCTCGAAGACCCGCCCGTCGTGTTCTGATACAGCGCTCCGGTGCCGAAAGCGGAGTTGCCATTACCCGTCGTGTTAGCAAAAAGCGCTTCGTAGCCATAGCCCTCGTTTTGGGTGCCGGTGGTGTTGGCGTGGAGGGCGGCATAGCCGAAGCCGGAGTTGTTGATGCCGATCGTGTTGTAGTAGAGAGTGGCGAGGCCGAAGGCGGAGTTTGAAGACCCGGTCGTGTTCGAAAAGAGCGCTCCGGTGCCGAACGCGTGATTTTGGGCGCCGGTTGTGTTGGCAGCGAGGGCAAACCAGCCGAAAGCAGAACTGTCGTTGGCCGTCGTGCTGGCGCTAAGTGCGGAAGTACCCAGGGCTGTGTTGCTTTTGCCTGTGGTGTTGCCGCTGAGCGCGGATGAACCCACACCTGTGTTGCCCGTACCTGTTGTGGTGGAATTCCCGGCAAATCCCAGAAACGCGTTGGTGTTCGCGACCGAACCGTAGGCGAACGGAGCACCGCCGAGTTCGTAGCTGGTCTTGGCGCTGACCGAACCGGCAACTGTGATCGTCGATCCGGATTGACTTACGATTGAGCTATCTACTTTGGAGTCGCCACCAGTGGTCGTGAATAGGGGGACGGTGCCGCTCTTGCACGCTGTGCCCGAAGAGCAGGTAATCGGGAAGGATGTCGGTTGCTGAGCCGACGCGGGAAGAGTAATGCAAACTACGAGCAGGATCACATATACAAGGCAGGTGCGAAGCATAAATTTCTCCTTTCGATTCTTGGACGTTCCCCGAACGTGCGAAAAGTTTTCCAATTGTGCCAGGCACCGGCGGAAGCTCCAGGTTTCAGAACGTATGCTTTCCACTCGGTGCCTTGAAAGGCCTCGGGCGTGGTTTTGCCCGAGGGATTGTAAGCACCGACGATCAGGTTGTTGTCGTTGATGCCTCCGGCTCCCGTTGGACAGTTGTACCGTTCTGAGAGCCAGGCATATGCACTTGGGTCATTTTGACTCCTCGACTTAGAGCGCTTGCGGCGAAACGTGATCGCCTGGTGCTGTGCTGGTTGTTTCGACTCCCGAATGCGAAACTAGTCCCCGGAAACCACGGTGAGGGTTACGTTGTCTGCGTCGTAGGTTACGGTAAAGTGCTCGCTGTCGTTGATCTTCGTTCCGTTCACGGTGGCAAACGAGCCAGACACTTTTCGAGCGGTCAGAATCTCGAAAGTAGCGCCAACAGAGGGCACAAAGTTGTTGAGCAGCTTGATATTCAAAGTTCCGCCCAGGGTGGCCGTGCCGGTGACGTTGAGCACGTTGAATTGGCCAGAACTGGCGCCGGCAACGTTCGCATCCAGTGCGCCCGCGGCAGTTTGGGTGTAGGTGCCAGTGATCCCAAGCTTGCCCGTTGTGGTTAGCGAATCAGACGGGATTACCGTTCCAGACGAGAAGACATGAGCCGCGATGGTTCCTCCATTGCCGAGGAGCGTGCCTTTGGAAATTCTGATGTTGGCAGCGGCAGGGTCGGAATCGGACTCGGGTTCGTCGATCTTCTCCTCGGAAGTCGAGAGAGCGAGCCTGCCGTTTACGGTAGTTTTGCCCTCAGTCTGCAGATACGATCCGCCCGAACCCACAGTGAATATGCTGCCCTTGCCAACGACAATCGCGCCCTGGTTGGTGAATGTCCCTACGGAAGTGAAACTCTGACTTCCCTTGAGGTTAAAGCTACCCTTGGGGGCATTGGTGACAAACCCCACCAGGGCGTTCGTGTTGGGATTCAGAATCTGCGAAGTCTTCCCGGTCAGCGTGATTTTGGCGTCGTTGGTGGTGATGTTTCCGGGGATCTCGAGCGTACCGGTGACGTTATAGGTGCCTCCGGTCAGAACGCCGTTCGCAAGGTTGCCAAACGGGTTGGCGTTCTGCAGGTTGACCGTGCTGTTGGCGTCCGCAATTATGGTGCCTTCGTTCGTAAACGGGTTTCCACAACACGAGCCCCCGCCGATGTAGAAGACTCCCCGCTTGGTAGCGTGAATCGTCCCGTTGTTCTGGATGTTTGCGACGCGGTCTACCAGGAGCATCAGACCGCTGGTGCCGGTTGGCACATTGGCGAGAATCGTCCCATCGTTGATGACCTCGTTGGTCAGGACGATGCCTCCCGTCCCTTCGATCGTGGTTCGATTGGCGAATGTACCGTTGGTGCCGAGGTTGTTGCCGATTTCAGCATTATTGTTGTAGCTGTTGTCGGTGCCATCCCCCATGATGATGGAACCTTTGCCGGTTACCGTGAGATTCTCCCCGTTGGGAATCTGAAGGAAAGTCTGGCCATTGTCATTCGTAGGGGCAAGGATTTGTATAGTGCCGCTGTTGTTCAGCGTTCCCTGCGCCTGAAGATCCTGGTTGTTAATGATCGTCGTTCCGGCGTTATTGACGGTACTGGTGGTTCCGTCAAGTAGTGAGCCACCCTGGCCATAGATCACTCCTCCACCCGAACCGTCCAAAGTGCCGCCGGTGATGGTCAGGCCTGAAGTCCCAAGCGAGCCGACCAAGGAGACGTTCGAGCCGGTGCCGGAAGCGGCGATGGTACCGCCGACGTTATTGATCGTCGTGCTGCCGATCACCAGCACTCCGCCGTTGCTGGCCTCGATAGTCCCGGTGTTGGTGCCTGCGCCGGCTCGGCCCAAGACGAGCTGAAGGTTATTTGCGCCCGTTGGAATGTTCGCGTTGATGGTGCCGCTGTTGGTAAAACCCGTGAGATTTTCAATACCGCCAGTTCCTTGGATGAGCTGCTGGTTCACGAGCGTAGCGCCGCTGATGTAGTCCTGATTGTTATAGGCGTTGGCCGTGCCATCCCCCATGGTCAGATTGCCGGTACCGGTCAGGGTGAAGGTCTCGCCACCTGGAATGTTTAGGCCCACGGCGTTGCCCTTTGACAGAATCCCGATAGTTCCGGTGTTGTTGATCGTTCCTTGAAAATTGCCGCCTGGGTGTGGAGCGCCGTCAACCAACTGCATGGTCCCGGAGTTGGTTATGGTGTTCCCATTCGTGCCATCGAGGAGCGCGCTGCTGTCAACCACCTGAATCGCTCCTCCGTTTACGGTTGTCCACGTGCCTCCGGTGAAGGTTTCGCCGCCCTGACCTTCGCCCTCGAGTTGGACGTAGGAGTTTTTCCCCGACGCCTTAATGGTCCCGCCAACGTTGTTCAGCGTGAGGCTCCCCATCGCGAGCTGGCCGCCATCAGTGGCTTCCATCAGGCCGGTATTGGTGGAGGCACCCTGGTTCTGATTGCGTCCCACGACCAGTTGAACTCCGGATTCGTTGGCGTTGATTACACCGGCAGTGGCATTGCTGAATGTCATGTCGAAGCCGCCGCCACCCTGGATCGTCGACTTATTCAATAGCTTCGCGCTACCTCCGATAGAGTCACCGCCGAAGGAGTTGGCGTTCAGGGTAACCGTTCCGTGGCCGGATAAAGTGACCGTCCCGCTGGATGAGAACGTCAAAGATGTTGTGCCAAAAGACACCGGAGCGGACAAGATAATCTGGCCGCTGTTCGTGAGTGAGGAGCCATTGATGTTGAGGCTGGGACTCGCGTTAGTTACGTTGGGGATCGTCAGGCTGTCGCCGCTGCCGACGGCGAGG
>Ga0070762_10000341_pt1 | contig 18833 bp, 13 predicted proteins | sample HubBroMetageREF2_FD_66726 | JGI IMG/M metagenome (GOLD analysis project Ga0070762, IMG submission 66726) | Reference soil microbial communities from the Hubbard Brook experimental Forest, New Hampshire, USA - Hubbard Brook CCASE Soil... | ecosystem: Environmental > Terrestrial > Soil >...
ATGGATGTGGGCTTCGCGATTCGTTGCTCGCTCACCCGGCACCGTAGGCCTCCAATCCGGTTCTTGTTCATCGGCTCGCGTGTTTGCTACACGCTTCTTTCAGACCTCGCCTCGCGGCTCAGTCCTTGCGCTTCGCTATCACTTCGCCTCCATCAGGCTGTGAACAGGACTTTCACCTCCAAGCTATCGAACATGTTCGGCACACAACAAAAAGGGCGGTCCCGCGACACGGGACCGCCCTTTTTGCCTTCCTCCTGACTTCGCGCCGAATCATGCGTGCTCGGCGAGCCACTCGCCGCCCGACAATTCTAAAGGCGCTCATTTGGGTCGCGTAGAAGGGCGCGCCACCCGCTTGGGTTGTCCCAAAATTACAAGGGCAAGCAAAGTTCAAAGAATGCTGGCCAGGCCATTGCGGATTGCGTAGGCGACGAGCTTGGCGGTCTTGTGAATTTTCAGGCCATTCATAATGTTGGCGCGATGCGAGGCTACGGTGCTGACGCTAAGACCCAGATGCGAGGCGATTTCAATATTGGATTTTCCATCCACAATAAATTGCAGAATTTCCACCTCGCGCGCGCTTAACTTGTAACCCGTTTTAGACGGTGCTCGGTCCTGATTCGCCAGAGACGGGGCAAACACGCGTTCACCGGAGGCCACGCGCTTGATTGCCGGGGCCAACTCAAGATCCGCAGTGCTCTTGAGGATATATCCGCGCGCACCCGCTTCAATCGCCCGGCGAACCCAAATCTCATCCGAATGCATGCTGCACATCAACACTGCAGTGTGCGGAAGTAACTTTGTAATCTGTCCCGCGGCCAGCAAGCCATTCATCCCGGGCAAGAAACAATCCATCAGTACTACCGCAGGCTGCAGTTCACGGGCCATTTTTACTGCCGCGGCGCCGTCTCCCGCCTCGCCCACTACGGTAATCGCGGAATCGTCTTCGATGACGCGGCGAAATGCGCGGCGGACGAGCGCGTGGTCATCAACAAGTAGGACCCTGATCGTCTTTCTATTCACAGGTTCCCGGTTGCGCTTCGGTACCGCCACAGGAGCTGCACACACTGACCGAAGACTTGAACTGAAGAGCGTATCGGCCATGCACTACTCGCCCGACGCGCTGCGATGGGATCGCGCAGGCGTTCGAGTCATAACGGTTTGCACCAAATCCCCAAGTTGATCCGCGGTGAACTCGTTTCCTTCTAGATTGGCGACCAAATCACCGTGCCGATCGAGAATGACGGTGTGCAGCGAATGCGCCATGATTCCTTCATCGGGCCAAAAGTTCATGCCCAGCTCGTGACACAACTTCTCGATATCCGGCTGCGGTCCGGTAAGCAGCCGCCAGCCTTTCGGGTCGGCTTTCCAGATGTCGCCGTACTTGGCGAGTATTTCCGGAGTATCGTGCTGGGGATCGAAGGTGACGCTCAGCAGTACGAGGTCGCGGCCCATTTGACCCGCGAATCGTTTTTGCAGCCGGCCAAAATTATTGGTGAGGCGAAAGCAGAAATTCGGCAGCGGGCAGTGCGTGTACATGAACGTGATGGCCACCACTTTGCCGGAGAATTGCGAAAGCGTGACGGGCTGGCTGTTCTGATCCACAAGAGCGAAATCCGGCACGTGCTGCCCTGCGTTTATCAGCGGCGTCTGCGCCGCAGGAGCCACGATGGTATCGAGCAGCTTCAAGCGGCGAGCGCCCAGCGGATCTTGTTCCAGCGTTTCGAAGTCGTGAACGTGAATATCTTCGGCGTAAGCGGCGCGCTCGTCGGCAACCAACGTGAAATCGATGGCCGCACCCGGCACAATTCCTTCGAGTTCCTTCGCTTGGTGCACCGAGAACAGCATAACCATCGCATCCATGTATCCCGGTATGCTCCGGCAGGAAACGACCAGTGTGCGATGCGGTTTATCAACTTTCAGCACGATGCCTTTCACCGAATAAGGGGGCCCGGCCCAAGCACAAGCCGCGAATAACATCGCCGCGACGGAAAAAAATACGAATCGGCTCGCCAGACGCTTCGTAGCACAATTTATCGGCATCGCTCATTCATCTCCCCAAGCGTGGTAATCAATCTTTCTTCGCCGTGTCGCCCGCAACGGGCTTAGCCAGCGCCACGGCGCTGCCCGCAGAGCCTCCCAGGTGGTACGGCTTGCGCTCAAGCTTGGTATAGGAGTCCGCAAATTCTTTAATTTCCAAAAATTGATTCTTCTCCACATTGCTGAAAACCTGGCGCGTGTTGCTGGCCGGCCACCAGATCTCCACGCTCAGGATGCGCGCCGTCTTCCCCAAGCCAATGTGCTGCTGCAAAGGCGAAGCACCGAACGACCCTCCGCTCCCCACCGTGCGATAGATCGAACGGCTTCCCTGGCCCTGGTTTTCCACCGTCAGCTTGATGCGCGCGCCGATGGCGGGGCGGTTGCTCTTCACTCCAATCAATTTCAGGCTGATCCAGTCGTTGCCATGGCCAGGATTTTGAAAAACGCGCAGGGCGTGGCTGTCCGCTGGAGTCGCGCCACCCACTTCGGCCACGATGGCCTCGTCACCGCTGTTGTCGAGATCGGCGAAAGCGATTCCGTGGCCTTTGTGCAATTCACCGGTGCCCGACGAAGTCGTCACGTCCACGAAATATTTTCCGTCGTGATTGCGCAGCAGGACGTTGGGAATCAGCGAGGCGTAGGAAGGATTTCCGGTTCCCAGGTAAATGTCGAGAAAGCCGTCGTTATCAATGTCCCCGAAATTGGCGCCCATGGGCATGAATACTTTGTTGAGTCCAACTTCGGCGGTGACGTCGCGAAACGTGCCGTCGCCCACATTCTTGAACAGCTTCAAAGTGGTGGCGTTGTGCGGAACTCCCAGATAAGTCTTGGCCGTTTCCTCGAGCGAAACAAAGTAACTGGTGACGAACAGGTCGGGATAGCCGTCGTTGTCGTAGTCGAAAAACCAGGTGGCGAAGCCGTGCGCTGGCCCGGCCACGCCCGCCTTCTGGGCGACTTCCGTGAAGGTATTATCGTGATTGTTGTGGTACAGAAAATTTTCGCCGCTCAGGTTCGAAACGTAGAAGTCCACGTAGCCGTCGTTGTCGTAATCGGCCGCAGCCACGCCTTTGGAGAACGCCACGCGATCGATGCCGGCGGAAGCAGAGATGTCCTCGAACGTGCCGTCACCTTTATTAAGGAAGAGCTGCGCGGGGCTGCTTTCGTTGCCCACAAAGAGGTCGAGCAATCCATCATTATTGATGTCGGCCCAGACTGCGGCCTGAGAGCTGGTGACCTTCTCGGTCAGGCCGCTGGCCTTGGTCACGTCCGTGAAAGTGCCGTCACAATTATTGCGCAGCAGTGATTTACGCATGGGCGCTTCCCACGCGCCGCGCATCACCAAAATGTCCAGGCAGCCATCGTTGTTATAATCAGTTTGCATGATGTTTAGCCCCCCGACTTGATCGGACAGGCCAGCCTTCTCCATCTGATCCGTGAAAGTCCCATCACCGTTGTTGTGGAAGAAATGCATCGCGCCGCAACTTTCAAAGTTCGAGGTAACCACGTCGAAAAGACCATTGTTCTCGAAGTCGTCCACGGTCACGCCGCCCGCCATCGAAAAAGATTTCAATCCTGCTTCGGTGGCCACATCCACGAAGCGGCCGACGTCTTCCTGGGATTCGAATGTGGACGGTGGAATCAGAAATTTCTGCGGAACTTCAGCGGGATATTTTCCCAGCGTCATGTACGAGAGATTGAGCAGCCATTTCACTTCGATTTCGTCCGGCCTTCTGCTGAGATACTTCAGGAAATATTTCACGGCTTCCTGGGATTCGTACGGTTTCTGAGAGGCGTCTGCCGCACCCATGGGGAAAAGGCATCTCTTCCCTGGAGCGCGATACGCGCCATTTTCCATTTCGGATTTATGCAGATGAAGCACTCCGAGGGCTTCTTCCATCATCGGAACGGCCGCGGGAATATCTGAGATCGCCACGCGATAAGCTTCCTCATACTGCGCGACTGCCAGGTCCATTTTTCCTTGGTAGGCGTAAAGTTGGCCCATCGCGTAGTGCGCTTGCATCACGTCCAGAGGCGGCTGCAGTTTCAGAAATGCCTGATTCTCCGCGCCCACGTACTTCTGCACCATTGCTGTGGCGTCGGCGAGCGACTGCGTGCGAATGTCGCAGATCTTGCGTGGGTCTTGATTCCAATTGCCCGGCTTCGGAAACTGAATCAGCGCGCCCTCTGCTTCGCCTTGTCCGCCAACATCGGGAGAAGACTTGACTGCTCCGGTGGCAGCGAGAGCCTGATTGCGGGCGGGGTCCGCGTCCTTCGGGTTGTTGGGCACGCCGTCTTCCACCGCTTTTAGAATTGCGTAGCCCGAAGGCAGCCGGACGATGCCAGAGATTTGTCCAGGGCGGACACCCACGAGCGCATCGCGCAATTCGGCGCGCAATGTGGCCGGATCGAGCATTCCCATGTAGCCTCCGGCTTCAGCGGTGGGATCTATGGACTTCTCGCGCGCAAGTTGGCCGAAGCCCTCGCCCTTTTTTAGCCGATCAAGCACCTGCTGGGCCTCATCCGCGGAACGAACCACGATCACTTGCAAAGGAATTTCGTGCGCTGCGGTGCTTTGTGCGGCTTGAGAACCGTGCGCGAACGCCGGCGGCCGGAATGCAACTACCGCAATCATCAACGCCAAGCCGCAAAAACTCGCGGGCTTTTTCCACATCTGGTTCCCACCCCGGGCCGGCCGAATTTTTCCTGAAGCAGATAGCGCGGGAATCTTAGGGGTTTGCCAGACGCGGCACCATAATTCAAAACTGTTAGCAGAAAAGTACTAGCGGCAGAGACTGGGTGGGTGGTTCACCCTATCCACACCACGCAAACGAACGCCGTCGAATTTCCGGGTGCCGGACCCTTCGGTTTTTGAGGGGTCCGGGCTTAGACGCAGCGTCGCCTCCGACTTTGAGTGACACGCACTGTCTCAGGTCAGGGCGCGGTTTCCCAATTTATTCCTGAGACAGCGCGGCAAATTTCCGCCACAATATTCATGATGGTCATCCTGGGCATCAACGCGTACCACGCCAACGCCTCCGCCGCGATTATCGCCGACGGCCAGCTGCTCGCCGCCGTTGAAGAAGAGCGCCTGAACCGCGTGAAGTACGCCGCCGGCCTGCCCGTGCGCGCGATCCAATATTGCCTGGATCAAGCGGGCGTAAAACTTTCCGAAGTGGACCACATCGCCATCCCGCGTAATCCTTGGGCGCGCCTGGGCACCAAACTGCGTTTCGCGATGCGCATGCCGAAATTCGCTCTCGATCGCGCGCGCGTGATGAGGCGCTTCGCCGGAATTCACGAAGATCTCGCCGCAGCCTTTGAAACTCCGGCCGAAAAAATCCGCGCGCAGTTTCATCGCATCGAACATCACACCGCACATCTCGCCAGCGCCTATTTCGTCTCGCCTTTCGAACGCTCCGCCGTCCTTTCCGCCGACGGCCTCGGCGATTTCGCCAGTTCCATGTGGGCGCTCGGCGAAGGTCCGCGCATGAAGCCGCTTGGCGAAATCACGTTTCCGCATTCGCTCGGCATGTATTACACCGCGCTCACGCAGTACATCGGCTTCTGGAAATTCGGCGACGAATACAAAGTGATGGGCCTCGCCGCCTACGGCCAGCCGGAATTCCTGGATGAATTTCGCCGCATCGTTTACGTGGACACGCCGCTTTCCTTTCGCCTGGGCCTGGAATATTTCACGCACCAGTCACAAGGCGCGGACATGACCTGGCGCGATGCCGATTGCACTCCCGTTCTCGGCCGCCTTTTTTCTTCGTATCTGGAGAAACGCCTTGGCCCCCCGCGCCAACCCGACCAGCCGCTTGAGCTGCGTCACTACAATCTCGCCGCGAGCATGCAAACCGCGCTCGAAGAAGTCCTCGCCGCGCACTGGAGCGCCCTCGCCGAAAAAACCGGCGAAAGATCGCTGTGCCTAGCCGGAGGCGTCGCCTTCAATTGCGTCGCCAACGGAAAAATATTCGATCACTCTCCGTTCGAGCGTGTTTATGTGCAACCGGCCGCGGGCGATGCCGGACTTTCTGTCGGCGCAGCATTTTCTGTGAATCACCAAGTGCTCGGCCGTCCGCGCGAATTCGTGATGGACCACGCCGGATGGGGCCCGCAATTTTCGCCGCAGGAAATCCGTGCGGCTGTAGACAAATTCGCCGCTAGCGGTGACGACGTGCAAATCGCCGAACACCTCGATGAGGCCGCGCTCCTCCGCACCACCGCGCGCCATATCGCCGAAAGCAAAGTCCTCGGCTGGTTTCAGGGCCGCGTCGAATGGGGCCCGCGCGCTCTGGGCCAGCGCAGCATTCTCGCTGACCCGCGCCGCCCCGAAATGAAGGATGTTCTGAACCGCCGCATCAAGCACCGCGAGACTTTTCGTCCGTTCGCGCCATCCATTCTTGAGGAAGCCACCAGCGAATATTTCGAAAAGACTCATCCATCGCCGTTCATGACTTTCGCCTACAACGTACGACCGGAAAAACGCGCCGTGATTCCCGCTCCCACTCACGTGGACGGCACCGCGCGCCTGCAAACCGTCACCCGCACGGCGAACCCGCGCTATTGGAAGCTGATTCGCGCCTTCGGAGATCTCACCGGCGTACCGGTCGTGCTGAACACATCGTTCAACGACAACGAGCCCATCGTCTGCCGCCCCGAAGAAGCACTCGATTGTTTTCAGCGCACGCAGATGGACGTGCTGGTGATGGGCAATTTCGTTCTGGAGAAAAAATCCGTCGCCGCAGGTGGTGGAGAATCCGCCGCACGCGGCGCCACCCGCGCAAAATAAATCGCCCGCATGCACATCCTGCTCCTGAACGAATACTATCCACCCGACACTTCGGCCACCGCGAAAATTGCCGCGCAAGTCGCCGAAGCGTTGGCGCAGCGCCACCAGGTCACTGTGGTTGCCGGCCGGCCCTCCTACGATCCTGACGCACGCTACCCGTATGCCCTGCTCCGGCGGGACACGCGCAACAAAGTCGCTGTCGAGTGCGTCGGTTCGACCGCGTACCCGCGCCACCAGATGACGCGGCGCGTTGCGAATTATCTTTCCTACCTCGCGCTTGCGGTGCCGCGGGCGCTGGCGCTTCGTCCAGATGTGATTCTGGCGATGACGGACCCACCTGTCGCGGGGATCGCAGGGGCGTTCGCCGCGCGGCTGGCGGGGCGGCCGTTCGTCTACAACATCCGCGACTTGTATCCGGACATGGCTGTTGGTGGCGACATTGTGCGGGCGAGCAAGTGGGTGGCACGGTGGGAAAGCTTGCATCGGTGGGCGCTGAAGCAGGCTGCGCGCGTGATTGTGTTGGGTGACGACATGCGCGATCGCATCCTGGCCAAGGGCGTTGCTGCGGAGCGCGTTGTGGTGGTGCGCGACGGCGCGACGACATTACTCGTGCCCGCGCAAATGCCCGAAGTCGGCGATCCAGTCGTTCAGGAAATCCGCGGCGGATTCCCTTTCGTCGTGCTGCATGCGGGGAATTTGGGATTTTACGGGGCTTGGGACACTTTGCTTGCGGCGGCGAAAATCTTAAGCAACGAAAATGTGGGTTTCGTGTTCATAGGGGATGGCGCGAACCGGGCTGGGCTGGAATCTGCGGCGCGGGATTTGGCGAATGTGAAGTTCGCCCCGTTTCGGCCGGTCGCGCAAATCGCGCATGTGATGATGGCAGGTGACTTGCACATCATTACGGTGAAACGCGGGCTGGAGGGCGTCGTCGTGCCGAGCAAGCTGTACTCCACCCTCGCTGCGGGGCGTCCTATCTTGGTGGTTGCGCCGCCGGAATGTGACGCGGCGCGCATCGTTGTCGAATCCGGGTGCGGCTTGGCTGCGGATCCTGACGATCCTGCCGCCGTCGCTGCTGCGATCCGCGAATTGCGCGCACAGCCTGGGCGCCTGGCCGTAATGGGCCTTCGCGCGCGGGAAACGGCGGCCAAATATGCTAGAGTTAATGAGCTCGAACGTTTCGTTGCCATCATAGAATCGGTAGCCAAAGCCTGACCCCATGAACGAGCCGCCACTGCAATGTCGCAACACTCGGAACTGATCGCCTTCGCTGTCGCGCTGCTCGCATCGCTGTGCCTCACCGTGCCCATTCGTCATCTGGCGCTGCGTTACGGCATGGTGGATAAGCCGGGGCCGCGCAAAGTTCATCTGAATCCGATTCCGCTGCTCGGCGGTATCGCCATTTATCTGGGGTTTGTGCTCGCCGTGGTGCTCACGCGGCATGACGCGCCTTTGCAGCAAATCATCGGCATTCTCGCCGGCGCTACTTTGCTGGCCATCGTCGGCTTTCTTGATGACGGGGGGCTGTTGCATCATCAGGTAAAGCTCTTCGTCGGCATGCCGCTTGCCGCCGTTTTTCTGATCGCTTCGGGCATTCGCGCGCAGCTTTTTTCGCAATTTATTCCCGGGCTTGGCGGATTGATTCTCGATTGGTGCCTCACAATTTTTTGGGTCGTTGGGATCACGGCCGCGTTCAGCATTCTGGATCACATGGACGGCCTTTGCGCCGGCATCGCCGCTGTAGCCGCCGGCTTCTTCACCTTTTCGGCCTGCGCCAACGGACAGACCATGGTATCCACTCTGGCCGCCGCCACTCTGGGCGCCGCGCTCGGTTTTCTGCGCTGGAATTTTAATCCCGCGAAGATTTTTATGGGTGACGGCGGCGCCATGCTCCTGGGTTTCCTGATGGCCACGCTCGGGCTGAAAATCCGTCCCGACGGCGCGCTCTTCCCGCACACATGGCTCGTTCCCGTGCTCATTCTGGGCGTGCCGATTTTTGACACGACGCTCGTCTCGATTTCGCGCGCGCGCCGGGGGCTGCTGCCCTTCACTTCTCCTGGCAAGGACCATACCGCGCATCGCCTGTCGAATCTGGGCCTGGGCCATCGCGGCGCTGTGCTGGTGATGTACGCGCTCGCGACAATGCTCGGCAGCCTGGCGCTGGCCGTGCCCAATCTGTCCGCCACCAAGGTTTACGCGCTCACGGCCCTGTTGGTAGTTGGCGCGCTTGCCGCTGTCTTCATCCTCGAAGCGTTGCCGTATGAGCGGCAAGTCAAGCTCCACAAGCCCACTTCTGCCTCCTAAGATCTCGAAGTGGCACAGGCAATCCTGTGCCACGATATGCCCGAAAAACCACCGGTTAGAAAATATTTTCTCGTTTGTTGTGAGCGGGTTAGCTCGATTTCGAATAAGGGACGACTACCGATTAGAAATGCGTGGGTGGGGAGCGGAGGCGCCAACAAAGTGCGAAAAAAACTAGCGATCGAGTTGGATCGCTGGTGTTTGTTTTCAGTGAGTTGAATCGGCTTTCGATTATGTTTCGCCAGCGATTGATTTGGGCAGGGAGGGGCTGTCGCGTGGGGTGCTGAAGCGCGAGCGGCGTGGACCATGTATCCCCTTGTGGTGATGAAATTAGCGCACGACTGATGACAGCACAGTAGTTACGGTAATTCAAATGCAAACTGAGTGGTGGGGCCTCGCGGGGCCGGGTCCCGCAGTCACGGGACGGGACGGGCAAGAAAGAGCGCGGGTCTGCGTTCGGGATGACACGTGACTCTCCGATGCGGCTGCGGGTAGGTATGAGGCGTGTGTCGCACCTCCCGTTCGACCCTGCCGCTGGCAGGGCCTCTGGGCAAGACGGCGCTGGTTTGGAGCGATGGACGCGGGGCGCGATGGTGAAAGGTGGCAAAGGCCTTGCCGGGTGCTGTGCGGGCGATGATTCGCGGACGTCGAAGTTCGCCGCGACGTCAACGAAAAGCAGATCCCTGCGGGATGACAGCGGGCCGAGTTGAATGCGACAGATCGCTGAGCGCGCGAGTCGGAACTATGTTGATGAAAAAAATGATGCGGGGTTATGGAGATTGGTGGCGGGAGGCGGCTTCTATGGCTTTTTCGAGGTCGCTGCCGATGCGGGATTTGGCGATGTAGGCGCGGACGCCGGTTTGTGCGGCGTAGCGGGCCAGGTCGAGCGATTCGAAGTGGGTGACGATCAGGATTTCGGCTTCGGGGGAGTCGCGGCGAATGATTTCGGCGGCGGAGAGGCCGTCCATGGCGGGCATGGAGATGTCGAGGAGGATGACGTCGGGCTTCAGCTCGGCGGCTTTTTTTACGGCGTCATTGCCGTCTTCGGCTTCGCCGCAGACGGTCCAATCGGCGTGATATTGGAGGAGGAGTTTCAGGCCGGCGCGGACGGTGGGGCTGTCGTCTGCGATGAGGATTCGAACTTCCGCCATGTGGTGGTGCGCTCCGTTCGCACTGCAGGTACTGTGACTACGAGTACTGTACAAAGGGCGTGGGGAAATGCACATCGGGTGTTTTGTGTAGTACTTCGGGCGGGAGCGAAGGCGAAAAACGCGAGAGGCTTTGCTGCGCTGGAGCTAGACAGAGGACGAACAGAGATCCTTCTCGCGTCCCGCTCTGCGGACGGGTTCAGGATTACCGAGCGTAGGTTCAGAATCGCGGCGACGCGAATTACTGCGGCGAGAGTTTCGCCGTGGTGGCGAAAGTGGCGCGCGGTTTGGGTGGTTCTGCTTTGGCGCGGGTGAAATGGTGGGATATACTTCTAGGCCGGTCGGTGGGTGGCAACGGTTTCTGTACGCTGTGGCACGCATGCCGCGCGCGCGGCGGGAGTGTGGCGCGGAACTGCGCGGCCGCAGGTTTATTTGCGTTCCTAGATTTGGCAATCCTATTTGCCATAAGGCTGATTGCACACGGACAAGATGGCGCTCGATTCACGCGGAACGAAAAATACATCCACGCCCAAAACGCAGGCGGACGCAGCAAGCGGAAACATTTCGCGTGGCTCTGCCGCAAGCGCCGCGCAGAACGTGGCGGTGGTGGGCGGATCGGCGGCGGGGCTGCTGACGGCGTCGGTGCTGGCGCGGCAGGGCGTGGGGGTGCGCGTGTTCGAGCGGATTGAAACGCTGGAGCCGGCGGAACGCACTTTGATTGTGACGAACCGCATGCGGAGTTTGCTGGGGCGCGCTGCGGAAGGATGCATCGTCAACGAGATTCGGCGGTTTGAACTTTTTACGGATGGACGGTCGGCGACATTTGAATTGAAGCAGCCGGATTTGATAATTGAGCGGCGCGCGTTGATCCAAGGATTGGCGGACGAGGCGCGGCGCGCGGGCGTGGGATTAGAGATGGGGCGGCGATTCCACGCGCTGCATTCGAATGGGCGCGGGCTGGTGCTGGAAGTGGAGCGTTGCACGGACGGCAGCCGCGAGGAAATTCACGCGGACACGATTATTGGCGGGGATGGAGCGGCGAGCCGGGTGGCGCGCGCGGCGGGATGGTCGCCGCTGGAAACTGCGCCGCTGGTGCAGGCGATTGTGCCGCTGCCGAAAGATATGGCGCCGGATACTGCGCGAGTGTGGTTCGTGCCGCAGGACACGCCTTATTTTTACTGGCTGATTCCGGAATCGGCTACGCGCGGGGCGTTGGGTTTGATTGGGGAAACGGGGCCGGAGACGCGGAAGCTTTTGGAGAATTTTCTGGAGAAGCGCGGGTTGACGCCGCTGGAATTTCAGGGGGCGCGCATTCCGGTGTATACGGGGTGGGTGCCGGTGCGGCGGCGGGTGGGGCATGGGTCGGTTTATCTGGTGGGGGACGCGGCGGCGCAGGTGAAAGTGACTACTGTCGGAGGGATTGTTACCGGGTTTCGCGGGGCTTTGGGCGTGGCTGAGGCGATTTTGAATGGCGGGTCGAGCAGCGTGTTGCGGAAATTACGGCGGGAATTGGATTTGCACTTGCTGCTCAGGCGTTCGCTGCATGAATTTCAGCAGGATGATTACAGCAAGCTGGTGGATTTGCTGAATGATCCGGCGAAGCAGTCGTTGAGTGAATATTCGCGCGACGAGGCTTGGAAGATTTTGTGGCGCGTTTGTTTGAGCCAGCCGCGATTGATTTTGATGGGGCTGCGGGGGTTGTTGACGCAGGGGCGATCGTTGAGTTCATCGCGCCGGTTGCGCGCGTAGGGTGGTGTGGCGGCGCTTTTTGCTTCCGTGAGTTTTTTGTGGCGAGTGCTTCTGTGTGTTCTTCTTTCTTGTGCTTCCCTTCTGCGCGTTTTTCTTCTGTGTGCTTCTGACAATTCCGCGAGCTTTTTGAGTGAAGGCTTCTAGCATGTACATTCTGGGATTGTCCGCGATGGGACACGATTCAGCAGCGGCACTGCTGGGCGATTCCGGCATTGTTGCGGCGATGGAAGAAAGCAAACTGGCGCGTTCGCGAGTGATCGAGGGGATTCCGCGCGAAGCGATTCGGTATTGCCTGGAGCGCGCGGGGATTATGTGGCGCGACGTGGCGCATGTGGCGATCGCTAGCCGTCCTTGGCGGGCTTGGCAGAGGCAGGCTGCGTTTCGGGCGCGGCTCGCGCCGCTGGCGCCGGTTTCCAGCGGATATTTCGTGAACAAGGCTTCGGGCGAGTTGGGGCGCGAGCTGAATAATGTGCGCATCGTGCGGCAGATGGCTGGCGCGCCGGACGGACGGGTCGAATCGCTCGATCATCATTTGTGCCACGGGGCTAGCGCGTTTTACGCTTCGGCGTTTGAGCGGGCGCTGGTGGTGTCGCTGGACGAGAAGGGCGACGGACGGGCGGGGTTTGTGGGCATCGGTGAAGGGACCGGGTTGCGCGAGGTTTCGTCTGTGGCTCTGCCGCATTCGTTGGCTTGGGTGTATTCGCAGGTTACGAAGCTTCTGGGATTTCGTCCACATGCGGACGAACACAAGACGCAGTGGCTCAGTATTTATGGCGAGCGAGGTGGCGAGGCAGACTCCTCGGCGACGGCGACGGGCACGTCGGCGGGTGCTGCGGAGTTCACAGAATTATTTCTGGAGACGCTGCGACGCGAACCGCGCGGCGCCGTGCATTTGAACGCGAAATATTTCCGGCAGGGATACGCGGGGGAGCTTTCGTTTACGCACGAGTTTTATCGGCGGGCCGGGATTGCGCTGGAGCCGGCGGAGAACGCGCCGGAAACGCGGGTGGTTGAGGCGTTGCGGGCAAAAATCGCGGCTGGGTTGCAGCGGGCTTGCGAGATTATTTTGTGCGAATGGCTGGCGGCGTTGCGCGAAGAATATAAGGAGCCGTCGTTGTGTCTGGCGGGCGGATTATTTTTGAATCCGTTGCTGGTGGCGGTGATCGAGGCGCGCGCGGGGTTTGAAAATGTGTTTGTGCAGCCAGCCGCGGGGAATGAGGGCACGGCTTTGGGAGCGGCATGGCTGGTGTGGCATCAGCAGTTGGGGCGCGCGCGCATGGCGGCGATGGCCGGGCCTTATTGGGGGCCGGAGTATAGCAACGCAGAAGTCAAGAAGGTGCTGGAGAATTGCAAGGCCGCGTATCATTGGTGCGATTCGGACGAGCGTAAGCTGGGCGAAGCGGTGCGGTTGCTGCAGGCGGGGAAAATCGTGGCGTGGTTTCAGGGGGCGGCGGAATTCGGGCCGCGGGCGCTGGGAAATCGCAGCTTGCTGGCTTCGCCGTGGGCGCCGTACGTGAAGGAAAATTTGAATGATTATGTGAAGCATCGCGAATCGTTCCGCCCGTTTGCGCTGGCGATCCCTGAGGAGCGTTGCGCGGAATATTTCGAGTGTTCGGCGAATGGGCGCTTCCTTACGACGATGGCGAAGGCCAATGAGGCGGGGCGGAAATTGTTGGCTCCGCTGCCGCCGGGATTTTTGTTGGCGGACAATTTGGTGAGGCTGCATGTGGTGCATGCGGAGGACAATCCGCTGTTCTGGAAGCTGCTAAAACGCGCGGGGGAGAATTCGCCGGCTCCGATCCTGGTGAATACGTCGTTCAATTTATTTGGCGAGCCGTTGGTGGTGACGCCGCGGGATGCGGTGCGGAGTTATTTTTGCTCGGGGGCGGATGCTTTGGTGGCTGGGAATTTCCTTTTGGAGAAGCGTTAGGACGTGATGGCTGATACTGACAATTCTGGGCTGGGCGTTTCTGGGCGCCGTCACCGGCGGCGGCGAGGAATTTTTGTTCTGACGATTTTGTTGTTGCTGATGGTTCTGGGCGTGGTGGTGTTTCGCAATGTGGGGCACTGGCTGGTGCGCGAGGATGCGGTGGGCAAGGCTGATGTGATTGTGGTGCTTAGCGGCGGGTTGCCGTTTCGCGCGGAAAGTGCGGCTGGCGTTTTCAAATCCGGATATGCGCCGGCCGTGTGGGTGAGCCGACCCATCGGACCGCAGGAGGAATTGGCCGCGCTGGGAATTCATTTTGTGGGCGAGGAAGAGTACAACCGCGAAATTCTGGTGCAGCAGGGCGTGCCGGATGCGGCGATACGAATTTTTCCGGATACGATTGTTAATACGCAGGACGAGGTGGGGGAGATTTCGCGGGAGATGCGGCGAGATGGGAAACACACGGTGATTATTGTTACGTCGCCGCAGCATACGCGGCGCGTGAGGGCGTTGTGGAAAAAATTGGTGGGCGATGATCCGCGGGTGATCGTGCGGGCGGCTTGGGGCGATCCGTTTGATGCGGACCATTGGTGGCGAACGACGGCGGATGTCCTGGCGGTGGTGCGCGAATCGATGGGATTGCTGAATGTGTGGGCGGGATTACCGGTGCAGCCGCATTTGCAGTAGGAGCCCGGCGAGTGTGCATGAGATTTTTGGTAGTGTTGTGCGCGCTTATTGCAAGGGGGTTCGAACTTGAAGATTTCGGTGATCGGCGCGGGTTATGTGGGGCTGGTGACGGGCGTATGTTTGGCGGGACTGGGTCACGAAGTGGTGTGCACCGATAGCGATGCGGAAAAATTGAAGACGCTGGAATCCGGGCGATTGCCGATTTATGAGCCGGGGCTGGACGTGGTGATTGCCGAGGCGCGGAAGCAAGGGCGGCTGAGTTTTTGCGCTGATGCGGCGGAGACTATTCGGTTTGGCGACGCGATTTTTATTTGTGTGGGGACGCCGCCGCTGCCGAATGGGAGCGCGGACTTGAGCGCGATCGATCACGTGGCGCGGGTGGTGGCGACGGAGGCGCGCACGCCGAAATTGGTGATCGAAAAAAGCACGGTGCCGGCGCAGACGGGACAGGAATTGAAACGGGCGCTGGCGGTGTATGGGCGGAAGTCCGGCGTGACTTTTCGCGTGGCTTCGAATCCGGAATTCTTGCGCGAAGGGACTGCGGTGGGAGATTTTCTGCATCCGCACCGGATCGTGGTGGGAGTTGAGGACGAGATGGCGGAGAAGCAATTGAAAGAGATTTACCGGCCGGTGCTGGAGCGGAGTTTCAAGTGCCCGGTGCATAGCGGGAGGTGTCCGGAGGTGGCGCTGCCGACTTGGTTGGTGACTACGATCAACAGCGCGGAGCTGATCAAGCACGCTTCGAACTCGTTTTTAGCGGTGAAGATTTCGTACGCGAATATGGTGGCCGATCTAGCGGAGAAGTTGGGCGCGGATATTGAGGAAGTGGTGCGCGCGGTGGGGATGGATCCGCGCATCGGTCCGAGCTTCTTTCACGCGGGGATTGGGTTTGGCGGATTTTGTTTGCCGAAAGATTTGCAGGCGTTTGTGCATCTGGCGGAAAAGTCGGGCGTGGATTTTTCGATGTTGAAGGAAGCGGAGAACATTAACAAGCGGCGCATTGATCGTTTCATGGAGAAGGTTCGTCGGGCGTTGTGGGTGGTGAAGGGCAAGCAGATTGGCTTGCTGGGATTGGCGTTCAAACCGAATACGGATGATATTCGTTTTGCGCCGGCGATTGATCTGATTCACGAGTTGCTGAAAGAGGGCGCGATCGTGCGCGCGTACGATCCGGAGGCGATGGAAAAGGCGCGGCCTGTGTTGCCGGAGATTCAGTATGGAAGGTCGGCTTACGAGGCCGCGGAGGGCGCGGAGGCGTTGTTGATCGCGACCGAGTGGGAGCAATTTCGCAAGTTGGATTGGGGGCGGGTGCGCGAATCGATGGTGCGGCCTTTGATTCTGGATGGACGGAATTTGCTTTCGGCGAAACAGATGAAGGGGCATGGATTTGAGTATTATTCGATGGGACGGCCGGATTAATTTTCGGTTTAGGATTCGCGGTGCGAAACTAGCGTTCGATCGGGCGAAGTCGCCGGATCCCAGCGGGAACGAGATTTAGAATCGCTCCCTCGATTTCATCGCGATGACGTTGGTATTGAACTCCGAGGAAAATTACGACGAATCCCAGAAAACTCAATACGAGCGGAAACAGGAACGAGTCCTTGAATACGGAGTACGAGAGGTGGCCCAGGTACCCGAAGACACCGCACGCACCAAAGACCACGAAAACGCGTCTCTGAAGAAAAACCGCGAGAAAAATAAGGCCTATATTCATCAGGCAATACAAAAACTTGTTCCATTCACTGTTGCTGTCCATGAGGGACAGACCGCCCCAGAAGGCCGCGAGGCCAAACAGGTATCCCCAAAACGCATAGTCGTCTTTCGTTCTTCGGTCGACGGCATAAGTCGCGAGCAGAACCAAGAGGCCAAAACAGAGGGATACCCACAAGCGTTCATGCCAAGTAAAGTCCTGTTTACCAACCAAGAGCGGAGTCAGATCCATCGACATGTACCACAGAGAAAATGCGATTGGGAATGTGAGGAAAGGAAAGCGGATGAATTTTAGAGCCATCAGACCCGCCAGGACTGTACCCACCTCCATCACTATCCAGCTTCCCTTTACCCAGATGTGGTAGCTCTGAAAGTTGGCGGGCGCATCTTGCGGCCAAACTCCGGTCATGCGTTCTAGGCCGTAAATTGCGAGCGGCGTCATCCAGACGGCGAGGGTGAAAAGTAATCCACCGGGAATTGTGAGATTTTCTTTGTACCAAAGAGTTCGCCCGGCGAGTGCAAACAGAACTGCATAGAGCGTCGCAATCAAAAAAATCCCCGTACCGCCGAATCGCTCCCACCCCAGATTCATCAACCAGCCGAGCGCGGACATGACAACGAGCGCACCGAAATAGTAAGCGACATTCGCCACGTCGAATTTCGAACCTGCCACGCTCGGATCGCGCTCGAGTGCCGCCCACAATCGGTCAGCCTGTTCGGCGGTGATGACGCCCTCGGTGGCAGCCCGGGTGAGATCCGACTTGGAAATCTTCATACGCAACCTCCGCAGAGAGTTGGAGAGCTTATCAAGATCTCCATTACTCGCTTTGCAAGCCGACGATCGCCTTGGTTCTAGCATGGCGGACTTCAAAGCGCCAATTCCTTCAGGCGCAGTTTGCTGCAGAAGCGTCAATCAAACTGCTATGACGACGATATTCTCGGGTGACGAGGCGCGGGAACGGTGGCAGAAAGCGAACCGAGATCCTTCACCCGCTGTCGCGGGTTCAGGATGACGACGCGCATTAGCGTTGGAGGAACCGTGCCGCGATCTGTGCTGGCGGGCACGGCATGCCGTGCCCCCTACGGATGCTCGTGAGCTTCTAAATTATTTTGCCGGGGTGGATTGGGCTAGTTTTTGGCGGAAATATTCGTAGGTGCGTTGCAGGCCGTCTTCCAGGGTTACCTTGGGTTCCCAATTCAGGACGCGTTTGGCTTTGCTGATGTCGGGGCAGCGCTGTTTGGGGTCGTCTTGGGGGAGCGGGTGGAAGACGATGGGAGTGGTGGCGCCTACTAGTTTGCGAACGCGTTCGGCGAATTCCAGGATTGTGATTTCCTGCGGATTGCCGATGTTGGTGGGCTCGTGCTCGTTGGATTCGAGAAGCTTGTAGATTCCGGCCAGCAGGTCGGAAACGTAGCAGAAGCTGCGGGTTTGTTTGCCGTCGCCGTAAACGGTGATGGGTTCGCCGACCAGGGCCTGGTAGAGAAAATTGGGGAGAGCGCGGCCGTCGTTGAGGCGCATGCGCGGGCCGTAGGTATTAAAGATGCGGACGATGTGTGTATCGAGGCCGTGATAGCGGTGATAGGCCATAGTCATGGCTTCGGCGTAGCGCTTGGATTCGTCGTAAACACCGCGGGGGCCGACGGGATTTACATGGCCCCAGTAACTTTCAGGCTGCGGGCTGACTTGCGGATCGCCGTAGCATTCAGAAGTGGAGGCGAGAAGATAGCGGGCGTTCTTGGCCATGGCCAGGCCTAGGGAATTGTGAGTGCCTAGGGCGCCGACTTTTAGAGTTTGGATCGGATATTTCAGATAGTCGGGGGGGCTGGCGGGTGAGGCGAAATGCAGCACGGCGTCGAGCGGGCCGGGGACTTCGATGTAGCGGGAGACGTCCTGGCGCGCGAAACGGAATTTGGGATGCGGCAATAGATGAGCTACGTTCGAATCGCTGCCGGTTACTAGGTTGTCCAGGCAGAGAACTTCCCAGCCTTTTTCTAGCAGTAGTTCGCAGAGATGCGAACCTAGAAAGCCTGCTCCGCCGGTGATGGCTGCGCGCAATGGCTGGCTCCTTGATCGAGCGGGGAATCGGTCGGGATTGTGTGGGGATCATTATCTATGAAATGGGGGCACAGACAAAGGCAAGACGGCGATAGAACCGCAACCACGCTGTGAAAGGCGGGAGTGCGGCAGAGATCCTTCGGCCGGCATGAGGCCGAGGCGCCGACCTCGGGATAACGGAGCTCATCGCAACGGTGCAAACGCCAGGGCCGCGGAGACAGCCGTGGCGGGGAGGGGCACGTGCCCCTTCGAATGCTGGGTCCGGCGGTCCCGCGCTGCGGGATTGCCGCTATGCAAGCGCAATTCCCCGGCGGCCGCTCAGTGCGACGCAGCCGGGACTACGGCGGCGGCGGGGAATGCTGTCGTGTGATCCAGGACGATGAGCCAGCCTTCGGGGAATTTGCGGAAGTCGAGGGAGAAGACGCC
>Ga0070762_10000346_pt1 | contig 18780 bp, 16 predicted proteins | sample HubBroMetageREF2_FD_66726 | JGI IMG/M metagenome (GOLD analysis project Ga0070762, IMG submission 66726) | Reference soil microbial communities from the Hubbard Brook experimental Forest, New Hampshire, USA - Hubbard Brook CCASE Soil... | ecosystem: Environmental > Terrestrial > Soil >...
AACAATTGCTTTAAGAATGGGATTTTGCCGGTAACGCTTTCGAATGAACAGATTGATGAGTTTTTTGTGCGGACGGAGCGAAAGGAAGGTTATCGCGTTACTGTGGACCTGGAGCAGCAGGTGGTGACTGACGATGACGGGCTACGCTATTCGTTTGAGGTGGATCCGTTCCGGCGGGATTGTTTGTTGAAGGGTTTGGATGATATTGGGCTCACTTTGGTGCATGAGCCGCGTATTTCTGCGTTTGAGGCTGCGAACCTGAGGCATCCGGCGATGTACGAGGCTGTGGACGTGAAGCATCACAGCGATTCGCCGCAATCCGCTCGCCACAATTAGCGTCCTCTCACTCAATTCACATTCACAAGCCTGCGTGTTTCGGGTCCAGGGGGCGAGCCCCGCCCGTTTTTGGCTATTCCTGAGCGCGGATCACTGGCTCGGGAGATTCTGGCGCGATGGGGGCGGGGCCTTTCAGTTCGGCTAGCAGAATGCCGGCGAAGATTAGCGCGGCGCCTAGGAGGATGCGGGCGCCTAGACGTTCGCGCGCCAGGAACCAGGAGGTTAGCGCGGCGAAGACTGGCTCGAGGCTGATCAGGATTGCGGTGTGCGTGGGCGAGGTGTATTGCTGCGCCCAGGTTTGCGCGGAGAAGCCGAATGCGGTGGAACCGAGGGCGGTGATTAGCACGGCGAAGATTAAGGTGCCGCTCCAGACCCAGCGCGGATGTTCGACTCCGGTGACGGAAAGCAATGGAAGCGCGATGGTCGCGAGAATCGCCGTCGTGGCGACTTGCACTACTGCCAGCGCGCCGACGGAATGATGCCCGATGTAGCGGCTGATGAAAATCATGTGCACGGCGAACATTACTGCGCAGCCGAAGACTAGCGGGTCGCCGCGATTGAGGCCGCCGAATCCTTCGGGCGGCACGGTGAGAAAAAATAGGCCGGCGAGTGCGGCCAGGGCGCCCGCCCAGATCCATTTGTTGACGCGGCGCTTGCTGGAGACGGCGAGCAGCAGCGGTACGATCACCACGCTGGAACCGGTGATGAACGCGGCTTTCGAGGGCGATGTAAATTTCAGGCCGGTGGTCTGGAACGCGTAACCGGCGAACATGAAGAAACCGATTTGCGCGCCGGCCCAGATGGAGCTGCGCGTGAGGCCACGCAACGCGCGGCGGAAGAAAATCGCCATCACCACGGCGGCCAGCGTAAAACGCACGGCGATGTACATGAAGACGGAAACGTCGGCGAGCGCGTCCTTCACCACGACGAACGTGGCTCCCCAGATAAGCGCGGTGAATCCGAGCGCGAGATCGGCGCGGAAATGTTTGCTGAACATGGACGGACGAGTTTATGCGCTGCGCGCGGGAGTGACAAGACGAGAAACGCTGTGGCAACTTCGCGCGTTGGATTTATTGACGCACGCGGCGCGCTATAGTACAGAAGGTGCCGCCAATGACTCGTTCATTAACCGCAGTCGTACCTACCTTACTCGGCTGGGCTATTCTGTTGGCCACTCCCCTTGTTACCCCCATAGCCGGCGCGAAACACGAAACTTGGTTCGAAGCGCGCAGCCCGAATTTCATCGTGGTGTGCAATGCGGGCGAAAAACAGGCGCGCAAGACGGCGATTCGTTTCGAGCAGATTCGCGCGGTGTTTCGGCGCGAGTTAGAGCTTGCCAGCAAACACGAGAGTCCGGTGATTACGATTCTGGCCGTCAAGGACGAGGATTCGATGAAAGCCTTGCTGCCGGAATATTGGGTGAAGGGCCACGCGCACCCGGCTGGAATATTTCTGGACAACATGAACCAGTATTTTGCCGCCATCCAGCTCGATGCGCCGGGTTCGAATCCCTACGACACGATTTATCATGAATATTTTCACTCGTTAACCGCCCCTTATTATCCAAATTTGCCGGTGTGGGTGTCCGAAGGGCTCGCGGAATTTTACGGGAATACGCAGATCGGCGATTCGGAAGTGGGCATGGGACGGCCGGACCCGGATTTGATAGTCGAGCTGAAGCAGGGCGGGCTGATGCCGCTGGATGTTTTGATGAAGGTGGATCACAACTCTCCTTACTACAACGAGCAGAACAAGATTTCGGTTTTCTACGCGGAGTCGTGGGCGCTGACACACTACTTGATGGTGGGTGACAAGTCCGCGCACAGGGCGTCGTTGCAGGCCTATGTGAATGCGATGACGAAAGGAGCGACGGAGGAGCAGGCGGCCGCGCAAGCGTTTGGCGACCTGAAAAAACTGCAAGCGACGCTGTTCGCCTATATCGGGAATTCTGCGTTTTATTACATTAAGGCGCCGCCGCCTCCGGAAATCGCCGCCGCTGATTTGCAGGCAAATGAGCTTTCTGAAGCGGAGGTGGATGCGTATCGCGGCGGTTTTGCGGCGGTGCGCGAACGCACGCAGGAGGCCATACCGGTTCTGGAACAGGCCGTGAAGCTCGATCCGAAACTGGCGCTGGGTTACCAGTATCTGGGGTTCGCGGAGTTTCAGGACAAAAAGCACGCGGAAGCGCTGGCTGATTTCACGCGCGCGATTGAATTAAATCCGAAAAACGCGCTGACGCGATTTCTGCGCGCGTATCTGGATTCCAGGCAGGGCGGAGCCGTGGGAAACGACGAGCAGATGGAGGCGGATTTGCGCGCAGCGATCGCCATCAGCCCGGAGTTTGCGCCGCCGTATGGCGTGCTGGCCGTGTATTTGTCAAATCAAGGACAGAATTTTCCGGAAGCGCTGCAGCTGGCGCAAAAGGCGCAAGCGCTCGAGCCGGGTAGCACGATTTATCAGATTGATTTGGCACAGGTGCTGGCTCGGATGAATCGTCACAAGGAAGCGCGCAATATTGCGCTGCACGCGCGGGCCAACGCGGCGAGTCCCCTGGAGCGAGCGGAAGCCGAACATTTTCTGGCATTCCTCGATCAGGCAAGCCAATACTCGGGACGCGATTCGGATGCGGCGAAGCCTGCTGCGGTGCGGGAGTCGTCCGGCGCTGCAGCGAACACTTCAACGGGCATGAATCCGCCGACGCAGACGCCAGACGCTGCTGCTGCGCAGACGGCTGGCGGCGATGCGGGCGCTGGAGGCGCTGCTGCATTGCGCGAGGCGACCGGCACAGTGACGAAGCTGAGTTGCATGAGCGGATTGAAATTCGAACTGGATACGGGCGCGGGGACGTTGACTCTGCACGTCAAGCCTGGCGCGCAATACCAGATACAAATGACGACGCGGCCGAATGGGCCGTTTAATCCGTGCACGGCGATCCAGGGGCAGCGCGTGAAAGTGGAATATCAGCCGGTGGGCGGCAATGGAAACATGGGCGAGGTGGAATCGCTGACGGTGCTGACGGCTGTTAGCGGCGGCGGTGGCAGTGCGGCAAATTCCGGGGGAGCGCGGCGGCTGGGCGTCGAGGGAGCGCACCCGGAACCCGTGAAGGCCGCGGCTGAAGGCAATGTGACGCAGGTGCTGTGCAGCGGGCATGAACTTACTTTGAATCTGGATGCCGGGGATGGCGTGTATATCTTGCATGCGCGGGACGCGACGCGAGTGCCGTTCGAGCAGGACGTGGCGTTCGACGCGGGGAATTTTGAGCCTTGCACACAGTTGAAGGGGCGCGAGGCGAAGATTACGTTTGTTACGGTGGAGGGGAAGACTTACGACGGGGAGATTCAGTCTGTGGAAGTCGAGAAATAACGCGGACGAACTGGGCGCGCGGAGGATTGCGTCCGGAATTCAGTGGACTTCGTCGAGATGCTCCGGTGCGGAGTACACGATGCGGCCGCCGGCGATGGTCATTCTTACTTTCGTTGTGAGTAGATCGCGCGCGGGTATTTTGTTCAGGTCTGCCGGGTACACCAAGAGATCCGCAAACATTCCCGGGGCGATTGTGCCTTTGCTTTTTTCCTCGAATTCCGCGTACGCCGAGCCGGCGGTGTAGGCGCGCAGACAATCCTTCATTGTCAAACTTTCCTGCGGTTGCCAGCTTGCGCTTCCTTGAGGCAACTCGCGCGTGACGCACGCGTATATTCCGCGCAGAGGATTGAGCGGCTCGACGGGATGGTCGGTGCCGAAGGCGAGATGCACGCCGTTCTGTGCCATGGTGCGCCAAGCGTAGGCGCCGCGGGAACGTTCGGGGCCGAGGCGGTCGCTGGCCCAACGCTCGTCATCGAGCAGATGCGACGGCTGCATCGACGCGACTACATCGAGGCTGCCAAAGCGCGCAAAATCGTCGGGCGCGACGACTTGCGCGTGTTCGACGCGGTCGCGGCGGTCGCGCGGGCCGTTTGCGGCGACGACAGCAGCAAAAGTATCGAGCGCCACGTGATTCGCGCGATCGCCGATCGCGTGAAGGGCGAGCTGAAATCCGGCGCGGTCGCGTGCGATGGCCATGGGCACGAGTTTCGCTTCATCCATATGCAGAAGTCCCGAGGTGCCGGGGGCGTCTGAGTAAGGTGCGAAGAGCGCGGCGGTGCGCGAGCCGAGCGAGCCATCGAGGAACGCTTTCAGCGCGCCGGTTTTGAGCCACGGATCGGTTGCGCCCCATTCGCTGCGCAGCGCTTCGAGTGTGGCGACTGGTAAAGTGAAATCCAGCCACTCGGTGATGCGCGCCGTCAACCTCCCTTCCTTGCGAAGTTGCTGATATATGAGAAAGTTCTCCTTGCTGAACGAAACGTCGCGGCTGATTTCCAAATAGGAACAATCCTGAAGCGAAGTGATGCCGTTGCGCGCGGCGTCGGCGAGGACCAGCTCGATGCCGCGGCGGCGTTCGGCGGTAGAGGGTGCGGCGATTTTAGAAAATACCAGGTTTGTGGCGCCGTCTTCTTGCAGCAGGCCGGTGGGCCCGTTGGTTTGCGGGTCGACGACAATATGGCCGGTTGGGGGCTGTGCGGAGTTTCTTGTAACTCCTGCGATTTTCAGCGCGAGGGAATTCGCGACGGCTACGTGGCCATCCACGCGCGCGAAAAACATGGGGTGCGTGGTGGAGACGGCATCGAGATCGGCGCGCGTGGGATCGCGCCTGCCGGGCCAGAGCGTCTGATCCCATCCGAAGCCGGTGATCCATTCGCCGGGGGCGCGGTCTTTTAGGGTGGTGCGGATGCGCTGCTGGAATTCGGCGAGGGATTGCACGCCGGTGAAATCAATTGCGAGCTTGCTGAGCGCGGACTGGCCCATGTGCACGTGCGCGTCGTTGAAGCCGGGCATCACGAACGCGCCACGCAAATCGATGATGCGTGTGCTGGGACCGAGCCACGGCGTGATGTCGGGAGCTTCGGCGGCGGAAGCTTTTCGCAGGTCCTCAGTATCGTGAGTGATGTAGGACACCGCGACGATGGATTCGCCGCGAATCGCGACGGCGCCGGCCCATTCGTGGGCGGGGTCCATCGTTTCAATACTTGCGTTGGTGAGGACGAGGTCGGCGGGACCTTGCGCGGGGGAAGGCGTCGCGGAATTTTGCGCGCTGGGTGCGGCGCTGGATTTTGCAGGGGAAGAATCGGCGGAGGAATTCGCAGCGCGTGCCGCGATTAGGATCACGGCGCATGTGGTCGCGATGAAAACAGGCAGAAGAAACCGGCGGGACATTCTACGGTTGAACTCCGGCGAGGGCGACGGTTGCGAGGAACAGGCGCTTTAGGCCCATTTCGCGGCCGGACGCGTCGTACCATTCGGCGGTGGTGTGCGATCCGCCGCCTTTTCCGCCGCCGCCGAGGGAGACGGCGGGAATGTTGAGCGAAAGCGGAATGTTGGCGTCGGTGGAACTGCGTTCGAGGCGCGAGCGATTACCGAGAAAGCGATCCACAGTGCGGAGAGTTTCGAGTAAGGCGGCGTTTTCCGGCAATTTTCCGGCGGGGCGCGATCCGAGCGAGCGGACGATTACGCGCAGCGTCTGCTGTTCGTCATGCGCGGTGGACATTTCCTCGCGCGCGCCGGATTGCATGGCGTCGCGCAAAGCTCGCTCCATTTTGTTTACTTCGGCTTCGTCCTCGGAGCGCAGATCCACTTTTACGGCAGCGCGCGAGGGGATGGAATTTATGGAGGTGCCGCCTTCGATCATGCCGAAATTGTAGGAGCTGCGCGGATCGTCGGGCACGGGCACCGCGGAAAATTTCACGATGCCGCGGGAGAGCGCGGTGATGGGGTTGGGCGCGCCGAAATCAGACCAACTGTGTCCGCCGGGACCGGTGATGGCAATTTCAAAGCGGTGCGAGGCGATGCCTTGCGTGGTGATGTGTTCCGTGGAGGCGCCATCCACGGCGATGACGACGGCGAGACGCGATCCGTAACTTTCGACGAGGGCGCGAATGCCGCGCAGGTTTCCTTCGCCTTCTTCGCCGACGTCGCCGGCTAGGACGATCGTCTTTGTGGTTTGGATGCGCGATTCGGCGAAAGCGCGCGCGAGGCCTGCCAGCGCGGCGAGGCCTGCGCCGTTGTCCGCGATGCCGGGAGCGGTGAGGCGATTTCCGTGGCGTTTCACGTGGACATCGGTGCCGGAGGGAAAAACCGTGTCGAGGTGCGCGGCGAGTAGGATGATGCTGTTGGCGTCTGAGCCGGGGCGTTCAGCGATCACGTTGCCGATTTTGTCGAGCTGAACTTTCAGGCCGGCGGATTCGAAGATTTTCTTCAGGTATTCGGCGCGCGGCGCTTCTTTGAATTCCGGCGCGGGAATTTCGGTGAGATGAATCTGCTGGTCGGTAAGCCAGGCTGCGCTGGTGTCAATCCAGGCGAGGGCGCGCGCGCACGCGGGATCGTCGGCGAGTTTCTCGATCGAGTCACCGGCGGCGCGCGCGTAAAGTGTGGCCATCGCTAAAAAGATACCGCAGATCAGTGTGAGTTTCACGAGATTCGTTCGGCAGATTCCGGCTGGACGTGAACATTGTACACGTTGACGCGGCGATTGAGACGTAAGCAAAAAACTAGCGAGTCTTGGCTGGAGCCGGGGCGGAGGCGATGATGGCTTGGATTTCTTGTTCGGTCATGATGCGCTCGGCTTGTTTTGCGGCTGCGAAGATGCGGTCAACGAGTTCGTCGCTGGCTGGAACGCTGCGTTTTTCGAGCCAGTAGATTACGTTGGAGCGGCCGCTGAGCGGGCCGATTTCGATAATTTGTTCGAGGCCGAACAGATGCGAGGGGACGCCGCTGTAGATGGAATTGGCTAGCTCCTGGTCGCCCTTTTTGTAGGCTTTCACTATGGCGGCTGCGTGCACACCGGTGGCGGTGCGGAATGCATCGCGGCCGACGACGGGATAATTTGGCGGGATTGGCGTGTGCGTGGCTTTCGAGACAGCTTCGGAATATTGTTTGAGCTTCGAGAGATCCTGTTCGATCAGGCCGAGCAGGCGCAGGTTCACGAGCATCAGTTCCATGGGCGTGTTGCCGACGCGCTCGCCGAGGGCTAGAGCTGCGGCGTGGACTTGGTCGGCTCCAGCAGAAATCGCGGCGAGTGAATTCGCGATGGCGAGCCCGCGATCGTTGTGCCCGTGCCAATCGACGCGGATTTTTTCTCCGGACGGCTTTACGACTTCTTCGACTACGAATTTTACGAGATTGTAAGCGCCTCGTGGAGTGGCGTGACCGACTGTGTCGCACAGAACTACAGCGCGTGCGCCGGCGCGAATTGCGGTGGAATACAACGTGATTACCGTTGAGGGGTCGGTGCGAATCGTGTCTTCGGTTACGTACATTACCGGCAGACCGGCGTCGGTGGCGAATTTCACGGCGTCTTCGGTGGTGCGCTGGAGGTGATCGACAGTCCAGTCTTCGACCAGGCGGCGGATGGGGCTGGAGCCGAGAAAGGTCGCGGCTTCGATGGGGCGGCCGACTTTTTCGGAAATTTCGATGATGGGTTGGATGTCGTTCTTCAGCGTGCGGGCGGCGCAGTTGGGGCGGATTTTCATGCGCGACGTGACTATTTCGCGCGCGAGGGCCTCAGTGTCCGCATAAGCGCGCGGGCCGGCGCCTGGTAGGCCGATATTTACCGTGTCAATTCCTAGCGATTCCATCAGGTGCAGGATTTCGATTTTTTCGGCGATGCTGGGATCGCGGACGGAGGGATTTTGCAGGCCGTCGCGGAGGGTTTCGTCATTCAGGGCGACGCGGCGCGTGGTGGGGATTTCGGCACCGGTGTAAGTGTTCCAATCGTGGATGAGTTCGTGTTTCATTTTGCGATAGTTGCTCACGTTCGATACGCGCGGGCGGTGTCGGCTCGGGTCGCTGGTCCTCTAATACCGTATGGTGTAGCTGCGCGGCGCTTGGGTGTGGCCCGGTTTGTAAATCGTGTGGCAAAACTCGCAGCGGTAGATTTCGGCTTTTTTGCCTACCAGCGCTTCGATTTCTTTTGGGTAGTCGTACCAGCGTTTTAGATGGCCGCAGCAGAGCTTGCCCTTGGCGTCTTTCTCGTCGCAGGCGCGCATAGTGGGTTTCTTGGTTTTGATTTTTGGGGCTGCCGGGGCTTCTGGTTCGGCTGCGGGTGCGGCGGCAGCGCTCGCTGCGGGCGGAGTTGGCGTCGCCGCGGCTGGTGGAGCGGCCGGCGTTGGAGTTTCTGGAGTCGCGTCACTCATTCGATTCGCTCCTCGACCTCTTCAAGTTCCCTACTTCAATGCACCTTCAAATTCTGTCGCGGCGAAAAATTACGCCGCGGGCTCCGTGTTTCCTCGTCATCGCTGCGAGGCGGCGACGCCAGCTGGGCGCGAACAGCGTCTCGACGAACGCACCGGCGGCGGCGGCCAGTTCGGCAGTGTAACCGAACCACCAGGATTTCGCGACGCGCGGCAGGCGGTCCACATCAATATATTTTACTCGAACCATTTCGAGCAGTCCAAGGCGCGAATGGGTATGGCCCCAGCCGCTTGAGCCGGGGCCGCCGTGCGGGGCTTCGGTGATGCCGTAGTAGCTCGCGACGTCGTTGACCATCACGGAACCGGCCCGCACGCGGGAGGCAATTTCACGGCCGCGCTGGTTGTCGGTAGTCCACACGCTAGCGCTGAGGCCGAAGGGCGAATCGTTCGCGAGCGCGACGGCTTCATCGGCGTTGGCGACGGGGCGGATAGCGATCACCGGGCCGAAAGTTTCCTCGCGCATCAGCTGCATGGAGTGGTCCACGTTCGTCACCACGGCTGGTTGCAGAAAATTTGCGCCTAGGTCGGGCCGACGATTGCCGCCGGTGAGAACTTGCGCGCCGCGTTCGACTGCATCGTGTAGTTGCGCTTCAACTTTTTCGAGCTGCGCCGGGCGAATCATGGGGCCGATTTCCGCGTCGGGATCGGAGGCGGGGCCGACGCGCAGCTTTTTGGTTTTTTCAACGCACAGTTGCGCGAAGCGTTCGGCGGCTGGCTGTTCGACGTAGATGCGTTCCACCGAAATGCAGGTTTCGCCGCAATTCATGAAGCCGCCCCAGACGGCGGCGCTTGAGGCGATTTCCAGATCCGCGTCGGCTAGGACGATCATTGCGTCTTTGCCACCGAGTTCGAGGACCGAGGGGATTAATTTTTTGGCGCAGGCTTCGGCGATGCGTTGGCCTGTGGCAACGCTGCCGGTGAAGAAAACTTTGTCGGGGCCGGCTTCGATGATTGTGGCGCCTAGGTCGCCGCGGCCTTGCAGCACTTGCACGAGGCCCGGCGGAAATTTTGCTTGCTCGACTAGTTCGCCGACTAGCTGGCCGCACCACGGCGTGAGTTCGGAAGGCTTCACTAGCACGGCGTTACCCGTCGCTAGCGCGGGAATTACCTGCGCCATGGGAATCGAGAAGGGATAATTCCAGGGTGAGATGATCGCGACGACGCCCAGCGGATCGAACTCCAGCCAGCCGGATTTCGCTTTCATGGCAAGGTTGTGGTGCGGGACTCGTTCGGGGCGGAGCCAGCGCGGAGCTTGGCGTGCGAGGAAATCGGCAGTGTCGAGCGCGAGGAGCACTTCGGCGAAGATCGCTTCGACGCGCGGTTTCCCTGTTTCGCGTGTGACCATTTCTGCGATTTCGTCGCGGCGCGCGAAAATGGCATCGCACAGGTGGCGGAGCATGACGCAGCGTTCGCGCAGCGGGCGCGCGGCCCAATCTTTTTGCGCGCTTCGGGCGCGGGCAAAAATTGCGGGCAGGTTGGCGGGCTGCGTCACAGCAAATTGAGCGTTTATTTCCTGCGTGGCGGGGTTGATCGAGTCAACGGTGGCGACCGCGCGCAGAGGTGGTGAAGCGAGCTGTGAAGGGACCGCCATTTCTTTCGTGATTGTAACTGAAATGCGGTGAAACGACCGCAAGGACATTACGTGAAGTGTCGGCGAAACATGCGGACAAGCGCACAAGATTGCCTGTGCCACGGAAGCCAAGTCGCCGGCGAGACGCCGGCGCTACGTGGTTCGTTGGCGGCGGGCGGCGTGTTTGGCTAGAGAATCGGCGGGGTCGGGATATTCGAGCGCTACCAGGTAGAGGCCTTCGGGGGGGACTGTGGGGCCGGAGCGGGAGCGGTCGCGGGCTGCGAAAATTTCTGGGATGTCGGTGGGGGCTAGGCGGCCTTTGCCGACTTCGATTAGGGTGCCGACGATTTTTCTGACCATGTAACGGAGGAATGAGCGGCCGCGGACTACGTAGTCGATTTCGTCCCGCTGAGGGTCGCGCAGGAGTTCGGAGGAATGGATGACGCGCTGCATGTCGCGATCTTTGTCGTCTTCTTCGGAGCCAGTGGATGCGGCGAACGAACTGAAATCGTGCTGACCTTCGAAGGCGTGGGCGGCGGCGGACATGGCGGCCTCGTCGAGCGCCCAGGGATAGTGGAAGGCCCGGCGATGATCGAAGGGAGGGAGGACTTCGCCGCGATAGATGCGGTAACGATACGTTTTTCCCTGTGCTAGCCAGCGCGCGTGGAAATCCTGGCCGACTTCTTGCGCGGCCACGATGCGTATCGTCGGTGGGAGTAGCGCGTTCATGCCGCGCTGAATTTCGCGTGCGTCGAGAGTGGAGCGAGTTTTGAAATGCGCGACTTGGCCTAGCGCGTGAACGCCAGCGTCGGTGCGGCTGGCACCGTCGATGGTGACTGCTTCTTGGGTAATTTGGCGGATGGCGTCGTGCAGGGCACCTTGGATGGTGGGCAGGCCGGGTTGGAGTTGCCAGCCGTGGAAGTCTGAGCCGTCGTAGGCGATGGTTAGCTTTATCGTCTGCATATTTCTGGCGCGATTATCTCATGTGGGCGGAGTTCAAAGGCACCACAGATGAACGCTGATAGCGGCATTGATTCAGACGAGCGAAGAGAAAACGCGCGGACGGCGGAATGCGGGAGGGCGCCGCGGATATCGAACAGAGATCCTTCGCTCCGCTCAGATGACGAGGCGTTACCGCTGGCTGCGCGAGAAGCGGGAGCCGGGGCGGGTGGGCATACCTCCGGCGTGGCATTGCGGGCAATCGTCGGGCTCGTAGCTGGGCACTTCCATTTCGAGCAGAGCGCGGGCAGTGACGTTGAGTTCGAGGCGCCCGCCGCTGCGATCAATGATGGCGCCGGCCGCTACGGCCAGGCCGCCTTCCTGTTCGACGACGCCGATGGCTTCGCGCGTGGAGCCACCGGTGGTCCAGACATCTTCGATCACCAAGACGCGTTCGCCGGCCTTCACTTCGAAACCGCGACGCAGCGCCATTTGGCCGGAGCGATCGCGTTCGACGAAAATCGAGCGGACGCCGAGAGCACGCGCGACTTCGTGGCCGATAATCAGTCCGCCGAGAGCAGGCGAGACGACGCAGGCGACGCTGTGATCTTTGAAACGTTCGGCGAGGGCGCGGCCGAGTTGTTCGGCATGTTGCGGATGTTGCAGGACCAAAGCGCACTGGATGTAGGTGGCGCTGTGGCGTCCACTAGATAGCTCAAAGTGTCCCGTACGGATGGCGCCTACTTGTTCGAGCAGTTTCAGAATTTCGTCGCGTTGCATCGCACTCCATCCGGCGTGTGCGCGTGCGGGGGCACATGCAGCCAGTCGCGCTAGCCTAAAGGCGAAGCAGGAAAGTGTCAATGGGCGGAAATGCGCGGCCGATAATCGCGCTCCATGAAACGGTGGAAGCTACAACTTGATCCAGCACCATTCTTTGGAGTAGGGGACGCGGCTCATGCGGAAGCCGGATTTTGTGCCCGTGACTACCACGTCGCTCCAGTTGAAGCCTACGCCGGTTTTGGGATCGAATAGGCCTGGCTCTTCGGAGAAGCACATATTCCTTTGCAGCACGGTGTAATCGCCTAGAGCGAGGTACGGCGGCTGGTGGCCTTCGGAACCTTGGCCGTGCGCGGGGCGATGATAGATGTAATCCTGCACGCCGTTCGCGACTTGATATTTGTGGATTGCGTAGGCGATGCTGGAACAGGTGACGCCTTCTTTTTGCAGCTCGACCTGCATGTCGCAAGTGTGTTTGCTGACTTCCCAAAGTTTCTGCATGTGCGGGTCGAATTGGCCGTCCGCGCCGGCGATGATGAACATGCGATAGTTTTCGCCGCCTTGCCCGCCGATGGTGGCCGCGCCTTCGATTTGCAGCGGCATGTTGCGCTGGATGCGATTGAAGAGCGGCTGATTGGGATGCGGGTAGGCGCAGAGCGGCCCGACGCGGCATTCGACTTCTACTTTGCTGGCGACGCCGTGGTGCGGGCTGCCGTTCGCGAGGTTCAGTTCGGAGTAAAGAATGTCGTTGATCCAGAGCGTGGAGGCTGCGGCGACTTCGTAGTCCGTGATATCTGTGCCGAAGCTGAGGATGTAATCGCGCGCGTAGGCGTGGGCACGATCGAAATACGTGTAGGCGCGGCGATTCAGAGCGAGTTCTTCGGGAGTTTTCACTTCGCGCATGTTGAGGAGCACGTCGCTGACGTTCACCCACTCGATGCCCGGTAGAATTTTCTTCGCGGTCGCGGCTTGTTCCGGGTAAAACTCGCCGTCGAGCGCGATTTTGTTGCCTTGCACGCCGTGTTTTTTTATTCCTTCGAGAAAAAACTGGAACAGGTCCACCGTCTGGCCTTGCACCACCTTGCCCAGCTCAGGGAACGCGCCTTCAGCGTGAAGGTAATCAAAGTAGAGCCAGCCTCCGCCGAACCACCAACTGGTGACCAAGTCGCGGTCCAGCGCGGGATAGAGATACCACGGCGCTTCGTCATCTTTATTCATGAAGACGGCTTGCGGGCGTTCGGTGGCCGTGTGCCAGTAGCCAGTGAGATAGATGATGTTCCAGCGGTCGCGGAGCACGAAAGCTGCGATGCCGCGTTGCGCGAGCGTTTCCTTGAAGCGTCGGACCTGCTCCTTGTTCCATTCGAGCGGTAGACGATCAACAGTTGCAGGTTGCGGCGGGCCTTCTTCGCCTGGCGTGGGGCTGACCAGCATTCTTTCGCTCGCGCCGGTGGCGCGCTGATTCGCGATCTGGGCGAACGACGCGCGCGGCGCGGCGGATTGCATCCCGGCAACTTTGTCCATGCGCGAGAGTAAGCCCCCGCCCATCAATGCGGTGGTGGCGGACCTTAGAATCTGGCGGCGATCTGGATACATGGAGCCTCCGCTCGCTGGATCAAAAGAGGAGAAGGGCGCGCGAGTGATTGCATACAATATACGCACGGTCGCACGATTTCAACGCATCATTGGAGATGTTGTCGCAGGGGGTAAGACGACGCTCCCCTACTCATCCGTGCGTAGACTTATGGAGCCGATGCCGCCTTCAATCGTCACGTCAATTGTTGCGGGGGATTTGCCGAGGGCGGCGTTGACGTACTCGTCGCCTTCGCGGGTTAGGCCGTGTGGGCTGACGGAGCCGATGCCGCCGGAAGCATGGACACGCACGCCGACGTCCTTGGGCAGACGAATCACGGCCGAGCCGACGCCGCCGTGAATATCCACGTGCAGATCGGATTTGCGCGGGCCGGTGAGGTCGAGGTTCATTTGGCCGACGCCGGCTTGCACTTCCAGATTTTTCACGCCGAGACCTTGCAGGCGCAGATTGCTCGAGCCTGCGCCGATTTGCACGTTCATGTCCATGGGGACGTTGTCGGCGAAGCGCAGTTGCCAGTCGTTGCGCGAGGGCGCGATGTGCAGGTGATGCTCATTTTCCTGCGTGATGGAAAGGTCTCCGTGGCCGCCAGAAACCGAATAGTCGACGTGCGGGGTGCCGTCCGCTTCGTGATAGTTGAAATTGGCGTTCAGCAATTGGCTGGCACCGCCTGCGACGTCGAGCGTGCCTGCGGGAATGTCGATATTCGTGGTGACAGATTGCGCGCCCTGGAGGCTGACGTCCTGCGCAGCGTGCAGCACGGGGCGCGCTTTGCGTCCGTGCCAAAGCACAAAGCCGAGAATGATCAGAATGACGAGCACCGCGATCGGCGCACCAGAATGGTGGCGAGGTTCACCGGGCTGCGAATAGGTGCGGTCCATCCAGGCGTCCCACATATGGCCCAGGCCAATGGCGATTAGCAGGACGGGCCAGTAACGCCCGATAATGTCCCAAGCATTCAGCTCCGGATGAAGATTGAGGATTAAAAAGAAGACGCCGACGGCGACAACGATGAGTGCGCCGCCGATCGAATTGCGCCTTTTGTAGCCGTTCTGGGGCATGCCGGAGTCCTCTCACATTAGAGTACGCGCCCGGGCGCCAAATGTTTCAGCGGAATGTTGCGGGGTGCGAAATTGACAGGAAGGGGCGCGTCGGATACTCTCAATGATTCGAAATAGACCACGAAGGAGTACGAATGGCTCAGGGCACGACGATCAAGCATAAGAAGAAGACGAAATCGGTATTGAAGAATATCCGGCAGTCGGCGCACCGTGCGGCCATCAATCGCATGAATCGCACGCGGGTGCGGACGTCCATACGGCGGATGCGCGCTGCTTTGACGACGGGCGATACGGCTACGGCGGAGAAGCTGGCTTCCGCAACGTTCTCGGATTTGGATAAGGCAATTCGCAAGAGGACTTTGACGGAGAATACGGCGAACCGGTATAAGTCGAGGCTGACTTTGGCTTTGAATGCTTTGAAGGCGAAGAAGAAGGCGTAGGAAGAAGTAAAGTCAAAGGCACCGCAGACGGATTTGGGGCGCTCCGAGAAATCGGAGCGCTTTTTTTTGCGTTTAGGGGTAGGTGACCTCAGCAGGACGAGAGATCCTTCTCCCGCCGCTGCGCGATCAGGATGACGACGGGTTCCGGCGTTCGGAAACTAGGCAGCAGGCGCGCTGGAGGATGTGGTCGAAGTTAGGCGGGCGATCAGAAATTCCATCAGGGCGCGTGGATTTGGGTTTGAGGATTTCAGTTGGTTGTCGGCTTCGGCTAGGGCGATCAGACCGTTGATCAGATCTGGTTTGGGGATGCGATGGGCGTTGCGGACGGCGGCCTCGGCGGTGTCTGGTCTCATGCCTAGCGTTCGCGCGGCCTGAAAGCCGCTGGTGTGGGGGGGCAGGTCGCGGGCTTCGATCAGCTTGCGATACATCCAGGCGAGGACGCCGACCAGGCCGATGGGTTCTTCCCCTTCGCGCAGCAGATTATCGAGGAATTCGATAGCGGCATCGCGGCGGCGGGTGGCGAGCATGTCCGCCAGCTGCCACACGGTATTTTTGCGCGCGGCGACGACGAGTTCTTCGACATCGGTAGCCGTGATATGGCCGCGGCCTTGCACGTAGGACGCGAGCTTCTGAATTTCCAGCTGAATGCGGGCGGGCTCGCTGTTCAACATGTCCGCGAGCAGCATGGCGGCGGAACGATCAATTTCGGCGCCAAGGTCTTTGGCCATTTGCGCGGCGAGCGACGCAGCGGATTCGTTGCCAAGCGACAGTTCGACGATCAGCGCATTCTCCGCGAGGATTTTGTAGAGACGCTGGCGATGATCGAGTTTGGGAACTTCGAAGACCAGCACCGTGAAGGGAGCGGGCTTTTCCAAGTAATCCGCGAAAGCTTTGAGGGTGTCTTTGCGCGGGTCGTCGCCACCGCCGCTATCGTCGCCGTCCGCGTCGCTTGTGTCGCCATCTTTCGCACGGCCTTGGATGGTTTCGGCGCCGTCAATCAGCACTACCTGACACGGCGCTAGCATGGGCATAGTTTCGGCACGCTGAAATATTTCGCTCCAGTCGCCGCCGCGCACGGAAAGGCGCGCGAGCGCCCAGTCGCGCATGGGTTCCGGCACATAGGATTCGATGATTTTGTTGCGGCACATATCGCGCAGGTAGGGATCACTGCCTTCCAGCACGATGGCGCCGACGGGCTTGCCTTTCGCCAGTTTCTCAATCAGTTTTTCCGGCAAGAGATTGGGCACTAGAAAGTCTCCAGCACATTCGAGACTAGCTGCGACGCGAAATCGCGCGACATGCGTTCGAGCGCGGGGTCCTGTTCTTCGAAGAAGCTCTGCACGTCGGAAGAAATCTGATATTCGTCGCGATAAACCATATCGTTGTTTTCGTAGACGGGCTTTTCGTCTTTCGTGCCGACCAGTTGGACTTTGGTGTGTACGGTGACGAGCATCATGGTCACCTGCCCGGTGGTGGCGTTAAAAAGCATCGGATCGGTCTCGATGGAGACTACTTCGCCGTGCAGCACGGCATCGGCATTCGCGGGATCCTGCACGATGCGATATTTTGTGCGCTGCACGAATTGGCGAATCACGGCGGCGGTGAAGCGCTGTTCAATTCGGTATCTTGTGGTGTCGTTCTTGAATGCCGGGACGGCGATGGTGGTCCATTGCGCGGGCAGATTGCCCGCGCGGCCGGCGACGTGGTAGCCGCAACCGGTGATGCTGGCGCTCCCGATGAGCAACAGCGCGGCGATTAGCGCAAGCTGCGCCGCGCGATGCGGCGTTATACTGGACCGGTTACTGCACTGGCGGTTCTGCAACCAATTCCTCCGCGATGCGCACGGCGTTTACTACCGCCAGGCGCAAATTATCAGCGACGCCCCAAATCCACGCGCCCGGCGCGACGTTCGGGTCCGGCTCGATGCGCGCGAGACGAATTTCGCTCTCGCCGGCGACGGTCACGTTGGTGGGCGCGGGATCATCGGGCGTGTCAACCTTCACACCTAGATTGCTGAAAGCGGTTTGGAGTTGCTCGCTCGGCTGCGGCGAAGTAAATTCGGCGTACGCAGCGAAAGCATATCCGTAAAAGACCGGCGCTTGCACCAACTGAAGGGCCGGAGCCTGCGCGCGACCGGCGAGATATTCCGCGACGTCTTTCGCGATCGAGTCGCGCACTTCCTTAAACGTTGGTTTCGATTCCGGGCCATAGCCCGCCAGCAGATTGAACGCAACTTGCGCATCGAAAATCGGCTGCACGATGGGGCGGAAGGAAAGCAAATTCGTGGTTTGGGCTTCGAGCTCGTCCACACCGGCTTGATCGCGTTCGGAAACTGGAGGAAAAAGCAGCAACACGGCACGCAGCGGCGAAAATTTTGCCAGTGCTGCCGCCAGCGTGCACCCAATGACCACGCCGGAGCCAGGGGAAGAATACGCGACGGTTTTTCGCGCACCGCCATTCGCGGCGGTAATTTTCGCAGCGTTCAGGCCCGGCCGAGGGAGCAGCACCGTATCCAGCGGCGGGATCCAGGAGGTGGATTCGCCGCTCGCGGCCAGCGCGCCGCTAAGATCAATCACCGTGGCGCCAGATCGTTGCGCGGCGGGCCAGTTGCGCGCGGCGTCCTGCTGCGATCCGGTGAAAAATACGAAGCGCGCATCTTCGAAACTGTCTTCTTCGAGCGCGCGAATGAATGTGGGTTCGCCGCCTGCTTCGGTGAGCCGGCCGGCGAGCGCGGGCTCATCCAGCAACACAATGTCGCCCGCTGGAAAATTGCGTTCTTCCAGGACCAGCTTCAATTCCTTACCGCGTAAGGAAGAAGCGCCAACGATGGCTACGCGTGTGGATTTAACGGGCCCGGAGGGCATGGTCTAGGCAGGCCGCGAAGCCAGGCGATGTCGCACGGTGCGCACCAGCTGCATCACCGGGCCGTGCAGCATGTAAGCAGCAGTGAGCAAAAGCAAAGTGGCATGCGAGAAATACACAACCGCGCCGACCAGCAGCGCGAGCAAAATTACCGCGAGGGACGGCTGGCGGCGCGTGAGCGGAATATCTTTAAAGCTGAAAAAGCGCAGCGTGCTGGACATTAATACGCCGAGCACCACGAGCAGGCTCAGCCAGACGAACGAAGCGCGAACATCTTCGATAGGACGCCCATGGAAAAAATGCACCGCTGCGGCGATTACGCCCGCGGCTGCAGGTGTTGGCAGGCCTACGAAGTAACGATTGCCGCCCGGCGCCATGCCTTGAATATTGAAACGCGCGAGCCGCCACGCGCAGCAGGCCACAAAAAAGAATCCGACGAGCCAGCCGGTTTGGGTCAGATGCCACGCTTCCGGAGCGTTGGCCGCGGCGATGGCGCGGACTCCCCAGGCGTAGCCGAGAAATGCCGGTGCCAGGCCGAAGCTGACTACGTCGGCCAGCGAATCGAATTCCCTGCCGAAGGCGCTTTCGGTTTTCATCGCGCGGGCGATCCGGCCATCCATCGCGTCGAAAAGATAGGCGACGCCAATCGCACACGCCGCGTTATCGAAATCGGTGACTTTTCCGTCGAGTGTGGCGAGAATCGCGTAATAGCCGCAGAGCATGTTGGCAACAGTGCAGGCGCTGGGAAGAATATAGACACCCCGGCGCAAACGATGATTGCGGAACGGAAGGCGCGGCTCTTCTTCTTGACCGATGGGATCTATGTCGTTGAATTCCATTTCGCGATTACGCTCTCGCCGCCTTTTACGTGCTGGCCGCGCTGAACGACTACTTGCGTATCCAGCGGCAGCCAAATATCGACGCG
>Ga0070762_10000347_pt1 | contig 18774 bp, 15 predicted proteins | sample HubBroMetageREF2_FD_66726 | JGI IMG/M metagenome (GOLD analysis project Ga0070762, IMG submission 66726) | Reference soil microbial communities from the Hubbard Brook experimental Forest, New Hampshire, USA - Hubbard Brook CCASE Soil... | ecosystem: Environmental > Terrestrial > Soil >...
GTGCACCGTATTTTCGAATGTGTAATCAGGGCTGTAGCCACGAATGTTCCGAGTTGCCTCGGCCCACACTGCCGGGTCCTGCATGTCTTCGCGGGTAAGCGTTTTGCCGTCGGTGCCGCGCATGACAGTGCGGTAGGCAGGATCGACAATGATCCATCGACCGCTCACCAGCACTTCAGCGACGACGTGCTTCGTCATTTGATGTGAGTTCAGAAGAAGCAGCCGGCGAACCTTCATACCTCCTGTGTCAGCGAGATTGATGAACGCGTTCGTAGCGGTGCCACACACCCGCAAGAGAGCGTCATAATTGAGCGTGTCCGTAGGATCGCGATCTTGCTCGAATGCAATGGCGCTTCCCGTCTGGCGAGCGGGGCCGTGCGCCATCCAATTCAGGATGGCCTCAATTTTTTCATCACCTGGCGAGGTCTCGGGAACGATTGCATCGGAGAAGCCCGTCAAATATCTCCGCGTTGAATACTCCCAGACAGTCGAATACATGACGAAGAGCACAGCTAGGACCAACATACCATTCACTACAAACCACGCTGTTCGGAAGAGCGGATGGTGACGAGAACCAGCGCTGCCAGCAGGCGCTGGCCAGCTCCGCGAATCTTGCCCTGCATAGGATGGCGGGTTCCCGGAGGACAGCGTAGCGTCGGTAGGCCCTGGGATGGGGTCGTTACGCATCGGGGACGCCTCTTCCCTGGAAGCTGCAATTCTCCGTTGCAGGGCTGGCCGGATCGCGATGATTTTGTGAAGATGGTCGCTTCTCAAGAAGGAAGGAGTGAACATTCTGTCCGCGATTTTCGTCGTAGCGCGCGATACAGACTTGTTGTTTCGCGCACCATTCCTCCACGACTTGTCGCGAGAGGAATGCGACACGGGGTGTCGCGAAATAATCATAGAAAAGATTTTTGGCTCCCGCCCAGGTGCGTTTGCCTCTCGAGCGGAAGAAATGAACTAGGAAGTAGGGCACTTGAAAGAAAACAACCACGATCGGCCGGGACCAACGGGACCGCAGCCCACTACGAACCAGTCTACCGGGATAGTTGTAAAGGAAAGGATATCGCCCGGAGTCTTTGTAGACTCCCAGGTACATCTTGCCTCCGAGTTTCAGGATTCGCAAATTCTCAGCAAAGGCGCCGCGGGGATCTTCGGTGTGATGGATCACGCCGTCGGAAATGACGACATCCGCAACAGCGTCGGCGAGCGGAAGGCGCAAGTTGTCCGCGACAGCTCCGGGGCAGCCATACCGGCGATTGGCAATCTGGATCGAGACACGGCTGCGGTCGATGCCGATGCAGCGGAGACCGCGCTGGGCGAGAAATCCAAGGACTCTTCCCGGACCGCAGCCAATATCGAAGATAAGAGAATTTGAATCGAGCGTCTCGATCAAGTCGACAAGCGGACGCGAAACCACGGAGTGGATGTTCGCTGTGCCATCGACCGAAGCCCAGTCGAAAGGATGCTCGTCGTAAAAGGTCATTGGTTCAGTGGACAGCATTGCTCCGCGCCACGATTCCTTGGTAATGGTCTTCCATCTGCCTGGTCAAGCGATCCCAGTTTAATTGCGAGGTGACCTCACGGCAGCCCTCTTTTAGGCGCGCATAAAGTGACTTGTCGTGGAGTAGGCGTGCGAGCGCGGCCGCCAGAGCTTCCTTTTCTGGACCGACTACCAAACCAGCGCGGCCATCGACCAGTGAGCGAATGCCGCAAAAGGGCGAAATGATCACCGGAACGCCAAAGGCGATTGCTTCCGCGGCCACGTTGGCGAAATTTTCGTATCGCGATGGAAGGGCAAAGATGTCAGCGTCTGCCAGGGCCGAACTTTTCTCTTCGTCGTACAAGGGACCCGTAAACAGCACGCGCGCTGCGACGCCGGATTCACGCGCGCATTTTTCAAGCTGCGCGCGGTATCCTGGTTCACCCTCGGGTCCTGCGATCACAAGACGACCCGAATCAGGACACCCGTCTGCGAACGCTTCGATCAGTTGATCGGCTCCCTTGCGCCGGATTAGGCGGCTTAAGAATAGGATAAGCGGCTCGTCTGTGGGCAAGCCCCACTTGGAACGGAATTCGCCACGGGCCCACGCAGTCGTAGAAAGGTCGCTGCTAACGCCGTTGTAACGCATCGCAATCCTATTTTGTGCCACGCCATCTTCCATAAGCTCCTGCTCTTCAAGCTCCGAAGTAGCAAAAATCCTCGCGGCCTCCTGCCAGTAGGCACTGCCAACGGTTCGATGCCAAAACGTTTTCATGAGAATGCTGCGGTCAATCGGCCGGTGCATTCCCATCGGCTCGATCACGTAAGGAATTCCTTTGCGCCTACAGTAGTAGCTAATAGCTGGTCCGAGCACATCGTAGAGACCGTAAAAGTGAACGAGGTCAAACCCGGCAAGATGGCTCCGACAGAATCGTAACACACGCGGGTTTATCGTGAGAACGCGATAACGTGCGAACGTGGGAAGATAAATTGCAACGACGCCGTCCTCCTCCAACTGAAGGCCCAAGGCAGTTTCCTGATGAGGGCGTGCGACATTGGACCATTCAGAAACTCCTAGATTCGTCGTGAGAACGGTGACGCTGTGACCATGCTCGACGAGCTTGCGCGAGATAGCGCGGACCTTGGCTGGACGGCCGCCCTCGGCAACATAGGGGAAATAGGTCTGGGCTACGTTGAGGATGCGCACCGCTAGCCCCCTCCCGCGCGCCAGTGGACGATCGGCTGCGATTTCTTAATGTATTTTCGCCACCATACGTCGAAAAGAATACAGGCAAACAATTCATGGGCGTTATCGCGCTTTCCCTGACGATGCTGGAGCCGAAGCCGCTGGACAAAACTCAAATCGAGGATTCCATCGTTCCAGGCTGCGCCGACATCGTCGCCCAGCCTTTTTCGGAGCGGATGGGCAGCGTTGAGACTGGCGTCGAAGTAAGGATCGAAAAGCTGTCCAGCCCAGAGCGCGAGAGGCGCATTGAATCCACGCTTGGGGGCGGTGCGGACCTCCGGCGGGAAGAATTCCTCGAACGCGTCAACGAGGATGGCCTTCGATTCACCGTTTCGAATTTTGTACGCGAATGGCGCATTCAGAATTATTTCGACGAAAGCAGTATCTAGAAGCGGGACGCGGACCTCAAGCGCAGTGGCCATGCTCATTCGATCGGTGTACTCGAGAATGTTATCGACCAGGAAGGTCTTCAGATCCATTTCCAGGATGCGGTTGTCTTCATCGTGCAGAAGGGATTGCCCATAGGCAGAGCGCAAGATATCCACAGATGACTTCGAAGTTTTCCTTGTGGAAATGTCGCGCAACCGCCCAGGAAGGAGGCGATGCTTCTTATCCTCGTTCATGAAATAGGTCCAGTTGGAATATTGGACGAAGAAATCGGAGTCAAGCCCTCCGAGGAATTTGCGGGCGCGCCGGAGATATGGCGTTTGATGGGAGTCGCGCAGGAGCGAGAGCGCATGTGCGCCGAAGCGGAGGAGCGGATCGGGCAGCCATGCGATGCGGCGAGCGAGGCGAACAGCGGAAGATCGAGGGTAGCCGGCGAAAAGCTCGTCACCGCCGGCGCCGCAAAGAGCGACAGTGATGTGCTCGTGGGCTTTTTGTGACAGCTGGTGCATCAGATAGGACGTCGGATTGGCGAATGGCTGGTCGAAGAATTCAACGAGATCGAGCATTTCGAGAAGGTCGGGGAATTCGAGTCGGAGTTCGCTGTGTTCTGTGCCGAGGTGACGGCTGACGGCACGGGCTTTTTCTGCTTCGTCGTAGAAGCGGTATTCATCTCCCGCGAGAGCCAGTGTATAGGTCTGAATATCTTTCTTTTCTCGTTTCGCAAGACCGGTGACGATTGTCGAATCGATTCCGCCGCTGAGAAAGACGCCGAGTGGAACGTCGCTGACAAGCTGGCGCGTAACGGCTGTCGCAAGGGTTTCCTGGATCTGAGATTTCAGCTTTCCGTATGGGACTGATTCGAGATCCCTGCGGCGAGAAATATCCCAATAGCGCATCAGCGAAATGGAGTTATTTTCGAGGTGCACGGTGAGGCTATGGGCCGGAGGAAGCTGTTTGACGCCATCGAATGCAGTTTGCGGTCCCGGGACATACAGATATGTAAAAAAATCAGAGACAGCCTGCCAGTTTGGAGCCGACGTGATGACCGACGAGGCGAGTAACGCCTTGATTTCCGAACCAAATAGGAAGTGATCCGGGGTGGTTGCATAAAAAAGAGGCTTCACGCCAATGGGATCGCGGGCGAGAAACAACAGATCGCGTCTTAGATCAAGAATGGAAAAGGCAAAAATTCCGTCGAGTTCCTTCACGCAGGCAGGGCCGGCTTCTTCGTACAGGTGAACGATTACTTCGGCGTCCGTCTGGGAATGAAACCGATGGCCGCGAGATTCCAGACGCGGGCGCAGCTCCTCGAAATTATATATCTCGCCATTGAAGACGAGCCAGACCGTGCCGTCTTCGTTGGCCATCGGCTCACGCCCCGCAGCAGAGACGTCAATAATGGCAAGTCTATTGTGAGCGATCGCGACACTTTGCGAGATCACGGGCGGAGCAAAGCAGCGGAACTCGAGACCATCGGGGCCGCGATGGCGAATCGTTCGGGCCATCCGCTCGATCGAGTTCTTGAGTTCGGCTCGGTCGAGGCGCTTGGTCGCGATTCCGGAGATTCCGCACATATTCTTAGGTATTCGAGGACGGTAGCTGGCTGACAAGCAGATCCATCACGCGAACCGCTTCTCTTCCTTCCTCGGGAGGGACGGGTGTGGGCGAATCGCTCCGAATGCTATCGACGAATTCCCGGATTAGACGCTCGTGGGTGTTTTCGAATTTCCCTGTTACGTAACTCAAGCCGGTACCAATGGCCTCACCAAGCATCTCAGTCGCTTCTTTGACCGCCGAAAGTCCCAGCGTCACGGGTTTCAGATCGGCCCGGCCATGGATCAGAAGGGTCTGCGTTTCGAGGTCGAATTTCATATGACCTTCGCTGCCCCAAAGATCGAGTTGCACAGCCCAACGATTGGTGGCGTAAGTCAGAGCCACGCTGCAGGAGGCCTCGTCGCCGATTAGTTCGAGGCGGTAGTCTTCGTAGGGTGACCACGGGAAGCCCGCGAGTTGCTTACGAGCGTTAATGCGGACAGCGCGAATGGGATTGATGAAAGCGAGGGTCATATAAATCACGTGGGGCCCTGTTTCGCCGATGACGCCGCCCGGGAGTTTGTGCGCCCAATGGTCGGGCTTGGATGTGATGTAATCGACCGGAGTAGAAAGAAATATGCGCATGCCACGGAACCGACCAATCGTCCCAGCTTTGACCATTTCACGGGCTTTAAGGAACGACGGATAAAAAAGGTCGGAGTGGGCGACGCAAATCTTGCACCCGCTCCCGCGAGCGGCAGCGACAATACGGTCGCATTCTTCGGTGTTGATGGCCATCGGTTTTTCGATGAGCGTGTGCGCGCCGGCTTGGAGCGAGCGGACTGCTAGGTCCGCGTGAGTGCGGGGCGGGGAACAGATGTCCACTGCATCGAGGCGCTCGGCCTCAAGCATCTGCTGAAAATCCTTGTAGACCTTGGGAATCTTGTGCACCCGGGCAAGGTCTTCGGCCTGCGTCAAATTCGGGTCGCACAGAGCGACGACCTGGGCGATCTTCTCAATCTTCTTCCAAGCAGGCAAATGTTTTTGCTTCGCGATGAATCCCGATCCGATCAAGCCCACTCTAAGACCGTCCAAGCGTCCAATCCTCCTCACGCAACGATACTATAGAAACTTCCAACCCATTCGTTCCTAACCAAGATTTGAGCTGCATTCGCCGAGAATCTTTTCGAGCTCGGACTGGAAAACGGCGAATTGATATTTTCGTCGAACGATCTCGGCGCCACGCTGGCCTAGCTCCGCACGGAGCGGCTCGTCGCCAAGTAACCGGCCGAGAGCCTGCGCCAGTGCGCCGGCATCGCCGGGCGGAACGAGCAAACCGTTGATGCCGTCCTCGACCAGATCCGTCGTACCTCCCGACGCGGCACCGACCACGGGCTTCGAGAAGGCCATCGCTTCGAGAAAAACCAGTCCGAATCCTTCGCCTGCACTGGGCAACGCAAAAAGCTCCGCGCGTGCATAACAAGCCGCGAGCTCTTCGCACGAAAGACATTCAAGAAAATGCACGCGATCGGCAAGATTGAGTTGAGCAGCAAGCCGCTGAAGACGGGAAAGATCGTCGCCTGTCCCAACAGCCACCAGGTGCAAACTCGGAAAGATTGTAACAAGTTGCGAGACGGAGCGGATCAACACATCCGCGCCTTTATATCGTTCGGACGCGGCCCAGCGGCCCACGGACAGGATGACCTGCGCTCGCTCCGGGAACCCTGGAGGCAAAGGGAGGCGGGTCGGCGCATCGGCCCAATGGAGAATTCTCGGGTTCAACGGCCAGGGTAGTTTGCGTATCTTTTCAGGTGGAACGCCTTGCACCTCAATGAGTTTCTGTGCTGTGTCTCTGCTGGGAGCGAGGACAACATTCGCCCGTCGAAGTGCACTACGGCGAAGCGATGTTAGGGGCTTCCATACTTCTACGCCGTGTGTCATTACAACCGTCTGTACGCGCGGGCATATTCGCTGCATCCAGCGAGACACGACTGCGAGATTCGGATGGAAGGCTAGTACGATGCTTGTAGTTTCCGTGGTCAAGGGCCGCGTCCTGCTAAGTCCGGATAGAAGGAAGCGGAATTTCCTGCGCCCGAAGCCGGAGAATGGGATTGCATGCTCGGCAGCCTCCAGTGAGTGCTCCCCGCGTGGATCATTGAGACTCAGAAAATCGGTCGACCAGCCGTGCCGAAGAGCCATTTCCCGCAAAGCGGCGGCTGTCATGCGTCCAGCCTCCTGGATGCCACCGACGCCAAGGAATTCGGGGAAAAGGCCAATGATGCGCTCCGTTGTTGGCGTCAACTCGGACAAGGTTATTTTCGGAAGATGAAAACGCCGTGTGTGGCAAAGCGGCCAGGGCAGATTCGATCAGCGAGAGGTTCAGCCCAGGCTGAAATCGGAGCCGTAACATGACGGAGCCGCCAGTAAATACCGCGCGCCACCGTCGAATGTCGTGAAGAGTGTCCCCGCGAAACAGAGGCGGCACTCGTGGGGTTTCCGTTCTTTCCAATCAGGGTTTGCGCGACGCAGACGAACAGTCGATCAAGGACGAGATATTCCTGGCCAAACCATCCAACCAACTCTGCGCCGCACGACTCGGCTTGCTCAATCCAGTCTTGTGGTTCTCTTGGGAAAATGTGCTCACCGGTTCCTCCGATAAGTTCCATTAAGATCAGGTGCCCACCGGTACGGATGACACGCATCATTTCACTGAGGGCCTGCGGCTGGAGTGAAACGGGGATGTGCTGGATCACCGTGATATCGGAGACAGAATCAAATCTCGCATCGGGAAATGGTAAGCGATACGCTTCTCCCGCGGTGAGTGGCGCATCAGTTCCGCATTCGCGTGCCACGCGAAGCATTCCCAGGGTTGCGTCCACGCCCGTCGCGTGGAATCCGAGTTCCTGGAAGCGGCGGACCCATCGACCCGTGCCGCAACCGACATCGAGAATTCGTGCGCCCTCACGGAGGGCCGCAACTGCGATTGCTCGCTTGACTGCTCGGAACTGCAAAGCATCGATTAGTCGATTAAACCACGGAGGGGAATTGGGATGTAAGACCGGCGCCAATCCGCTGGCATCCAGGGAATCGGAATTTTCTGCAAGAGCCGCCCAGTATTCCTTCGGAAGGTATGCGGACGTAGGATGATGGGGAATGTCCCGCGATTTCATAGCTCCTGCCTTAGCGTCCGCGCTGCGAATTCCGATTTCTGAAGAAGTAACCCTTCGAAAATTGCAGCCAGTTGAAGGCCGTTACGCTCCCACGTGTATTGTTGCGCGGTCTGCACTGCTCTTTGGCCAAGCCGGCTGCGGAATGCATCGTCTTCATAGAGGTGGCGTAGCATCGTCGCGAGCGCCTTTGAATCCGTTGGATCGTCGAGGATCAGGCCGTCTGCCCCATGCGTGATGATTTCGGCAACGCCAGCCGATGCCGATACAATCACGGGCAAGCCACAAGCCATCGCTTCTGCCGGCGGTATTCCGTACGAGTCCTGGAGCGACGGTCCGGCATAGGTATCCGCAGCGGCATAGTAGAATTCAATATCCTTGCGCGGCGTCAAAAAACGAACTCGATTCTCCAGTTTTTTTTCTTTCACAAATCCCCAACAGGCGGATGGATCCTCCCTGCTGACGACGAACAACTTAATCGGTAGTTCGCGCAATCGCTCTAACGCTTCGAGTAGGGCAAGAACGCCTTTATTGCGCCAGTCATTACCGACCAGAATGACTGCAAACTGATCCTCAGGCAGTTCGAGCTCGCTTCGCGCAGCTTGTCGCAAAGCTGCGCGTGTTTCCGGATTGAATACGGAATGATCCAGCCCCAGATAGAGTACTGGGATTCGGTCACGCCGATCGTAGAATCGACCAAGTTCTTGCGCGGTCTTTCTTGAATAGCCGACAAGTGTCGTATGGCGATCGATACAAGCGCGCCGTTCCATCCAATTCGCTACGGCGTAGTAAAGCTTGCGATGAAGTAGCCGCGGCCAGTGCGACACCGGGCTTTGAAACAATCTCATCCCTGGTTGGACTTGGCGGACATATTCGGCGAACACGATGTGGACACACATTACATCTGCGCCGAGGAAGTTCGCTCCGGAGCTGAAGACAAGATCGTGACGCACGCCGCGGAAGTGGCGGTCCCAACCGATGCAGAAACGATTCGCTGCAAGCCACCACAAAAAGTTCAAGAGATGTGGACCTGGCAATTTCGGGATACGATGCCATGTGAACTTCAAGAGACCAACATCCTCGACACGTTGACTGTAGATGTGGATCTCGAAGTCCTGCGGTAGATGCATCAACCATTCGAGCATGATTCGCTCGCTACCGTGGCGCTTGTCGAGAAACGGTGAGATAACCGCGATGCGGGGTTTTTGCTTAACGGCATTCACTCCATCCGCTCCTCCCGCATTGTATTGTGCGGCACATGTTGTGCGGCCCGCGGACTGACACAACGCCCGGCCGTTGGTCCGGAGTGCCCACATAGGGCAGGTGTCCCCCGCGCTTCCTCAAAACTGGAATCCACCCCTGCGCGGTCTGCGCGAACCAACCACAGTCGGTGCTGGCGCACTAACTAGCACATCAGGCAATCGGAAGAGCATACCGACCAGCAGCCACAGATATACGTTGGAGATATAGTTCTCATAAGGTGCGAGACCTGCATAGGTGAACACATAGAGGAGCACGAACGCGTACCACATAATCGCGAACGCGATCGGAAAGAGGCGTGTGTCTCGCAGGCCTCGCACCACCTTCCAGGAGTAAAACAAAAGCGACGCCGTCCAGAGAATCCACAGCACGGGAGCCACAATTCCCATTTCGATAATTAATTGGCCGTAGCCCTCTTCGACGGATATATTCAGCGGGCGCGTCCCGAGGACCTTGGCGACATACTGACCGCCTAGGGACGCGGTTCCTATGCCATTTCCAAGCAGCCAATTGGGTTGCCTAAATGCATCGAGCAAGTTTTGGATAGGGTAATTCCAGCTGCGGTTCACTCCTTCATACGCGGAACTACTGGGATTGAGAGTCTCTGAATAGAAAGCGATTCGTGAGCCGGCTTCCTCGGGAAAGAGCAAGACGAGTGCCCCCAGGGCAAGCGCCGCCACAATAAAAGAGCGGCGGATTGTTCGAACTAGCCGGTGCGCCTCTCCCCATCGCCAGGGTGCTCCCCAGAGAAATGCTGCGGAAAGGACCAGAGCACTTGCCACGACGCTAACGAACGCACTCCGAGAGCCGCTCAGCACAGTTGCTACCGCCAGTGCGCCGACTACGGCAAATACAAGTCTCCGATGGCTGGTGGTGTGCAGTAAGAAATAAGCGGCTGTGCCCAACACGAGGATAAATGCCCAAATCAGGTATTCCGCGAATCGTCCCGAGCTCACAAATACCGAGTCCGGAAGAGAAAGAATTAGACCGGACAACGGGCTGACCTTGTAGAGGTTTCCCAAATCCTCCAACTCGGGAGCCAATTTCGCAGGATTTAAGAATGTATTGCCTAAGATCGCTTGGAAAATTCCCAATGTGGCAATCAAGCCTGCCAGGACCGCATTGACTACCAAGAACTTTCGCAAGTCCCTGTCTGTACCTACCAGAGCATATCCCACGAACATAAGGGGAACATAATAGAAAAAAACCTTGAACCCAAGAAGGCTATATAGAATGTGAGGTGAGTTGGGATTGAAGACCTGAAGCACCCCTAGCCAGAAAAAGAGGCTCAGAGGCAGCAGGAACGGCGGCCGAAACCTTTTCTCACGACCACGCCTCAGCTCGAAATAGAACGAGACATACACAAACGCCAGCAAGATGTCCTTGCCGAAGAAAAGTGCGAGGTTGTTACCCAGATACTTCCGGGCAAGGTCTTCGAACATCATCCAGACGAAAAATAGATAGAAGCCAGTGCGCCAGTTCCGCAATGTTGCGACCGCCACGGCACATCCCGCAACTCCCAATGCAATAAATGTGATCGACTGCATGTCATCGTTGACGATCTTCCCGCTTATTTCCCAAGCGATCCATAGTCCGAGAGCAAACAAGCTGATACCGATCAGAGGCTGGTTCCTCATCGCAGGGATGCGGGGATTTAGCAACTTCTTTTCACCCTAGTCGATTTTGAAACGTTGAATCACAGATAGCGTCTCGGTACACACAATTGCATTGTATAACAGCACGACGATCTCGGAGTTCGGAACTGGAACGAGTGTCAGCTGAATCGGCCATCGAGGCGTGGCATCGCATTTATCATCCACTGCCGCAGGACGCGAGTCTTCTTCTCAGTGAAAATGGACATGAACCAAGCAAGACTGATCGTGGCCGTGCCGATGATCGCACCGTAACCGAGATGCGCCACATCCGGCTGCCATCTCGGTGGCGGCACCATCCACGCCCGAAGCAAGAGCAGGAAGGGAAAATGCAACACATACAGAGTGTACGAGAATCCGGCGATCGTTTGCGCGGTTCGTGGGTAGAACCCGTGTCCGGTTCCAATGTCCATTTGAAGGACACCGAAAAGAAACAGACCGAACGCGATTCCCACCCCAAGGTCGCTTCCGAGTACCACTGAATACCCGGTTCGCGCCGCTCCCAGACAAGCGGAAAGCACAAGCGAAGAGACAAGAAAGTAGAGGATCAACCGTCTCTTTTCCAAAAAACCGCAGTTGGAAAAGGCGAGCACCAGAACAGCTCCGGCCAACCAGATCAGGAATCCCACCAATATTTCCGGTCCCAGGAAGATCGCCAAGAAAATCGCGAGAGCCGTAAGTAGGACCGCGCGGTATCTCGAATTCACTCTCCAAGCCACTGCTGCGGCCAATGCTACGGGAAACAAAACGTAGTACCAAAATTCGTTGGCCAAACTCCACAACGGTCCGTTGGATCCGAATGTGGGGCAAAGGATGGTCTGCAGAAAAAGGAGGTTACCGAAAAAGATTCCAGGCGTAACCCGATTCTGTGCAATGGCAGCGCCGAAACCCTCTAAGGGCCGTGAGTAGAGGCCTGTGGACGCAAAGTTGAAACTGCCGATTTTGTCCCAGACCCATCCGAGTAGAAGTGCTGGAATCAACACTACATATAGCCGAGACGAGCGATCGATCGCGTACTCGCGCCAGGACCAATGCCCAGATAACCGTCTACTTATGATAGCCGATGATATAAAGAACCCACTCAGAACAAAAAATACCATCACGGCCTCATGTCCGAATCCAGTAAAGAAATAGAGCACTCTCAACCACGGGCTGTTGTGCTCAATGTGTTGGAAGTCCACGAAGAAAAGCGCCCGCAGATGGCCCCACATCACCGCCCAAGCCGCGAGCCCACGAATCAAATCTAGATGTGCAGAAGCCGCTGCGCTGAGGGTCCGCGGTTCCAGTCTTGGGAGCCCACGCGGTCGCAACACCCGCGCCGAGTCAGCAAGCACGCCCGTAGCGGTCTCGTTGATTTTATCTGCTCCGAAAATATTCGCACGCTACCCGCACTACCCGAAAACCGCGTCGAGAACGGCAACGCGCCAGCGGTTCCTGCTTCAGCAGAGCTAAGAAAATCTGGCTGGGACCTTGGATTCTAGCATGTAGGGCACGCAAGTTGATCGCAGACTGGCGAATGAGATGATTGACCTTTTCGGAAGTTCGACACCTCACTGCCACAGACCTCGGAACTTCTGGGGTGCTTACGCGCCTGACTCGCGTGCTAAAATAACGGTGTGATCGTCAACTTCGGATGTGGCGCCAACCCTGCACCCAGCACTTCAAGTAGTATCAACATCGACGGGAGCTTGACAATATTGTTAGCCCGACTACCTTTGCCCGCTGCAGCTTTCGGGTCGCGCGCTGATTTCGTTCGAGTGATTCGCTCGAGCCAGATCCGATACGGAACCGCACGCCACCTGAAACTGCCGGAGGGGTCCTTGGAGGGGTTTTATGCCTCCCATGTGCTAGAGCATCTGTCGACCCGCGAGTGCGAAGACCTGCTGCGGCGCGTGCGCACTTGGCTAAAGCCCTCTGGCGTCTTACGAATCGTTCTTCCGGATTTGATGCGCTTCGCCCGATCCTACGTAGCGGGCGCCACCGAGGCTCCAAAATTCGTGGCGAATACCGGGCTGTCAGCTGACGGTCGACATCGGTGGGAGATTCTACTCGGTCATTCCCAGCATCGCTGGATGTACGATGCCGCATCGTTCTCGCAGGTGCTTGCTAGACTGGACTTTCGTGAGATCAAAGAATGTGAGATGGGTCAAGGCCGCTCGCCAGCCCTGAATTGCCTCGATATTCCATCGCGTCAAGCGGAATCCTTCTATATAGAGGCCATCAAGTAAGATTGGATCACCGCGGACTTCTCAAGTTCTTTCGCACGGCACTATCTACGTAGAGTCAGGTATCAACCCCTCTTTTTATCCATCTGAAGGCATCTTCGTTTGATTGCCGCGCCCCGCTGCCTCACCAATAGCTTGAATGAGCGCGGCGACGTATTGGGTAGGTGACCAGCTGATCATTTTCTCCCGGACTGCTTCTCTCATGTTGCCTAGAAGAAAGCGATCATTCAACGTCCGTCGCAGCAACTCCGAAAGTACAACGATATCACCGCAGGGAAACACAAAACCCGTCCTGCCCTCATCGATCAAGTCAAATCGAGCTCCTACGCGATCACTAACGATCACCGGACAGCGACACAACATGGCTTCGTTGACCACCAATCCGAACGGTTCGTACTCCGAGGGCAACACAAGAATATCAGACGCCGCATAGGTCTCCGGCAATCCGGATTGATTCACAAATCCAAGAAACCGAACCCTTTCAGCAATTCCTTGCGAACTGGCTTCGGATTCGAGCTGGGGGCGCAGCGTTCCATCTCCCGCAAATACCAGATACGCATTCAGGTCCGCGATTCTTGCGAATGCTTGCAGTAGATCCTGGGGCCGCTTCCACGGTTGCAGCTTTGCGGAAAAAAGTATGACGACCGCATTTTTGGGAACATTCCACCGGGCTCGCACGACCGTACGATCCGCTCGGTCCGCCTGTTCTGTCCACCATTCGTTATTCACACAAAAAGGGGTGAGCGCTATGCGACTTTCGGGAATTCCCAAGGAACGCATCATCGCCGCACCGCCGCTCGATACGACGATCACTGCGTTCGCAAGCCGAAACAGGCGCGGCCATAGCCGTGTTTTCACCCACCGTTTCCACCGTTTGTGATCGCGCGACGCGAGATCATGCGCGTCGGTGCCAAACAGAATACTCGTGCCGTTCCATTTAGCGGACGCGATCGCAATCCAGAAAGTCGCGCAAACATACCCGGTGAACAAGACGATGGCGTCAAAGTTACCGCGAGAAATGAGCCGCCAGATCCCTGGATTGAAAAGGCCGAAAAACGAATCTAAACGGGGAGTCCACGAGAGGTTCGACAGGCATGTCCACGAATAACCTTCTAGGAGGGGGATGTCCCATTTCACCTGCACACCGAAATCGGGATCGAGACCCGCCTCGGTACCCTGCAGACTGCAATATGCAACTTCGATGTTAACTCTCGGGTCGCGGGCAAGAAGACGGAATATAGGCGTCGAATATTGCACGGGATGAGAGCTGACCAGGAGCACTCGAAGTGGCCGTGCGGTCATGCAGTCAAGATCATCCGATAGCGCTCCGCGATTCGGCTCCATGAAAAAAAACTCTTTTGAATATTTAGGTTAAGCTGGCGCAATTCCATCCACCGTTGCGGATCGCTCAGAACTCGGACGAGTCCGCGAACCAGAGCTTCGCGATCCTGACAGAACGACCATTCCACGCCTGCCTCCTGGAGAGGAGCACTGATTCGTTCCGCTCTATAGCCTACGATCGGAATTCCGCAAGCGATCCCCGCAATTGCGCTCCCGCGCTGAAGCGTGATGGCGTCTCGAACAAAGAGCAGTACGTCGGCGCACTCAAACTCACGAGCAATTTCTTCCGCCGGTAAGACTCCGCGTACAATGAGCTCCACATCGCATGTACCGAGAGCACTGGCAAGTTGTTCCCGAGCTGCGATCGATCCACGCCCTACCACAATCAGACGTAATTTCTTAAGTGTCTTGCTCGCTTCCTGCATAATTGCGGCAATCTCCGCGACCTCACGCGCCATCTCTGGAGCACCCGTCACCCCGAAAACGATCACAGTTTTCTGTTCGTCTGGAAGCGGAGGCGCGCGACGGCAAACCGCGGGCTCGGGAATGTTGGCGCCGATCGGAATGAATGCTGCTTTGGGTCCTTCCGCTCGAAGCCAATCAATTGATTGAAGAGGCACAGTAAAGATGCTCTTGGCTGCAAAACGGTAAAGTTCTTGGATAACCCAATCTTGACAGGCACCGCGAATGCGATCCTTCCAGCGCGAGCCTCCCTGGCGACATGGCTCGTGAAAAACGACTGTCACGCGCGCTCCGCCACGGCGAAGTAGCGCCAACACAACGAGTGCAGCAAATGGAAAGCCTCTGCGCGACCAACTGAGTGCGGTATATTGCAAAAGGACCCATTGGCCTCGCCAAGCGGAGCATTCGCGTGAAAGCTGCCTGAGCGCACTGATCCAACCTTTCTCAGTCCATTGCACTCGCGCCTGCCGCAGCTCAATCCCGTCCGCCGCAAGCGCACGCCCCAAGAAAACACAGTAGTCCTCTACGCCGTCCGTAGGCGTGTCAGGGCGGCCAAGCAGTGCCACTAAGGTAGGCATTTCGCTGTTCCTTCATTCGACGAGATTACCGGAAGCGCTATGGGCGTCCGCCAAAATTTACTACTGCTTTGCGGGGTCACGCGACGCTTTCCTTGCGCAGCACCAAACCATAGGTGTGTCCTCACCTTCAATCTTAAGAATCATTCCCCCGCACGCTTGTATCACCTCAGTGACGCTCTGCAAGGTCATTGCCGTACCATGCCAACTTTTTCCCGCCATGTCAGGATCGAATCCAAGCAACTGAGCGACAAACCGGCTTAGTGCTGGCAAGTGGAGTAACCAAATGGCATCTATGAATCTCCAGGCCAAACGTCCCTTCCAATTCATTGTGGGCGTTTTCATCCCGTTGAATTGGAAGAGGCATATCCCGGATTCTTTCAGAACGCGCAGGAGCTCACGAATATAACCGCACACGGCGTTGTCGTTCGGCAGGTGTTGCAATACAAGGTAGCTGAAAGCAAAGTCCACAGATTCGCTGCCGATAGCGCCCAGGTCTTTACCGTTTGCATGCATCCACGCGATGTTCTGGACCTTCGGCAGAATCTGCTGCGCCCGATCGATCATCTGGGCGGAAACATCCAAAGCGATCACTTGAGCAAACCGAGCAGCAAAGCTATGAGTCATCCGACCGGCACCACAGCCCAGTTCGAGCAATGTCTTGCCAGCAGGCGAGAAGCCGACGCGATCCAGCATGGGGTTTACCAGGCGTTCGTAGTCTTCCTCGCCGGAGTTTAAGAAAGTCGAGACATCCCAGTCTTTGCGCCAGGACGCGATGTAGTAGAAAGCGTCCTTGCGGGCCCGTGCGTCCCACTCCCGCCGCATGGATTCAACTTTGTTCACAACATTGCTCGTCGCATGGAGTTCGTCACCGCTCCGTTTTGCGATATTCGTCTGGCTGTGTCTTGTAGGACTGTCTTTGCCTCATCGCGACAACATTCCTTCGCAGCTCAGCCAGCCACGCACGGCCAATGAGCGCCCCGCTCTCAAGTGCGTACGCCACGTCGGACGTGGCGAAATGACGCCAATGTGCGCGCGCGCAATCGAACGCACGACTTGCGGCGTAGTAATCGATATAGTGGGTGCGGACGCGCCCTTCAGTCCATTTTCTAGCAGGCGCGAACTGCCGACCAGCATCGCTCTCGACCGTCCGCAGCAGCGTTTGTACGCGGTTGTCATACGTGTGCTCTCGTAGAACCTTTTCGCGAGATGTCTGCGCGATTCGTGCGCGCGTACATTCGTCATTGAGATACTGGCGAGCGAGCCCGACGATCTCATCCAGACGACGGTAACCGACGAAATGCACGCCTTCTTCAAAGCCGATTGACGTCAGCTCACTTGGGAGCCGTGTGATCAATAACGCCCCTGACGCCATTGCTTCGAACACACGCATGTTAGCATCTTGTGGATAATCATCTCTCGCTACATTGACTATAATTTTAGATCGGCAATACACTTGAGCGAGTTGCTCCGGTGAATGGAAACGGGCAAAGTCATTCATGCAAAAATGTCGTGATAGGCCATCGAGAACGAAGCGTCGATCCTTGTAGAGATTACCATCGGTGCGCCCAACCCATCCAACCTCGAATATTCGTTGCTCCTGCTGTTCCGAGAACAGTTCCGAGTCAGCCGCATGCGACCAAGTGATTACGCGGGGATGGCCTGCATTTCGAAACTGGGCCTCAAAGCCTGGGTGGAAAACGACAGCGTAATCGAATAGCATTGACCAACGAATCCGATGACCTGTGTAGGCATAGGTATCGGATTGGAATGAAATAGTTGGAATATTCACCTTCTCCAGACCCTCAGGTAGCAGCGCGTGCGCGGATTCGAGCCACACGATCATGTTCGGCATCTGCTGGCACTGACGGAGAAGGTCCTGGATATTTCCGTTGACGGGAAACCTATCTCCTGGGCATACGAGGTCAACACCACATCGCCGGAAAGCTCGTGCGAACAGTCCCGGTTCTTTGTGATCCCACGAGTCAGGTTCGCGGCACAGATACAAAATGTTCATATTTCCACCAGCGGTCAGAATTCAAGCGTAGGAAAACGCACCTTGAAAATCGGCGAACGAAAAGTCTATCTTACTTTATTCCCCCAAACGATATGGCCCGAAAGCGTGTGATTCGCCTCGCGACCAAAATTCGCGCCGATGTTCTCACTTTATTGCGTTGACTTATGAACCCGGAAGCGAGTGCACCCGGATCCAAACACGTCTCGGGCACCAGTGACAGACCGAACTCTTGTTTAGAACAATTTCACGCCCGAGCTGTCGCCAAACAAACGCCAGAATCCCATCGTTATTTGCAAGCTTGCGCTTCTGTGCCTGAGGGAACCAGTCGTTGTTCAATTCCAGTCGGCTGTGGCATCGGGTGTCAGTTCTATTGATTGTCCGAGTTCGATGGGGCGCTGGTCGCTTTCTGCAATATTAGGGTGGCCTCAGTTGTGCGAGGTGAATAGCCATGGCCCAAATGTAAAGTGACACCAGGGTTGACTAACCTCCTTGCCGACCTCGCAGGCGAGAACGGATCCACGCAGGAGCTCTTGGGAAAGCTCTCATCAAACCCCAATCCCGCTCAATCTCTCGCTTCATCAGGATGACCTGGTGGTGCCAATTGCGCTGCAGTCCGCGTTGCGTAAGTTTGTGCGTAGCATTTTCGATTGTATAGAGATGCCTCCATCCTCCAGCAAGCGCGTAATTCCTCGTTGCTTCCTCGCCGTCCCACACGCCCACTTTTCCGCCTGGATGGTGTGCGTAATCATGATTCTGGTGAATTGCGATTACTGAATCTGAAACGTCTACAACTGTTGCGCCGCTCGTCCGGGCATGCCAAATCAACCAATTATCCCAGCTCGTCCTCCCGATTGCGAACGGCTGCAGGCTGCTTCCCAGGCCTTTGCTGAAGACGAAGTAGTCAATCCAGTTGGATGGGCGCTGACGGTTCACCTTCAGCACGATATCCCGGAGCTCGCCATCCCAATTGGGCATGCCGAAATTCAAGGGATCGCAGATGTCCATGTCCCAGCGTTTCCCCACAATTAGGAATTTCGATCGCGATTCGCTGACAAGGTGAACGGCTCTGAAAAAATCATCCGTGAGGATGATGTCCGCATTTACATAACAAAGAACCGAATGACTCGAATGATCCTCAGCCTTTTGAAAGAAGTCATGAAGCAGCGGGGTGCCATACTCGTTGCGCATGACTTCAGGAAAATGAAGAATGCCGAGATCTCGCGCGACCTCTGCCGTACCTTCGTCATCGCCGAATAGGATGATTTCCGGATGCGGTTGCAATAGCGTCCAGCTTCGGATGGCATTCCGCTGTATCGTTGCAATGTGTCCTATGAACGGCTTCGGAATGGAGAAGATAGTCAGCATCCCGACTCCTGTGATTCCACGCCCGAAACCGCCGAACGCACAAGCTCCACGGCGTTTCCGA
>Ga0070762_10000349_pt1 | contig 18716 bp, 15 predicted proteins | sample HubBroMetageREF2_FD_66726 | JGI IMG/M metagenome (GOLD analysis project Ga0070762, IMG submission 66726) | Reference soil microbial communities from the Hubbard Brook experimental Forest, New Hampshire, USA - Hubbard Brook CCASE Soil... | ecosystem: Environmental > Terrestrial > Soil >...
TGTGTTGATGGCCAGCTCGTCAGCGGAGGAGACAGCGACTATGAAGCCAGAACCTGGGACGACGAAGACAGCGCAAGCCCAGGCCACCGCCGAGTGCATCGAGGACGAGTTCCCTCACTGGAAAGTGTGGACCGGCACCGACCAGCTACTTCACGCGTGCGTCCCTTGGGATACGAACATGTACGTCATGGCGGAGACGTTCGCTGGCCTGCGCGATGGGATCATCGGCTGTTTACGGCTTCGCGAGTTCGCGCTTGATCAGCTCAAGAAGACCGGTGCCGTCTCACCGTCTATGTTTCTGGGCGAGCAACATGACTTCCGAGTTCAGGAGGCACGCAAGGCCCTGGCAGAGAACTGCTCGGACGTTGACAAGCTGCGCAAACACGTTCGCCTGTTAATCCAGCTGGCGGACGACTGGGCGGACACGGAAGTGGATGACGAGCGCACTTATACCCTCCCATCGGGTGGCATGCATATCCGAGCGCAAGACGTCTCTGCCTTGTGCGAGGCGTGCTCAGCCAAGCTGACTGAACTTGAGGCCTAGGCCAGCCCGCCGCGCCGCACGATGTCCTTGACCGCTTCGGTGATGACCTCGGCGGCGTTGTGGTGCACGTAATGTCCGGCACCGTCAGCCACGATGTGCACGCTGTCGTCCGACAAAGCGGCCAGCTCGTCCTGCATTTCCCGCCAGCCGGGGGTCTGATTCTTGCCGGCGGTGATCACCGTCAGCGGAAGCGATCCCAGCGGCGGAGGGGAGCCGGAGAGCGTAGACATCAGCAGCAATTCGCTGACCACGGCCCGGCGCTCGCGGCTGGACAGCATGCTCGCCCGGTACGCGGCCGCATGCTCGGGCACGGCCTCGCTGGCCGTGTCATCATCGAGCTCCTTCAGCAGCCCGAGCGCGGCACGCAGCCGCCGGACGCCCAGGACATAGCACTGCCACTTCAACGCGTTTTTGTAGTAGTCGGACCGGCCATAGGGCCAGCCGTATACGCCCCGGCAGTTGGCCTGGTTCTCGTGGCTGGAATCGACCAGAACCATCCCGGCGACCGTGCCCGGGTAGCGCACCGCGAACCGCCGAGCGAGAATGCCGCCCATCGAGTGCGAGAGCAGCACATACGGCGGATCGATCCCCGCCGCGTCCAGCAGCCCGCGGAGCTCCTCGACCCGGTCGTCGCAGGTTCGCCGTCCCCGGCCCGGCGGATCACTCCACCCGATGCCGGCCCGGTCGTACACGACCACCCGCATCCCGGCGGCCAGGTCCCGCTGGAACCGCTCCCAGGACAAGACACCGCTGCCCAGCGCGGGCACGATCACGACCGTCGGCGACCCCTGGCCGACCTCCAGTAAGTGCACCATTCAGCCGTTGACGCTGACCAGGCGTCCCAGCGGACGGAAACGTCGGCGATCCAGCGCCGCCGCCACTTCCTGGGTAAACCGAGCTCGCCAACGCAGCAGCACCGCCGACTACGGCGCCGGTGATCATCGCGGAACGCAGCCGCCTGCGAATGCCTGCCATCACACGGTTACGTTACCGATGCCCGCAATGGGGTCGTTGGGCACTCAGTCAAGCTGACTAACGATCTTCAATTGCGGGGGTTACTGACCTGGTGACGGCTGGCCTGCTCTGCGGTATGCCGGTTTCGTGAGGTATCCCGATGGTGGCGGGCTGGATGCGGCTCAGCGGGCCCGCCGGGAGCAGGTGCGGCTGGCGGCTGAGATCGTTAGTGTTCGTCCACCCTGGTCAGGTGCCGTGACATGCTGGCCAGGCGGGGTTCCCGATCACTCGGATGACGCTCGGCTGGTACTGGAGCGCGTGGGCCGTCGGCAGGCCGAGGAAGTCCTGGACCACCAGGGACGGTCCCGGTCCGAGCGCGCCGCCATCGGCCTGAGTTGCAACGAGGTAGGCGCCGGTCCGGGTGCTGGCCAGGTAGCTGACCCCCTGGAAGTCTGTCCAGCCCAGCCATCCCGGGCCCAGCGCAACGCCCCCAGCCAGAAGCGTGCCATGCATGATCGCGTGCGCCGCCTGATCTTCAGCGGGAGAGTAATACAGCGACCGGAGATTGCGGCTGACGTATGCGGTGCGGACCCCGTCGCTGACGACCATGACGGCGCCCCCCGCGGACTTCAGGGCCAAGGGCAGCCGCGCGGGCCTGCCCGAGATGACGCTGAAGGCGTGCATGGTCGTCGCAGCGTTCCGTGGGCCGGATCCCAGTCCGGGCCAGACCACTAGGCTTCCGTCAAAGAAGACCTCAGGATCCCCTCGGCCGATCACCGTGGCATGTCCGCTCAGCAGGTTGGCCAGCACAATGCCGGAGCCCTGCCCCCACGCCGCATGATGACCGCTCACCACCGGTACTCCGATCAGGGGCTCGCGGGCGTGCCCAAGCGTGCGCATCTGGCCCGTGACGGAATCCCACGAGTGAACGGTCACGTCGGCCGGGCCGTTACCGTTGCCCCTGGCCATTTGCTGGAAGTTGGTCACTTCGGCCCACACCAGCCAGCGGCCGTCGGAGGACCCGAACGCCTCATCATCCGCCGGGTGCCGGAACACCTGGATCTTCCGAAGGTTCCCGCTGGCCACTGTCACCGCTGCGATTCCTGCGAATCCCGAAGTCTCGGTTGCCACATAGACGGCCTTGCCGTCGCCGGACACGCCGAGCGGCTCCACGTTGCCGCGCAGCGTCGATGGCACTGGCCCGGTGAGTTCGGCCTGCAGGCTCGCTGTCCTCCGGGCCGCGCACAGGGTGAGCGACGTCATCACGTGGTCACGGCGAGGCTGATGGCTGACGAGCAGGATCGCGCCCGCAGCGGCGCCGACGAGGACCGCGACGACAACGGCCGAGGCTGGCAGCAAGGCACGCCGGCGGGTGCGAGGGTGCCGAGGGCCGCCGGCAGACGGCACGGAGACTGCTGGTGCATTGGTGGCCGGAGACTTCGCTGGCTGATCGTCCGACACTCGCGTCCCTGTCTTCGAGCGACAATGAGCGGCTTACTCACGCATGTCCGCCTCGGTGGCAAATATCGTACGGCGAGCAAGACTCGCTGTCGGGCTTCTCGTCAGGAATGTGCCAGCTGCTGACAACTGAAAGTGCCTGGCGACATATGCAACGGCTTCTGACCTCGCCATAAACACCGGTGCTAGCTATATCACCCGACTCGACCAGCCGGACAGCGAGCCGCGCAGCGCGGTCAAGGATGTCATCGACGTCGCGGGAGTGCCGACGATCGCACCCGCATGCTCGGCGCCATCAAGACCACCCGGCGGATCGAGGAGCGCGCGGGGTACGTCACAAGCCGCCGACACCGATGTCGTCGGAGCGCCCGGCCGCGAGGCGCTCCCACTGGGGGGTCGGGCGCCCGTTGATGCGCCACTGCTCGCCGGTGTTCCGCCAGAACTGAGGCCAGCCGGGCGGGGAATCCTCGAAGGTCTCCTGACGGCCGTATGCGGTCATGTCGAGCAGGCCGTACACAGACCCCATTGCCTCCGTGGCCCGGCCGGTGGTCCAGTAGGACTCGAACACCCGATCGCCATCGCGCAAGTAGCAGATGATTACCCCGTACCCGCGCTCAGCGAGCAGTGCGTCGGCGGAGTCCTGTGCTGAGTACCAGGGCATCTTGTAGCCCATGAAGTCGCGGTAGCGGGCGCCCTCCTCATACGGTCCTTCGGAGAAGGTGGCGAAGGTGACGTCGCGCGAGTGCAGGTAGGGCAGATCGCGGACCTGTCCGTTGCAGAACGTGCAGCCTGGGCACTGGTCCTGCGCGGGCTTCCCGGTGTGCCACATGTGGAAGTACGCGATGAGCTGGCGGCGGCCCTCGAACACCTCCAGCAGCGGGACTGGCCCGTGCTCGCCGGTCACCGAGATCGTGGCATCCACCTCGACCATCGGCAGCCGCCGCCGGGCCGCCGCGATCGCGTCCCCTTCTCGAGTGTGGGCCTTCTCCCGTACCAGCAGCTTGTCCAGCTGCGCCTGCCACGTGGCCCGGTCGGTCACCCCAGGCGTCGGTACGGCACTCTCGGCTACTGGTCCCCGCTCGTTCCACGACTCATCGTTCATGCTCGCCTCCGCGCGCTGTCCGCCTGGACACTGGCAGTCCAAGGATCCAGACGGTAAGCGGGCGGGAAACTAATCGCCGCCTGGGCGGCCGGTGCAGCCCACTTAGGCAGCGCTTCAGCTGTGCAGTGAGGAGCGGTGGTAGTAGAGATCCCTGAGCACGCCGACCTCGGCGCCGTGGTGGATGACCTCGTCCAGCACGTGCAATGCCAGATCGAGAGTGTTCGACTCGGCGTACGGCCCCCAGGATGGCCCAAGTGGCGCAGCCCACTGGTCGGGGCTTAGCCCGGCGAGCCCAGCGCGCCAGTTCCGGTAATGCTCATCGAGGAATCCTGGCACCGCGGCGGCGTCGGGCGGGAAGGCGATCCGTTCCGTAGTCAAGGTGCCGTCCCCAAACCGCGAGCTGGCAAAGCCACCGACTGCCATTCCGCCCAGGTGGCCGAGCCGCCACGCGATGGTGGTGACAGGGACCGGATCCGGTGCTGGACCACCGCCCCCGCCGCCGTCGAGTCGCCATCGCCCGTCGTCGCCCTGGCGCAGCGACCAGCACCCGGCCACCGGTTCCCAGAAATACTCCTCGTCAGTGAGCCCGGTGAGCCGGGCTGTCAGGCGGTCCCAGACATAGTCAAAGGCCGTGATCAGCGAACCTGCGGTTGCATCCATGCCACGATCTAACCGGCTGGGTACGTCAATCAGGCCGCTGACTACCTGCCCCACGGCATCAGTCGGGTCACCGGCTCTGGTGGTCAGCATGCATTCTGGCCACAATGAGCCGGTGGCCACCTATATCACCAGACTCGACCAGCCCGGCAGCGGGCCGCGCATCGCGGTCAAGGATGTCATCGACGTCGCGGGAGTGCCGACGACCGCAGGCTGCAAGGCGGTCGCCGCAATCGCTGAGCCCGCTGAACGCGACGCGGCGTGCATGGCCGGGGCGCGGGCCGCCGATGCGGCCATCGTCGGCAAGGCCAACATGCACGAGCTCGCGTTCGGGGCCTCCGGCGTCAACCAGTGGTACGGCACCCCGGTCAACCCGCTCGATCCGGCGCTGCTGCCGGGAGGGTCGTCGAGCGGGTCGGCGGTGGCGGTGGCCGAGGGGTCAGCGGACATTGGCTACGGCACCGACACCGGCTGCTCGGTCCGGGTCCCCGCGGCGTTCTGCGGACTGGCCGCCCTGAAGACCACGTTCGGCCGGATCAGCCTCGACGGCGTGTGGCCGCTGGCGCCGAGCCTGGACACCGTCGGCCCGATCGCCGCCGACGTGGCCGGCCTGACCGCCGCCATGGCTCTGCTGGAACCCGGCTTCGCCGTTACGGAAGGTCCGGCAGCCCGCGTTGGCCGGCTGCGCCCGCCGTCCGACGAGCTTGACCCTCGCATCGACGCCGCCGTCGATGCCGCGCTCCTGGCGAGCGGCCTGGAGACCGTCGAACTTGACGCGGTGGACTGGGAGGACGCGCTGCAGCAAACGTACGTGCTGACCGCGAGCGAGGCCGCCGCGCTGCACGCGCAGCTGATGGCCGCACCAGACGGCATCAGCGACTCGGTCCGGGCGATGCTGAAGTTCGGCGCGGGCGTGACCGATGACCAGCGCGGCGCCGCCCTCGCCTGCCAGCTTGGCTGGAAGGCACTGCTAGCCCAGATCCTCGGTCACGTGGACGTGATCGCGCTGCCGACCGTGCCGTTCTTCCCGCCGCCGCTCGCCGAAGCGGAGCAGCACGACTTCCCGCATTTCGCCGCGCCGGTGAATCTGGCCGGCCTGCCGGCCATAGCGCTGCCGGTGCCCAGCGCGCACCGGCTGCCGGCCAGCATCCAGCTGATCGGGCCCGCCAACGGGGAGGAGCTGCTGCTCGCCACCGGAGCGCTGGTCGAATCGGCCGTCGGCCTCTACTAGAGGGTGCCTGGCTCTACGACCGCCTTCACGAAGTGCTCTGGCCTGGCCGAAGCGATCTCGAAGGCCTCAGCAATGCTGGCCAGCGGAAAGGTATGGGTCATGAGGCCGGCGACGTCCAGGATTCCGGCGTTGACCAGCCGCATTCCTGCTCGCATGCCCCGCATGATCGTGTCGATGTCCCGGAAGTGGGCGTTCACGATGTGGAACGCCATCCAGTTCCAGCGGCCGAGCGGGATCTCCCGCGTGCCGCCCTGGTGGTACGCCACAACGCAGACCTTGCCGCTCATCCTGGTGGCCTCCCCCGCCGCCCGCAGACCCTCGCTGACGCCGGTGATCTCGTAGCTGAGATCGGCACCGATGCCGTCGGTGACTTCCCCGATGGCGTCGGTGAGCGACTCGGTGGCGGTGTTGACGACCCGGGTCGCGCCCAGCTTGCCCGCCCGGTCCAGCGCGTCGTTCCTCAGGTCTGCCACGGTGACCGTGCGCGGGCCCTTGAGGCCGGTCACCATCTGGACCAGGGCTCCCATGAATCCCGCGCCAATGATCACTACGTCGTCGGCGAGCGCCGGGGCGGCCAGTTCCACGGCGTTGACCACGCAGGCCAGCGGCTCGGCGACCGCCGGGAAGGTCACGTGCGGGGCCACCGGCACGCAAAAGCGCTCCTCGACAACGGCCTGCTCGGCGAACCCGCCACCGGGCACCCAGGCGGCGACCCGCTGCCCTGGCGCGAGGCCCGACACCCCCGGCCCGGTCTCCTCGACGACCCCGGCGATCTCGTGCCCGATCCGCGTGGGCAGCGCGGCCGGATCCCGGCCCGCCCAGAGGTCCAGTTCAGACGTGCAGACGCCGCACTGCACGATGCGCAGCCTCGCCTGGCCCGGGCCGACCGGCGGCACCTCGGTGTCGACGAGTTCGATCGTGCGCGGAGCGGTCAGAACGGCAGCCTTCACGGCCAGCCTCCTAGATTCTGTGGCCCGGTGGCGGCAGCGGTGACCGTCACCGCAGGGCACCCGTGGTGAGCCCGGATACGATCCGGCGCTGCGCGAATAGCACGAGAACGAAGATCGGCAGCGCGGTGAGCAGCACGCCCGCATCGGTGAGGTTGTAGAAGACCTGGTACTTGGTCTGCGACAGCATCACGATCGACAGTGGCGCGGTAAACCGGCTCGTGGTCTGCAGGAACGCGAGCGAGAACGCGAAGTCGTTCCAGACCAGGAGGAACGAGAAGATCGCCGCGGTGACGAGCGCCGGGGCGGCCAGCGGCACGATGACCCGCCACACGGCACCTAGCCGGCTGGCGCCGTCGACCAGGGCGGCCTCCTCGATCTCCATCGGTATCTGCCCGAACAGGCTGGCCAGAAGCCAGGTCGTGAGCGGCACCGTGTAGATGAGATCGGCGATGCTCAGGCCAAGGTAGGTGTTGAGCAGGCCGATGTGGCCCATCACATCGAACAGCGGGCCCATCATCGCGGTCAGCGGGAAGAACCCGGCGAGGATGACGAAGCCGAGGACCAGGCCACGGCCCCTGATCGGGAGCCGCGACAGCGCGTAGCCGGCGAGCGCACCGAGGACGAGGGTGATCACCGTCGTGATCGCGGCGACGATAAGGCTGCTGAGGATCGAGCGCGAGAACGAGTCCTTGATCAGCACCGTGTAGTAGTTGCCGAGCGTCGGGTGCGACGGCCACAGCGTCGGGACGTTCCTGGAGAACTCCGCGGTCGGCTCCAGGGACTGAGACAGCACCCAGAAGAACGGAATCAGGAAGATCAGCGTGATGACCGCGAGCGCGAGGACCGCCCACCTGTGCCGCCACCGCCGGGTCATGCCCCGCCCGGCCCGCGGCTTCCCGAGCGCAGAGATCCCGCTCATGCCTTCGGCCTCAGGATCAGGCGGTAGGCCGCGGCGACGATCAGCGCGATGGCCACCATCACCACCGAGATCGCGCCGCCGAGGCCGAAGTTGCCGTTGACCAGGAACGAGTTCCAGTCCACGTAGGCCAGAGTGCTCGTGGAGGTCCCCGGTCCCGACCCGGTGAGCGCGTAGATGATGTCGAAGATCATCAGCGCGGACAGGGTGCGGAACACGAGGACGACGAGCAGCGCCGGGCGCAGCATCGGCAGCGTGATGCGCCAGAACGTTCGCCACGCGCTGGCTCCGTCCACGGTTGCGGCCTCATACAGCTCCCGGGGGATCCCCTGCAGCCCGGCGAGCAGGATGATCGCGGCAAACGGGACCACCTGCCAGGTGTCCGCGAACAGGATCGCCACCCAGGACAGCAGCGAGCTGGTGTTCAGCCAGGTGGTATGCGCACCGGGCAGGTGCAGCAGGGACAGGACGTAGTCGACGCCGCCGGTCTGCGGGTCGAGCATGGTCTTCCACACGGTGGCCGAGATCACCGTGGGCACGGCCCAGGGCAGCAGCAGCAGCGACCGCGCCACGCCCCGGCCACGGATGGGGCGGTTGAGCAGCAGCGCTATGCCGAGGCCGAGCCCGACCTCGATCGGCACCGACACCGCCGTGTAGCCGATCGTGTGCTCGATCGCAGGACCCAGGCCGGTCTGATTCGAGAACACCTGCCGGTAGTTCTCCAGGCCGACGAAGCGGTGGCTGGTCGGGTTGAGCAGGTCGAAGTAGTGGAACGAGTTCCAGATGTTGTAGACGAGCGGAAACCCGGTGATGGCGAGGAGCACCAGCACCGCCGGGCTGACCAGCACGTAACCGAGCCGCTTTCCTGATGCGCTGCGGCGCCGCCAGCGGCGGGGCGGAGTGCTCGGCGTTACGCGCCGGATGGCGGTGCTGGTGCTCGTCATCGGCCCTCTAATCACGGCATCTTCGGGTGGCGGTCATTTCGACAGCGAGGCGAGCTCGGCAGCGGTCTGGCTGAGCGCTTGCGCCGGGGCTGTCTGGTTGGCGAGCACGCTGGACAGCATGTTCTGCACGTCGGTTGAGATCTGCAGGTAGTCGGGGCTGACCAGGCGCGGCACGCCCGCCTTGAACACATTCAGGTCGGCCCGGAAGTAGGGAGCCTTGCTGAACAGGGCCGAGGTGTAGGCCGCCGAGACCGACGGCGGGTCACCCGAGGTCACCGCCCTGTTGATCTGCTGGCCCGGGTTGAGCATCCACTTGACGAAATCGACGTCGGCCGCGCGGTGTGCGCTCTTGGCGTTGATCACGAGCGCATCGCTGGCCACGGTCGCTACCCCGGCGCCGTTATCGCTCGGGAACGGGACGAAGCCGGTCTTGTCGACGACGGCCGAGCCCTTCGCGTTGACGAGGGACTGCAGGTACGGCCAGTTGGTCGCGAACGCGGCCTGTCCGGAGACGAACGCGTCCTGCACGTTCTGCTCTGACCAGCCGGCGACGGCCTGGGGCGTGACCTTGTACTGGTAGACGAGACTGTGCAGGAACTCGAGCGCCTTGAGGTTGCCTGGCGTGTCGAAGTGCGCCGGGTTGAGCCCCCCGCCGAACGCGCCCATGAGGTCGATGAACACGGTCACGAAGCCCTCGTACTTCATCCCCTCGAGCGCCAGTCCCTCGCGCAGGTGCGGATCGGCCTTGAGTGCGCTCTCGGCATCGGTCACCAGTTGCTGCGGCGTCTTCGGAGGCTGCTTGACCAGGTCGGTCCGGTAGTACAGCCCTTCCGCGTTGAAGTACCACATGGCGGCGTAGAGCTTCCCCTCGTACGTGCCCGATGCCCTCGCCTTCGGCAGCAGGACGCTGGGGCTGATGCCTGCCGAGCTCAGCGGCAGGATCCAGTTGGCCCGGGCGAACGACGCTGGCCAGGCCGTGTCCGCGTCGACCACGTCCGGCACGGTGTCGCCGGCCTCGAAGTAGTGAACGACCTGCTGGTAGGCGTCGTTGCTGGTGGATGCGAGCTGCTGCACCTTGACCGTGATGTTCGGGTGCACCTTCTCGAACGCCTTGATCTCCGCGGCGGTCGCCTGGGCCTCGGCGCCCAGGCCGGTGGTCGCGAAGACGATGGTCTGCTTGGTGCTCGCCGAGATCTGGCTGCCCGACGAGCCCCCTGACGAGCCGCACGCTGAGAGCGCGACGGCAAGCACAAGCGCGGCGGACACCGAAAGGGCATTCTTTGGTCTGCGTGCCCGGCTGAATACGTGACGTGGGCGAGGTCGCATGGTCAATCTCCTTTGCCTGCGACTAACGGGCTAACTCAGCGATGTCGCTGGAAGAGGGCCTGATAAAGGGCCGGAGCGTGGAATGGGCGATGAGCAGGCCGTCAAGGAGGCGGCTGGTGTCCCCCGCCCACACCGGATCCTCGTGCTCCACGGAGACGACCCCGTCGAAGCCGACCTGGTAGAGAGTGTCAATGATCTTGGTCCATTCAATGGACCCGAGGCCGGGGATGCGGTAGCGGTACCAGCCGGTGTCCCACGGGTCCGGGCGGTGAATGGCAAGGCCGAATATCCCGGTCTGGTTCCTGGCGGCCGCATCGATCTCGACGTCCTTCGCCTGCACGTGGACGATCCGCTCTGGCCGCATGCGGATGGCCGCGACCGGATCGATGCCGAGCCACACGAGGTGCGACGGGTCGTAGTTCAGGTAGAAGCCGAGGTCATACATCCAGTCCCAGAACTCGGGCGAGTAGCCGAGGTTGCCGGGGTACCCGTCGGGATGCCATCCCTCCATGGGGCAGTTCTCCACCATCAGGCGGACGCCCCGTTCGGCGGCGTAGTCGATCAGCGGCGGCAGTTCCATCTCCGCGAGCTTCAGGTTGTCGGCGACCGTGCGGCCCGGGTCGCGGCCGATGAACGTCCCGACCAGGCCGCAGCCGAGCAGCCGCGCCGCGTCGACGGTCCGCCGCAGGTGAGCATGGATCTCCTTCCTTGCGTGTTCGTCGGGGTGGAGGTTGTTCTCGTAGTAGGCGAGCGCGGAAACCTCGAGGCGCTTGGCCGCGAGATCCTGGCGGACCGCCTCCGCCCCGGCGGCGGTCAGCGATGCCACGTCGATGTGCGATGCCTCTCCCGGCCGGGACACGGGAGCCGGCCAGGCGGCCACCTCGAGCGCCTCGAAGCCGTTGGCCGATGCCCAGTCGCTGATCCAGCCCAGCGCCTGGTCGGGGAGGCACGCGGTGAGGAACCCGAGTTTCATGGCACCACCTTCACCCAGCTGCGCTGGCGCGCAGACGTGAGAACGGCATCGGTCAGCTGCGCGGCGCGGAGGCCATCGTCGAAGGACGGGAAACTGCCGGTCCCGCCGTCCGCGACGGCCGTATACGCGTCGCTCAGCAGGGCGGCGAAGCAGTCGACGAAGCCCTGCGCGTGCCCGGGAGGCAGGAAGCTCAGCCGCTGGGACTGCGCCGCGAGGCTGGCACTGTCGCGCGTCATGTCCTCGCTGGCACCCCGGCGGCCAAGCCACAGCGCTTCCGGCCGCTCCTCGTTGAAGACGGCGCTGGCCTGCGCACCATCGACCTCGATCCACAGGCGGTTCTTGCGGCCTGGCGACACCTGGCTCACGGTGAGCGTTCCTGCCGCCCCGTCGGTTGTGCGGAACAGCAGGCAGGCAACGTCCTCGGTGGAGACCGGCTGCAGCTGCTGCGCCGAGAACTCAGGTCTTGACTCGAACGTGCCGCTCCCGGCGGCGGCCCGGCGGGCGACGACGGTCTCGGTGAGCGCCACCAGCTCGGCAATCCGCTGGCCGGTGATCCACTCGGCCAGGTCGCACCAGTGCGACCCGATGTCCGCGAAGGCCTTGGAGTCACCGCCGAGAGCGGCGTCCACACGCCAGCCTCCCTCGCCCGGTGAAAGCTGCCAGTCCTGCAGGTACGAACCGTGGATCAGGTGAATCCGGCCCAGCGATCCGGCCAGGGCCCTGGCTCGTGCCTCCGCGGTCATCGCGTGATACCGGTACGCGAACGGCACCACGGCAACCCGGCCGGATTCCCTGGCCAGCCGTGCCAGCGCGGACGCTTCCGCCAGCGAGACGCCCAGTGGCTTCTCGCACACGACGTGCCTGCCCGCGGCGAAGGCGAGCTCGACAAGGCGCCGGTGCAGGTAGTTCGGCGTGCACACGTGGACGACGTCCGCGTCGCTCTGCTCGATCAGCGTGGCCGCGTCCGGGTAGGTGCGCTCGACGCCGAACTCGCGGGCGGCGGCCGCGGATCGCTCAGGCGTGGAAGCGACCACGCCGGCCACCGGGATCCCCAGCAGCCTCAGGGCCCTGGCATGCACCTGACCGGCGAAGCCAGTTCCAATGATCGCTGCCCGCAGCTTCTGCAAGGTTCCTCCATCGACCGAACATTGCAGTAGAAAAAATTATGCTTCATGATTTCGTATGTCAATAGAACATACTTAGTTCGATAATGAACTTAGAGGGTGCTATCGTCCATCCCGTGACAGTCGACGCAGCAGGCGATCACACGGGCCGGCCTTCCCGGGCCGCCTACGGGCTAGGGCATCTGGTCTCGCTGGTTGCCGAGGGCAAGGCAGCCACCCGCGCCGATCTGTCGCGGCTCACCGGCCTGGCCCGCTCGACGGTCTCGCAGCGAGTCGAACTGCTGGTCCGCAACGATGTCCTCCGCGACACCGGCGATGGGCCCTCCACCGGTGGCAGGCGCCCTACTCTGCTCAAGCTCGCGCCGGGTGTTGGCGTGGTGCTCGCCGCAGACATCGGCGCGACCCACTGCAGGCTGGCGATCGCGGATCTGACCGGCCGTATCGCCGGCGACATCGACACCAGGCTCGCCGTTGCCAGCGGGCCGGAGGCGGTCCTCGGCTGGGTCATCGAAGGCTTCAGGCAGTTGCTCCGCGATGCCGGTCTCGATGCCGGCGCGGTCCGTGCCGTCGGCATCGGCGTCCCGGGGCCGGTTGAATTCGCGACCGGCACGGTCGTCCAGCCCCCGATCATGCCCGGGTGGGACGGGCTCGTCATGCCGGACTGGTTCGCCGACCACTTCGACGCGCCCGTCCTGGTCGACAACGACGTGAACATCATGGCGCTCGGCGAGTATTCAGGACGCGGGCTGGCCGCCAGTGACCTGCTTTTCGTGAAGGTCAGCACGGGCATCGGCTGCGGCATCATCAGCGACGGCAGGCTGCACCGCGGTGCTGACGGAGCGGCCGGGGACATAGGCCACGTCCGGGTGACCGACGGAGACGACACGGTGTGCACATGCGGGAACACCGGCTGCCTGGAGGCGGTGGCGTCGGGCGCTGCCGTCGCCCGGCGCCTTGCACGCGACGGCCTCGACGCGCAGACCGCGCGTGACGTCGTGGAACTCGCCAAGGCAGGCGACGCGCGCGCGGCCCGCAGCGTGCGTCTGGCCGGCGAGCGGATCGGCGAGGTCGTCGCGGCCCTGGTGAACTTCTACAACCCGTCGACGATCGTGATCGGCGGCGCTCTGTCCGAACTTCGCGATGATCTGCTTGCCGGGATCCGGGGTGTTGTCTATCACCGCGCGCTTCCGCTCGCCACCCGGCACCTGACGATCGAGACGACGAAGCTCGGCCGGCGCGCAGGTGTTCTCGGCGCGAGCGTACTCGCCGCCAGGCACGCGCTGTCACCAGCGGGGATGGCGGGCCTGCTGCGCGCTCATGGCCTCGCTGACGCTTGATTCATTCGTTGATCCACTTGCGGATGTCAGCCTCGAGTTCGGTAACGCTGTGGGCGGACAGCGAAGCTTGCGTTTACGTGCGCCGCGGCTACTGGTCGTTGCTGACAGATTCGGCGCGTTTGCCCCGCTGAGTCATGTCGGCATCGGGCTGTCATCTGTATGGTCAGCCAAGCCAGTGGGGTTCCGGGCGGACTGGCGGCTTTGACGAGTGCTTGGGTGGTCGGGGCCGAGGATTTGCTCGCGAATGTGCAGAGCTCGCCGGTGCAGGGTGTGGGCCTCTTCGAGCCGGCCCATGGCCATCAGCGCTTGGGCTGCGAGGCTGAGGTCGTTGGCCACGTAGGGATGTTCGGGGCCGAAGGCTGCCTCATCAGCGTGCAACGCCCGCTGGTGCAGGGACAGGGCTTCACCAGGGCGGCCCAGGGCGGTGAGCGTTAGACCCAGGTATCGGTGGTCGTTGGCCAGGTCGGGATGGTCGGGACGCAGGGCGGCTTCGTGGATGCGCAGAGCCCGCTGGTGCAGGGACAGAGCCTCACTTGCCCGGCCAAGGTACGTCAGCGCCCGGCCCACGTGATTGAGGTCTATGGCCACGTCGGGGTGGTCTGGACCCAGGGCTGCCTCCCGGATGCGCAGGGCCCGCTGGTGCACGGACAGAGCCTCGCTAGCGCGGTCGAGGGCAAACAGCGCCCGACCTACGTGGCTGAGGTCTATGGCCACGTCGGAATTGTCGGGGCCAAGGGCCGCCTCCCGGATACGCAGCGCCCGCTGCTGCAGGGGCAGGGCCTCGGCAGGGCGGCCCAGGGCGGTCAGTGCGTGACCCAGGTAGTTCAGCTCCGTGGCCACGTCGGGGTGGTCCGGGCCGAGGGCGGCTTCGTGGACGCGCAGGGCCCGCTGGTGCAAGGGCAGGCCCTCGCCGAAGCGACCGTGCCTTCTTAGGTATGTGCCGGCAGTGCTAAGCAGCCCCGCAGTTGTCTCTGCTTGTGTGGTTCCTGTTTGATGCCCGGTTGCCGCGAGGACGCTGGGCAGCAGCGCCCGCCAGCGCGGCCAGCTTTCCGGGGCAGCCCAGACATCGCCAGACAGGTCAGCACGAAGAAGGACGAGGGCCACTTCCAATGGCTTGCTTGTGGTTGTGAGGTGGCGGTTCCGGGCGACGTCCTGGATAAGCCGGTGGACGACGATGCTGCCGCCGCTGCGCCGCGCGAGCGAATAGCCGATCAGGGCGCCGATCTCGTCGGCGAAGGCGACCGGATCAGCCGCAGCGCTGGCGAGAGGCTCGGGAAGCTGGCCGCTATGCCGGGTGAATAGGTCGAGCGGAATCGGCTCGGGCGCAAGCCAGGCGCATAGTTCCAGGATCTGGACTGCGGCAGGGGCAGCGTCCTCAAGCCGGTCGATTGAAAGCGACCAGATCGTAGCGACAGTGGCGGGGTGACCGGCGGCCTGGCCGCGGCGATGTAGGTCGGCGCTGCGCGTGCCGAGCAGCTGTAGATATTCCCCGGGGGGCATGCCGGTCTGGTCGAGGTAGGCGGCGGCCTGGTCCAGCGCGAGCGGCAGGTCGCCCAGCCGGACGGCCAACTCTCCCGCCTCGGTATCGGTGAGGGCTGGGGCGCGGCGGCGCAGCAGCGCCATCGCATCATCCCGGGCTAACGTGTCCAGGTCCAGGACACCACCGAGAGCGCGGAACCCGCCGCGGCGGGTGGTTATCAGCACATGCCCCACCCCGCCTGGCACCAGCGGCCCGATCGCCTCCGGGCTCTCCGCGTTATCGAAGATAAGCAGCCACCTGCCCCGCGACTGAAGGGCACGGTGCACCGCTGCCAGCATGACGGCGGGATCGTCCACCTGAGCCAGGCCCAGTTCGGCACCCAGCCGGACGAACTGGTCGCCGATCAACGCTGGCTGTTCGGCGTCAACCCACCACACCAACTCATAGTCGCCCGCGTACCGGTAGGCGTACTCGGTGGCAGTTTGAGTCTTCCCAATCCCGCCCATCCCGTGCAGCGCATGCACGGTCACCGCCCGGCGCCTGGCCAGCCACCCACGCAGCCTCTCGAGTTCGGCGTCACGGCCGGTGAAGTTCGGATTCCGCGGCGGCACATTCCACACCCCGGGCCAAGCGCCCGGCACCGCGGCCACCTCCGGGCGCAGGTTTCCCAGGTCATGAAGAGCCTGAAGTAACTGGAGCTCCAGCTGGCCAGGAGTAGCGAACATCGCCGCCGTCACGCCGGAATCCAGCACCTTCCCGCGAAACTTCCGCTGCCGCTCCTGCGAGGTTGCGTCCTGGTCGCGCAACGACCCCGGCGGCACCGCCAGCTCCGCTCCAGAATCAAGCAAGAACATCAGCCGCGGGATGCCCGCCTCGGTAGCGGCGTCGAATTCCAGCTCGGTATACGACACCTCGGGCTGGTCACGAACCGCGCTCCCGTAAAACAGCCCGATCAGACCCACGTACACATCACAGCCACGGACCTGGTCCTGGCAGTACCGTGCGGGTTTGCTGTCGCGGGCGGTGAAATAAGCCATGTCCGCGATCGCATCCCCAGCCCGGATCACCGCCTGCTCGGCCGCGGCCACGAACGACCGGCCCGCCGGGAACTCACGCAGCTCGCCGGCATGGCTCAGGAAAACCCGCCGCGCAACTCCCACACGCCAACGCTACGCCCCTGGCTAACTCGCAGATAGCCTCTGCACCGCCAGGCTAAAGATGCGTGGACCACTCCCGAACGTCCGTCTGCGTGCCTGATATGACACCGGAAACGAACGTCGAAGCCGACCATATCGAAGGCGGCAACATGCGCTGGCAAGAGATGCCCTCGCGAGGAGGAATGGCGGGCTGTTCGGCGAGGTCAGCGCGGTGGACAAGGTGTCGGGGTGCTCGGCGCCCAGAACCCGGTATACGCGTTTCAAGTCAGCCATCCTGCAGCTGGCTCGCGCTCGCCGCGTGGACGAAGCAGATAATGGGCATCACTTCGTGCTGATCGCATTCTCATATCGCGGGTGCAGCGATTTTGGGTTTCCAGTTGGCTGGTGCGCCGACGCTGGAAGGTAGGTCCGTGAGAACCACACGGCACTGCCGTCATTTCCGTGCCGCTCCGCGGCCGTGGACGGCCCGGGAGCTTGGAACGTTCCGGCTGACTGCAGGCACTCGAGTGATTGGCCGACAGGCGTCTACGTCACCCGTTTCCCAAGCGCTCCCTGATCGCAACAGCCACTGCTAAGCAGCCCATATTTTCCCGGTGATCGATCTAATTAGCCGAAGAAGTCGCTCCGGCGGACCAGGGAGACGCTGTCCATCACTGCGGGGCTGGCGATGCTGGTGATCCCGCTGCTGTTCTGGGTCGGGTCGATGGCCCGGACCAGGACGCTGGTCTCCCCGCCAGGGAACCGCGGCGCCTGGACGTCCAGCACGATGAAGCTCCAGTTCGCGCGGCGGTAGGCGGAGTAGTCAGTGACTGTGTCCGGGATGTCCTCGGCCGTGCCGGTGCCGCCATCGGCGGTGTCGCTGCCGGTCCACTCCCAGACCAGCGCCGGGCCGGACGCGTTGGCCGGGTCACCGCCGCCGGTGGTCCCGTACCAGCCGGTGTACAGACCCTGGCCGCCGCCGCCCGCGCAGATGTACGTGGTGCCGTCGGTCTCCGGGCGGACGGTGCCGCCGGAGGGCACGACCTTGGTGACGTCGCCGCCGCGAATCGGGTAGCTGCGCTCGTACGCGTGGACGTGCCCGCTGACCACCAGGTCGACCTGGTAGCGGTCGAACAGGCTCTGCCAGACCGTGCGGATCCCGCCGTCCGAGCCATGCGTGGTGTTCGTGCAGAACACGCAGTTGTGGAAGCCGACGACGATGAAGTCGATCCCGGACCAGGGCGACCGGTACTCGGCCAGCCGCCTGGCCAGCCAGGCCGTCTGCTTGCCCTCGGTGTAGCCGTTGTTGTCGGACAGCTCCGCGGACAGGTCGTTGCCGTCGAGCTGGATGACGGCAACGTTGCCGTACGTGAACGCCTTGACCACCGGCGAGCCGGTGACCGACTGCGGCGCGTACGCCTGCGGGAACCTGGTGGTGAAGCCGACGTAGCCGAAGTTGTCGAGCGGTTCCATCTCGTGGTTGCCGACGCCGACCTGCCACGGAATGGACTGCGCCGCGACCGGGCCGACGATGCCGAGGTAGTCGTCCCAGCTGGCCGGGCCGAAGTCGCTGGCGTCCGTCGGCACGCCGTTGGTGTAGTAGCCGGAGCCGTTGCCCGCGTAGCTGAGGTCGCCGACCACCACGTTGAACCGTGGCCGCAGCGCCGCGATGACCTGCGCGATCGGCAAGCTGCTCTCGTCGCTGGTCGCCTCGTCGCCGACCATCGTGAACCGGAAGTCGGTCGCTCCAGCGGCGGCAGTGGTGAACCTGGTGTCGGGGCTCCAGTTCACCCCGTCATTGCTCACCGAGTAGTGGTACGTGGTGTCCGGCCGCAGGCCCGTCAGCAGCGCGTTGCTGTACACGGTGTCCTCGGCAGGCTCGCCGCTGATCGCGGGGACCGGCACGGTGCCGGAGAACGCGGCGTGCTCGGTCCTGCCGTAGCCGCTGTCGAGACCCCAGCGGACCTGAGGACGGGGCACCGAGGGCGTCGCACCGCCAGCGGTGCCCGCCGACCACGAGACGTACATCTGCCTGGTGGGGTCGGAGCCGTAGGCAATCCACTGCGGCGCCGATGCGGTGGAAGCGGAGGCCGAGGACTGGCGCCAGAACAGCGGGCCCGCGGCAGCGGCGAGGCCAAGAACGCCGGCGCCCTTCAGCACGGACCGCCGGCGGTACCGCGCCTTCAGGTAGTCGTGCATTTCCTGCACGGTCATGTCTTTGACGAGCTTCTCCGGTATTTCACCGTATGGGGTTTCCATGCCAGACGACGGTAAAGGCCGGAAATGAACGGCCCCTTGCCCGGCAACATCGGAAGGGCAAAGAGGTCGGATCAAGCTGGCGTTCTGGCACGGCGGGCAAGACAGCCAACGGCGCCAGCCGTCATCGCTGGTGGCTGCGAGGATGGTCGCATGGACGTGTTGAGCAGCCGGATTCTGCTGCGCCCCACGGACCTCGCCCGTAGCCGCCGCTTCTACCGGGATGTGCTGGGCTTGGCGGTCGCCAGGGAGTTCGGCTCCCCGGCCGATCCCGGCATGGTGTTCTTTCTCGGCTCTGGGTTCCTTGAGGTGTCCGGGCACGCCGCCG
>Ga0070762_10000352_pt1 | contig 18674 bp, 15 predicted proteins | sample HubBroMetageREF2_FD_66726 | JGI IMG/M metagenome (GOLD analysis project Ga0070762, IMG submission 66726) | Reference soil microbial communities from the Hubbard Brook experimental Forest, New Hampshire, USA - Hubbard Brook CCASE Soil... | ecosystem: Environmental > Terrestrial > Soil >...
GGATGACGCGATCCCCGGAACATAGCGCAGCACACCGTGACCTGTTAAACAAGTGAAATGACCTGTTGTCACGAAATAGTTACGTCATGCGCTTTTACCCGTTTCGCGGCGCATATGTGACTTCACCGAGCCGCCGAGTCACTCCAGACATCTGGCCGCAGCGTCTCCGTCGGCGACATGTGTCACGCTATCCCCAGCAGAATCGCTGCGTGGCGGACTGATAGCAGAAGATTCAGCAAACGTCCTTCCTTGAGCGTGATCGGACAGTACCTTCTCGTATGGGGTATTCCTGTCCGGGGGGGTATCGCCAAGGCGTGTGACGCCGCCAGTAGACAGAGCATGCGGGCTGCCGGGGGGGAGCCGAGGCGCCCCCTGGCACGCCCATGAGCGCGGGCAGGTGCGGCCTATGGACTACGGCACGACGACTGACCAGACAACTGGAGCCTTCGGCACTTCGGATGTTGATACCGATCCTGCTGCTCCCGCGGCAGGATCGCATCGGCAGCCACGGGTGCTCGGTCGGCATGCCCCGGGCTGGTGGCCGCTGGTTGCCGTTCTGATCGTTCAGGCAGCGTTCTCGATCCGGCTGCTCCACGCGGACACGGCATTCGAGGATGAGGCCACGTACCTGTGGGCCGGGCATCTGGAGTGGGCGCACTGGCTGCACGGCACGCCGCTGCCGCAGTTCCCGGCCTACTTCTCCGGTGCGCCGGTGCTCTACCCGCCGATCGGCGCGCTGGCCGACAGCATCGGGGGGCTGACCGGTGCCCGGGTTCTATCCCTGATCTTCATGCTCGTGGCAACCACGTTTCTGTGGGGTACCGTCAGCAAGCTGTACGGGAACCGGGCCGCCTTCTTCGCTGCCGCGCTGTTCGCGGTCTCCGGTCCGACGCTCCATCTCGGCGCGTTCGCCACGTACGACGCGATGTCGGTGTTCCTCATCGCGTTTGCTTCCTGGTGCGTGGTTCGGCCCAGGGAAGGGCAGGAAGCAACCGGCTGGATGGTGGTGGCGGCCATCGCGCTGGCGGTGGCTAACGCCACGGCCTATTCCACGCTGCTCTTCGACCCCATCGTGGTCCTGTTGGCCGTGTTCACTGCCTTCCCCAAGCCCGGCGGCAAGATCGCCGCGCGGCGGGTCGCGATATTCGTGATCATCGTTGCCGTGCTGCTGCTGGCGGGACTGCTGATCGGCGGCGGTTCCTACCTCGGTGGGCTCGAGCGGACCACGCTGGCACGGGTTTCCGGCGGAGCTTCCCCGCTCACCGTGCTGACCGACGCCTGGTCGTGGACCGGCCTCATCATTGTCCCTGCCCTGTGCGGCGTCGTTATCAGCCTGGTCGGCAGGCATGGGCGCATGCAGACGTGGCTTCTCGCGATACTGACCGTCGCCGCGATCCTCGGCCCGCTCGAGCAGGCGCGTCTGCATACCATTGCCTCGCTGGACAAGCACGTGGGCCTGGGGGCGTGGTTTGCCGCGATCGTCGCGGGTTACGCCGTGGACAGGTTCGTTGCGGCTGCATCGTCGAGCAATTTTGCTCGGGTCTTCACGTGCGCGGCTTGCGTGATCGCGCTGGTTTTCCCGGTCGCGCTCGGGGCCAGGCAGTCGCGAGAGTTCTCCGGCGACTGGCCCAACGCGACCGGCTTCATCGCGGTCTTGCGCCCGCTGGCCGACAACAGCAAGGGTCGTCTGCTGGTCGAGGATCCGACGATCGCCGAGTACTACCTGCCCTCGGGTAGCCACTGGTGGCGATGGTCGAGCACCAGGAACATCGTCTTGCCGTCGGGAGCGAGCACTGGCGGCCCGAGCTCGAAGGCAGGAGTGGTCGGTAACGGCAACGCGGGCGTGTTCGCCGAGTTCATCCAGCGCGGCTACTTCTCCTACGTGGCGCTGAACTACGCGGATACGACGCCGCTGGACCACCAGATCACTGCTGACCTCAAGCAAAACTCGCACTACCACCAGATCGCCGTGGTGCCCTACGGCACCGAGGTGGCGCCCATCGGCCTTGGCACGTACGTGATCTGGCGCTACGAGCCGTGAGCGTAACCGGGCAAGCTTCGCTTGAGCCGTCCGTCAGCGCGGTTGCTACCGCGGAGAGGCGGCACGGTGAGGCATGCCTGGTACTCCCGCAGCCTCCCGATGACGACGAGAAATACTCTTATGTTCAGCGCAACCTGCCGTACCTGACGCTGGTCCTTGTCATCGGCGCGAGCTGCCTCATCGTCAGCCAGGTCCGGTTCGAGACGCACGATCTCGTGCTTACGCCGTTCCTGCTCTTCACCATCGCCTACGTCTTGTACCAGGCGATCAGCTTGCCGGTGAACTTCGCCGGCCGCGGGTTTGACCTGGCCGCACACCAGGCGCGGATCGAGGCGTGGCATCCACTGTCTTATCCACGCGTGGACATCTTCCTGCCGATCTGCCGGGAGCCGGTCGAGTTGCTCAGCAACACCTGGACGGCCGTGTCCGAGCTGATCGTGGCCTACCAGGGACAGGCAACGGCCCATGTCCTTGACGACGGGGCATCGGACGAGGCCCGCTCCATGTCCGAGTCCTTCGGCTTCAGCTATATCCGTCGGCCCGACGTGCCCGAGCTCAAGAAGGACAAGAAAGCGGGCAACCTGCGATACGCCTTCGCTCGGACCAGTGCGGAATTCCTGATGATCCTGGACGCGGACTTCGCGCCTCGCCGGGACTTCCTCGCCGAGACGCTTCCGTACATGGAGAACCCGGCGATCGCGATCGTGCAGACCCCGCAGTTCTTCAGGAGCAGCCCGGCACAGTCCTGGATCGAGAGGGCGGCGGGCCCGATCCAGGAGGTGTTCTACCGGACGGTCCAGGTAGCCCGGGACCGCTTCGACGCCGCCATCTGCTGCGGCACCTCCGCGGTCTACCGCCGGGTCGCGCTCGAGCCGCATGGCGGCCCGACACTCATCGCTTACGCCGAGGACGTGCACACCGGGCTCGACGTGCGTCGCGAGGGCTGGTCCATGGCCTACCTGCCGCTCCCGCTCTCGACCGGCATCTGCCCGGACAACCTGGACAACTTCGTGCGGCAGCAGTATCGCTGGTGCTCCGGCAATGTCGGCATCGTGTTCTCGCGTCGGCTGTGGTCGGTGCGGATGAGCATCCCTGCCCGGCTGGCCTACATCTCCGGGTTCTTCTACTACGCCTATACGGCTCTGCTGACGTTCTTCGGACCGATCATCCCCGTCGTGATGCTCACGTTCCTGCCTGACCAGATCCGGCTGCGCAACTTCGTCATCCTGCTGCCGGCCATGCTGACCGGGTTCGTCCTGTACCCGCTGTGGCATCGCTCCCGGTACGGCCCCTCGGTCTGGCCGCTGGGGGTCGCCCGCGGCTGGGCCCATGTGTTCGCGATCTGGGACGGTGCCGTGGGAACGCGCATGGCCTGGGACGCCACCCTGGGGCCGGCCAGCTCGCTGCCGCGGTTCCGGATCGGAGTCACCTGGTGGAGCGGCGGCATGGCGCTGCTGTGGGTGGTACTGGCCGTGTGGCGGACAATGACCCTCGGTTCGTTCAGGTTCGCTGTGCTTTTGGTTTTCGGCTTGCTAAACCTCGCTGTCGTAAGCCGCGTGATCTTTCCCGGAGGGAAGCCAGCATGAGACCACGCGTGGTAATGCTCCTGGCCTTTGTGATCGCCGCGGTCGCGGTGGGGTTTACCGGGGCACGCTTCACCCTGCTGCCTTCGGCCCCTCCGGCCGTGCACGGGTCGCTTCCGACCGACTTGGCTTCCTACCTGGGCGTGTTCGAGGATGACTCGCCGCCCGGTTACCAGCCGATCGCGCAATTTGCGCAGACCGCGGGCAGGCAGCCGAACCTCGCCGGCTATTACAGCGGCTGGGCGGAGCCGTTCCAGACGTCCTACGCGGACATGATCCGCAAGCACGGCGTCATCCCGTTTGTCCAGATCGACCCCACGCTCGCCTCGGTGGCGGACATCGCCGCCGGGTCCTATGACATCTACCTGCGCACGTACGCTGACGCCGTCCGGAATTTCGGTCACCCCGTTGTCATCGGCTTCGGGCACGAGATGAACGCTGACTGGTATTCGTGGGGCTACACGAACCTTCCAGCATCGACCTTCGTGGCCGCCTGGAAGCACATCGTGACGCTCTTCCGCGCCCAGGGCGCAGACAACGTCACCTGGCTGTGGACGCTCCAGGCGGATGAGCGTGGCAAAACGGGGCCGGTCGAGGACTGGTGGCCAGGTAACAACTACGTCAACTGGGTCGGCGTCGATGGTTACTACCTTCGGCCGTCTGACACCTTCACCAAGGTGTTCGGCGAGACCATCGATCAGGTGCGCCAGTTCACCGACAAGCCCGTGCTCCTGTCGGAGACCGCGGTCGGGCCAGTGGCCGGCCAGGCACTGGAGATCCCCAACCTCTTCGCCGGCATACGCAAGTACAAGACCCTCGGCCTGGTGTGGTTCGACAAGGACCAGAACGACGGCATCCTTCACCAGGACTGGCGTATTGAAGGCGATCCGGCGGCCGAGTTCGCGTTCCGGCTTGGGGTGAAGGACACTCTGTCGCCTGGCTCCTAATCATGACTAATACAGAAATATCGAGATTGCATATTATGTCCAGATATGGGAGCCACCCGTCGGCTGAGCTTGCCTTCGCGCAGGACCTTGTACACAGGGAAAATAACTGTATGTCGCCAAATATGTACTGCATGTGCTCTATAGGTTCTGTTACCCAAGAATTCTGGCAATCGCCCTTCCCTGGGACGAATCAACAAGTACGTTTTTGAGTGCGGTATTCCTGTCCGGGGGGGATATCGCCGCGGCTGTGACGCCGGTCGGCGCGCGTCACTATGCCGCGGGGGGTGGCCGAGGCACCCCACTACGCCTAGATCGCAGACAGGTGCGACCTTATGGACCACGGCATGGCGCCAAGTTGGGGGGATCTTTGTTTGTCATTGCCGGTGCTGGGGGTCTCCACTTATATCGACAGATCCGGTGCTCGGAGCTTCAGCGCGCAGCCAGGGAGCAGGCTCAGCGGCCAGGCCAGGTTGCTGGATCCCATGTGTGCTGACCGCCCAGGCAAGATCTGGCGATACGAGTCGCCGCGGTGAGCGGGACGGAGCAAGACTCACCGGACCCATTGGCCGGCATGGCCACGGTCGCGGTCTGGCGTCGGCGCGAGCAGGCCTACTCGGTGGTTGTCTCGCCAGACGACGACGAACTGGAGCCGGAGAACGGCTTGCACGCCACGGATGACCGGACCCTCCTCGGTGCGGAGCGCAACGGCCCAACCGGCGACGGCTCAAACGGCAACGGCTCAAACGGCAACGCTGAAAACGGCAACGGCTCAAACGGCAACGGCTCAAACGGCAACGGCCCAAACGGCAACGCTGAAAACGGCAACGCTGAAAACGGCAACGCTGAAAACGGCAACGCTGAAAACGGCAACGCTGTGCACGTCAACGGGCTGCACACCGCCGTGGGCGGCCCGTCTGCGAATGGTTCGCCGGACGGGATCCACGGTGGGTTCGCTCACTCTCAGCAGGCTGGACTCAGCGCGATGATCAGCCTGTCCAATGCCGACCCGTGGGGCCCGGCATCCGCCGAGCCCGCGACCGGCGGGTCGTCGGTGATAACGAGGCCGCGGCCGCTGATTCCCCCAGACCAGGTGCAGCTTCAGCGAGCGCTGGTCGCCGGGGGGCAGGGGCGCTGGGAGCAGCTTGAGGGCTGGGGGCGCCGTCTCGCCCGCGTTCGATGGTTGCCTCTGACGGCGGTTCTTGTTGCCCAGACGGCGCTGTCGTTGCGGCTCGTGTGGAGCAACTCGGCGTTCACGGACGAAGCCCTGTACATATGGTCGGGACGCCTGGAGTGGGAGCACTGGCTGCATGGGGCGCCGGTTCCCAATTTTCCCAGTTACTTCTCGGGCGCACCGGTCGTCTATCCGCCGCTGGGAGCCATGGCCGCCGCTCTCGGCGGCCTCTATGCCGCGCGCATCCTGTCACTGTTCTTCATGCTGTTTGCGACCGTGCTCTTGCACGGGGTGACGCGGCGCATCTACGGCCGGCGCCCGGCCAACTTCGCCGCGGCGATATTCGCCGGGCTCGGCGCCACGCAGTTTCTTGGGGCGTTCGCTACGTACGACGCGATGGCCCTCATGCTGCTGGGGCTTGCCACATGGCTGTCCGTCTGTGCCGCCCAGAGCCGTCTGGCAGCTCAGCTTCCCCTCATCTTCGGTGCGGCCAGCGCACTGGCCCTAGCCGACGCGGCCAAGTATGCAGCAGCGCTGTTCGATCCCGTTGTCGTTGTTGTGGCCGGGCTCGTGGCCTGGCAATACAAAGGCCGCAAGCACGGCGTCATCACGGTCTTGGCCCTCTTGTGGCTACTGGGCCTGCTGCTCTTCCTCGGCGTTAGGATCGGCGGCGATTCCTACTGGCGAGGCATCAACACCTCAACGCTCACCCGAGCGCACGGGGGGTCATCGTCGCTGGGGATCGTTGCCGACAGTTTCGGCTGGGTCTTCATCGCCGTCATCCTGGGGCTGATCGGCTGCGCGGTAGCCGCGGTCAGGCAGAATGGGCTTGCGGCGAAGCTGTGTGCGCTCGCGCTCGCGGGTGCGATTGCCCTGGCGCCCGCCAACCAGGCGCGGATACACGTGTTCACGAGCCTCTTCAAGCACGTTGGGTTCGGTGCGTGGTTCGCTGCATCGGTAGCCGGGTATGCGCTGGCGTCGCTCGCCGACGCGGTTCCCGCGGTTAAGAAGCACAAGGCTCTGACCGTCAGTGCCTGCGCTGCTGCGACCGGCATCCTCGTAGGTGCGCTGCTCGCTCAGACGCACTTCGCTTCCTGGCCCAATACCACGACCCTCGTTTCGCGGATGCGGACGATCCTGCCCGATCACAGGGGCAACATTCTTTCCGCAGACAACGGGAATGTCATCGAGTACTACCTTGAGGATGAAATCGCTGGCTCCACTTTCTACGGCACCAGGTTCTTTCATTACCAGGATCCAAACACCGGGAACTCCCTCACTAACCTGGCGGCGTACACCGATGCCATAAGGCACCGTTACTTTTCAGTGATCATTCTTTCTTTCAGCGACACGCGAACAACAGATGAGGCTATCGAGCGAGACATAAGAACCTACGGTGGTTACACGCAGGTTGCACGGCTGCCGTATCGGGTTTCAGGAACATCGAGCGCGTTCCGGATCTGGGTGCGAGAGGGCTCGGGATGACGGCCGCAGCCGCAGCGTCCAGAGGGCGGCACCGGGTTACGTATGTGGTACTTCCGGATCCGCCCAGCAATGATGAGAAGTCTTCCTATGCCTGGCGGTCGCTGCCATTCCTGGCTGCGGCCTTGTGCGTCAGCGCTGTGTGCCTCATCACAGCGCAAGCGTGGATGGAAATCCGCGAGACCATCATGGTTGGGTTCGCTGGCTATACCGTCCTCTATTTCGCCTACCAGGCGCTGAGCCTTCCGGTGAATTTCGCGGGCCACAGTTTCGAATTGGCGGACCACGAGGCGCGTGTCAAGGCGTGGCGGCCGCGCACTTATCCCAGAGTGGACATCTTCCTTCCCATCTGCGGCGAGCCCATCGAAGTGCTTGCCAACACGTGGACTGGAGTCTTCGACCTGATCGAGGCGTATCCAGGTCATGCGCGGGCCTTTGTGCTCGATGACGGCCCCAGCGACGATGCAGCGGAGGTTGCCCCGACATTCGGATTCACTTATGTCCGGCGTCCTAACCTGCGCGAGCACAAGAAGGCCGGCAACCTCAACTACACCTTTCAGCGAACAAACGGCGATCACGTTGTGATCTTTGATGCCGACTTCCGGCCGCGGCCGGATTTCCTGGCCGAGACGCTGCCCTACATGGACGACCAGGCTGTCGGGATAGTGCAGACCCCTCAGTTCTTCCGGGTAAGCCCAGGGCAGGCGTGGGTTGAGCGGGCCGCCAGCCCGACGCTCGAAGTGTTCTACCGGGCTGTGCAGGTATCGCGTGACCGGTTTGGATCGGCTCTGTGCGTTGGCTCCAACGCGGTTTACCGGCGTACGGCGCTCGAGCCTTGCAACGGGTTCACCGAGATCCCCTACGCCGAGGACTCGCACACCGGTCTGGACATGCGCTACCACGGCTATCAGCTCACCTATGTCCCCGTCCCTCTTGCGGCTGGGATCTGCCCGTCAACGCTAGACGCCTTCATGCGGCAGCAGTACCGATGGTGCTGCGGCGCGACCTCGCTGATTTGGACGAACCATATGTGGCGGGTGGCGATGCCCTGGAAGGCTCGCCTCCCTTACCTCGCCGGCTGGCTCTGGAATCTGACCACCGGGTTGCGGACGCTGATACTGCCGCTGATCCCGATCACCCTGCTCGTCTTCCTGCCAGGTGAAATCCGGCTTCGCAACGCCATATTGCTGATCCCGGCGGTTATCACCAGCTCCGTCTTGTATCCGCTCTGGCACAACGCCCCTTACAGCCCGCGGATCTGGCCGCTCACCATCGCCGTCGGCTGGGCGCAGGTGCTCGCGATCTGGGACTACTCGCGTGGCAAGGTCATGTCCTGGCAGCCCACACGCGGGCCGGGCAGCGCATCCGGGCGGTTCTGGTGGGGCGTCACGCTATGGAACGGCACGCTGGCCATTGCGTGGCTCGGCCTTGCCGTCTGGCGCATCGAGCAGACCGGATCAATCAGGTTCGGCGTTGTGGCTGTGTTCGGCCTCGTCAATGCGCTGATCGTGAGCAGACTGATTTTCCCGGGAGGAAGACCCGCATGACGACGTCACAGCCGGACTCCGCTGGGCAGCCGCCTCCCAGGCGTTCCCGCGGCATGCGTGCCGTTGTCATTGGCGCGGCGCTGGTACTTGCTGCAGCACTGGTCACGGCTGGTGTGATCAAGGTTGCGAAGCCGATCGGCCCGGCCAACCCAGTCTCATCGAGCCTCGCACCCCCGGTCGGAACATTCAGCCATCATCCGGTTAAGATTTCGCTGCCTACCGGCAAGGCGGCTTACCTGGGCGCCTTCGCCAAGGGCGTCCCAGGCAGTTATGCGCCGGTGCAGTCTCTCGCCCAGGCTACCGGCGCACACCTGAACGTCGCGCTTTACTACAGCGGCTGGTACGAAAGGTTCCAGTCTGCATTTGCCATAAAGGCGACCGATAATGGCGCGGTGCCGTTTATACAGATCGATCCCACCGGCATCCGCTTCCAGGGGATCGTCGACGGCGATTTCGACCATTACCTGAGGATCATGGCCACCGACGTAGCCGGTTACGGCGCGAGGACCGGCCAGGGCGTCATCATCGGCTTCGGGCACGAGATGAACGGACGCTGGTTCTCATGGGGCTTCAGGCATGTGACCCCGGCGCTGTTCGTGGCCGCCTGGCGGCACATCGTGAACGTGTTCCGGGCACAGGGTGCGGACGATGTGACGTGGCTGTGGACCGTCAACATCATCGACAAGCGCAACCACATCCCGTCTCCGGATCGGTGGTGGCCAGGCAGTTCGTATGTCACGTGGGTGGGCATCGACGGCTACTACCTCAAGCCATCCTGGAGCTTCGCTTCGCTGTTCGGGCCGACCATCAAGGCCGTGCGCGTACTTACTCTTGATCCGATACTGATCTCTGAGACGGGCGCTTCATCCGCCGTAGGCCAGTCTGCGAAGATAAGCGACCTGTTCACAGGCGTCCGTAAGTATGGGCTGCTGGGCTTCGTATGGTTCGACGGCAAGGGAACTCAGGACTGGACTCTCAACGCCCCTGCCTCATTGGCGGCGTTCCGGCTGGGTGCCAAGACGTTCAATGAGGTCAGACCGTGAGCGAGCGGCCGTGTGTGATGGTTGGACACCCCGAGTACGGCCGCTGCGGCGCCTTCGCGGCGAGCGGCCTGGCTCTTGAGCAGCGCTGCAGTGAGGTGAAGCACCACGGATAGGTTGCGGGCGCTTTTTGCTGGCCAGCGTGGAGGGCGGCACCGGCCAGCCATCGCCGAGGACCCGCGGGGTTACCGGCCGCGCCGGCGCGGGTACCGGGCGAAGCTAGCCGCGGTGATCGCCGGTGCCGCAGCCGTCGCTGGGCTCGTCGTCTTCGTTCTGCAAAGCTCGGACCCTGCCGTGCAGGCAGTGATCCCGAGCCTGCCGACCGCGACGCCTACGCCGCACAGCAAAACCGGGGCCTACATTGGCGTGTTCCACCGCGGAGCTCCTGAGTCCTATGCCGGGATAACGGCCTTCACGAAGGCGACCGGGGTCAGCCCGCGCGTGGTCTCCTACTACAGCGGGTGGATGGAGTCGTTCCAGGCTGGTTTCGCAACGCAGGCGGTAAACCACGGCGCGCTGCCACTCGTCCAGATCGACCCGACGAAGATCAGCCTTGCCGCTATCGCGTCGGGCCAGTATGACAACTACCTGCGCACGTACGCTGACTCTGTGCGTTCGTTTAACCACAAGGTCATCCTGGGCTTCGGTCACGAGATGAACGGTCCCTGGTTCTCCTGGGGCTGGAGGCACACGCGCGCGAAGGTGTTTGTCGCGGCATGGCGGCACATCGTTGACGTATTCCGTCAGCAAGGCGCCAGCAACGTCATCTGGCTGTGGACGATCAATGTCGACCCTCCCAACGACGACGCCATCCAGAACCCGGCCCGGTGGTGGCCCGGCAGCACGTATGTGAACTGGGTGGGGATCGACGGCTATTACTACAAGCCGTCCTGGACCTTCGCGCCGTTGTTCGGGCCTACTATCAAGATCGTGTACTCGCTGAGCCGGTTGCCGATCCCGATACTCATCTCGGAGGTCGGCGCGCCGAAGGCGGACCAGCCGGCGAAGATCGCCGACCTGTTCGCTGGCATTCGCGCCTATGGGCTGCTCGGGTTCGTATGGTTCGACGCCGACGGCAACAAGGACTGGGCTCTGACCACCCCGGCAGCGATCGCCGCATTCCGGCGAGGGGCCGATGCAGTCAACGACCCCCCGCCTTGACCGGCCGGGGAGGACCCGGCTGACCATGCTCGTGGGCGTGGTGGTCGCCGTCGCCGCGGTCACTTACGCCGTCGTTCGCTTTGCTCCCTCGCCATCCAGCCCGCCGGTCGCAAACGCGACCCTGCCCGCCAGCACCGCTTCCTACCTGGGCGTTTATGAGCACCAGACGCCGCACTCGTACCAGCTGGTGGCCAACTTCGCGACGGTGACCGGCCGCCAGCCAAACCTGGTCGGGTACTACAGCGGATGGAAGGAGCGTTTCGCGACATCGTTCGCTGAGACGGTCCGCGGCCGCGGCGCCGTCACCATCCTGCAGATGGACCCGACCGGCGTCTCCATCGCGGCGATCGCGGCGGGCAGCTACGACGCCTACCTGCGCTCGTTTGCCGACAGCGTGCGGAACTACGGACACGCGGTGGTCATCGGCTTCGGGCACGAGATGAACGCGCCGTGGTACTCCTGGGGTTACGGGCACACGTCATCGAACGTGTTCGTGGCCGCATGGCAGCACGTCGTCACCGTGTTCCGCAAGCAGGGCGCGGACAACGTCACCTGGCTGTGGACCATCAACGCGGACACTCCCAGGACCGGGCCGATCGGCTCCTGGTGGCCCGGCGCTGGCTATGTCACCTGGGTCGGCATCGACGGCTACTACTACCAGTCGTCCGACACCTTTGCCAGCGTCTTCGGCAAGACGATCGGCCAGGTGCGGGGCATCGCCGACAAGCCGGTGCTGCTGTCCGAGACCGCCGTCGGCCCCGAGGCTGGCCAGGCACTGAAGATCCCCGGTCTGTTCGCCGGGATGCGCCAGTACAAGACGCTCGGGCTGGTGTGGTTCGACATCGCCCAGGACGATGGGCTGTACCACCAGAACTGGCGCATCGAGAACAGCCCTGCGGCCGAGGCGGCTTTCCGGGAGGGTGCTTCCACCCTGAAGCTCGCCCGGTTCTGATTTCACGAGGAGCGATCGGAGCCCGCCGGAGTCGGGTCGGGCGGCGCCGCGACGGCACTGCTCCCGTCGGCGCTTCCGGCCGTTATGGGCTCGTTGCGAAGCCGATCATTCCATGCGGGGCGAAGCCGGAACGGGAAGCCGGGCCGGTGGGCTGCCACCAGTCGGCCTAGCCAGGACTGGACGATCAGCACGGCGACGAGGATCAGCGCGGCGACGATGCCGTCCATCCAGTAGTGGTTGGCGGTGACGACCACCGCCAGCGTGGTCGCCACCGGGTACAAAACCACGAGCCAGCGCCACCGGGACCGGGCCGCGGATATCACCATGATCGCGACCAGGATCGCCCAGCCGACGTGCACCGATGGCATCGCGCCCAGCTGGTCCGGGTTGAAGCCAGAGGTCTGCTGGTAGACAGACTGGTGATAGAGCACGGCGGTGTCCACCATGCCGGTGCCCGGCAGCATCCGCGGCGGCGCGACCGGGATCAGCTGAATCAGCAGGCACGCGCCGGTGAGGGCCGCCAGCGTGGTCCTGCGGCGGACGTAAACGTCGCGGTGCCAGATGAACAGCCAGATCAGGCACGCGATCAGGACCGGGAAGTGCAGCACGTCGTAGTAGAGGTTGAATGCCTGCACGAGCAGTGGATGGGGGAGGAACAGCCGCTGCACGCTGGTCTCGCTCGGCAGGTGCAGCTCTCGCTCGAGGTGCCAGATCCAGCGTCCCCGCGCCAGCGCGCCGTCCGGCCCCATGACCGAGAAGGAGCCGGCGAACTGCCAGAGCGTGAACAGCCCGAATACGAGCGCAGTCTCCTGGGTGAATATGGCAATGCGGGCCAGCCGCGGACGTCGGACCAGGCGCAGCGCGACGGCCACGGCCGCCAGGCAGCAGGTAACGACCCCGGCTTGCTGCCAGGACAGCTCAAGATTTGGCACGCGCCAGCGATCCTCCTGCTGCGCGCCCTAGCCGGGCACGAGCCCGGACGCATGCTTCACCCCGCCGCCACTTGTCGTTCATGTGGATCAGCGTACGATCTCCTGCCGGCGGAGCCCGACTAAGCCGGCCCTGCCTGTCCGTTCTGCCGGGACTCTCGGCTGAGCGAGGCGGGGTCCGGCTCCTGCCGCGGCAGCAGCACGTCGGCGGTGACGTCGGCACCGAGCCGCACGGAGTCGCCGTCGGCCAGGCGAACGGTAGCCCCCGGCAGCACCCGGTCGCCGTTCACGAACGTCCCGTTCGTGGAGTGCTCGTCGCGGATCGTGGCATGACCTGAGTCATCGACCGTGACCGTCGCGTGACGCCTTGACACGTTATCGAACTGCGAGAACGCGGCGGCGACCAGCGATTCCGCCGGGTCGCGGCCGAGGAGGAGGGATGTCCCGGCCGGCACTTCTACGTTGCCGGTGGGAAATGCGAGCCTGAGCACGGCGGGGGAGATGGAGCCTGTCGTCTCCTCCCGCCTCATGTACTCCTGCATGACCGTCGCGGGAGCCGGGGGATCCTCATCCGGCCCCCTCCGCGGCAGGTTGGCGCCGCAGGTAAAGCAGATGAGGTCGTCCGGCTTGACGTGGGCCGCGCAAGCGGGACAAGTCAGGGCCATCATCGACGTCCTCCCGGACAGTTATCTGATCTCGGTAATACTCGGCACGCACGAGAGCGTAACGCGCGGGACGGACTCCGCGGGCCACGGGTCGGCAGAGAGCGCTCTGCCTGCGGCTCGCCAGTAGCATCGCTGGCATCTGGGCAACGCAGTGACACCCGGCCAAAATCTGCAAAGGGGCAGAGATGATCAGCTACCGGCTGAGTGATGAGCACGAGGAGCTCCGGCAGACAGTGGCCGAGTTCGCGCGCGACGTGGTGGCACCGGTGATCGGCGGTTTCTACGAGCGACGTGAGTTTCCTTATGGGATCGTCGCGCGGATGGGCAAGCTCGGCCTGTTCGGCCTCCCGTTTCCCGAGGAGTACGGCGGGATGGGCGGCGACTTCTTCGCCCTGTGCATCGCCCTTCACGAACTGGGCAGGGTCGACTCGTCGGTCGCCATCACCCTCGAGGCGGCGGTGGCACTCGGCGCGATGCCGATCTACCGGTTCGGCAGCCAGGAGCAGCGCGAGCGCTGGCTTCCCGATCTCTGCCGGGGGGAGCGGCTGGCCGCCTTCGGCCTGACCGAGCCCGGAGGCGGGTCAGATATCCCCGGTGGCATGCGGACGACCGCAAGGCTCGTGAGGGGGGTGGGGGACGGGGAATGGGTAATCGACGGGTCGAAGGCATTCATCACCAACGCGGGCACGTCGATCACGTCCCTGGTCACCGCGCTCGCGATCACCGGCGGCTCGGGTGGGCACCGGGAGATCTCCGCGATCATCGTCCCCTCCGGCACCCCCGGATTCACCGTGGCCCCGGAGTACTCGAAGGTCGGCTGGTGCGCGTCGGACACCAGGGAACTCTCGTTCGCGTCGTGCCGGGTGCCGGAGGCCAACCTCCTCGGCGAGCAGGGCCGCGGCTACGCCCAGTTTCTGCAGACTCTGGACGAGGGGCGGGTCGCAATCGCCGCGCTGTCGGCCGGGCTGGCGCAGGGGTGCGTGGATGAGTGCCTGCGGTACGTCGACGAGCGCTCGGCCTTCGGCCACCGGCTTGGCCACTATCAGAACATCCAGTTCAAGATCGCTGACATGGATGTGCGCGCCCACGGGGCGACGATCGCCTGGTACGACGCGGCCGCCAGACTGCAGGCGGGCGAGCCGTTCAAGAGGCAGGCGGCGATCGCGAAGCTCACGGCTTCGAATGCAGCCATGGACAACGCGCGCGACGCGACGCAGATATTCGGCGGATACGGGTTCATGAACGAGTTCCCTGTCGCGAGGTTCTACCGGGACGCCAAGGTCCTGGAGATCGGCGAGGGAACGTCGGAGGTCCAGCGGATGATCATCGCCCGCCAGCTCGGGCTCGGCAAGACCGGGTCCGGCGGCGGAGCGGATGGCGCGTGACATTCGTCTCCCTGTTCGGCATGCTTATGGCAGGTTGCGACAGCAGGAGGGAGCAGCCGTGAGCCCGCGTGTGCGTACGGCAGAGGTGGGCCGTGGCGGGTAATAGTGTTCCGCCGCGCGAGGGGCCGCCCCCTGGGCGTGGCATGCCGCCGGTCGTCGGCTCCCCCGCGGGGCGCGGGGCGAGGTCGCTGGTCCGGCCGTATGCGGTGACGGGGGGCCGGACCAGGCCGCGTACGCAGCTTGAGATCGAGGCGATGGTCGCGGCTGCGCATTATGAGGCTCGGGATTTGTCGGTGCTGAGCCCGGAGTGTCAGGCGATTTTGGGGTTTTGCCGGGATTGGCGGTCGGTGGCGGAGATCTCGGCGGTGCTGCGGATGCCGCTGGGGGTGGCCCGGATCTTGATCGCTGATATGGCGGCGGAGGGGCTGGTGCGGATTCAGCAGCTGGATCACGCGGAGGGCCGGCCAGACGTGCCGCTGCTGGAGCGGGTGCTCAGCGGGCTTCGCAGGCTGTGACCATCGGGGTGTCCCGCGGCTAAGCAGGCCGCCCGGGCCATCGCCGGTAAAGGTTGTGCTCCACGCCGAGCTGATCCAGGACCTTGCCGCAGGAGTGACGCAGCAGATCGTCGATGGTCGAGGGCTGGTGATAGAAGGCCGGCACCGGGGGGAGCACTATCGCCCCGGCCAGCGTCACGGTCTCCATGTTGCGGATGTGGATGTAGCTGAGCGGTGTCTCCCTCGTGACCAGCACGAGCTTGCGCCGCTCCTTCAGGGTGACGTCAGCCGCCCGGGTCAGCAGATTGTCGGAGTTCCCGGTGGCCACCGCCGCCAGCGTGCGCATGGAGCACGGGATAACGACCATCCCCATGGTCAGGAAGGAGCCGGAGGAGATGGCCGCGCCCAGGTCGGCCGCGTCGTAGACGGCATCGGCGAGCTTCTCGACATCGGCCGGATCGGTGCCAAGCTCCAGCTCGATGCTGCGCCGGGCGCCGCCCGACAGCACAAGATGCGTCTGGATTGGCTGGTCCAGGCCCCGGATCGCGTGCAGGAAGGCGACGCCGAGCTGCGGGGCGCTGGAACCCGACATCCCGACTACAAGCCGGTTACTTCTGGAGAGTGTCATCAGCTAGCCTCTGGGCGTAATGCGGCATGGACACCAGTACATCCCGAATTCTATGCTGACTAGGGTCGTCAGCCTGAGGGGAGACGAACAGCCGGATGTCCGTCTTCGACCTGCGTCAGTGGCTGACGGACGCGGAGCGGGCCGGTGAGCTGCAGCACATCCTTGGCGCTGACTCGGTGCTGGACATCGGGGCGGCCAGCCAGCTCAACTACCGGCGGAAGCGCCCGCGCGCGCTGCTTTTCGACGATATCGCCGGCCATGAGGCAGGCCAGCGGGTTCTGACGTCGAGCCTGTCCAGCCCTGCTCTCATGGGCATGTCGCTCGGGCTCGGAGCCGGCCTCGATGACGAGGGCCTGGTCGAGGCGCTGCGTGGCCGCCCGGCCCGATGGGCGGCGGAGGCGCCACGGCATGCGGCCACACAGGTCGGCGGCGGCCCGGTCTTCGACCACGTCTCGGCCTCCGGAGACATCAATCTGCTGCGCTTCCCGTGTCCGCTCTGGCACGAGCTGGACGGCGGCCGGTACATCGGGACCGGGTGCGCCGTTGTCACCAGCGACCCGGATACCGGCGTGGTGAACGTGGGTGCCTACCGAATCCAGGTCCAGGACGACGGCGCGGCGGCCAGCATCAACATGGAACCCGGCAAGCATGGGGCACAGCACGTTCGGGCCTGGTTTGCGAAGGAGGGCCGGGCGCCGGTCGCCGTCTCCCTCGGCCACCACCCGGTGTTCCTGCTGGTGGCCGGCACCGAGGTGCCCTTGGGGATCAGCGAGTTCGACTACGCGGGCGCGATCCTGGGGGAGCCGGTGCCGGTGGTGAACTGCCCCGACACCGGGCTGCCGGTGCCCGCCGAGAGCGAGCTGGCGTTCGAGGGCTGGCTCTATCCAGACCGAACCCGGCCCGAGGGGCCGTTCGGCGAGTGGACCGGCTACTACTCCGGCGGCGTCACGCCCGTCCTCACCGCTGAGCTCACCGGCCTGTTTCACCGCAGCGACCCGGTCAGTCTCGGCGCACCGCCCGGCAAGCCGCCGCACGACTACTCTTATATGCGCTCGGTGATGAAGTCCGCGATGGCCGCCGACGCCCTTATCTCCTCCGGCCTGCCCGGAGTGACCGGGGTCTGGTGTCATGAGGCGGGCGGTGGCCGGTCGATCATCGCCGTTGCGATCGAGCAGCGCTACGCCGGGCACAGCCGCCAGGCCGGGTACCTGGCCGCTCAGCACCCGGTGACCGCGTACATGAACCGGCTGGTCATTACCGTTGACCATGACGTCAACGCTCGTGATCTGGACGAAGTCATGTGGGCGGTGGCAACCCGCTGCGACCCGCAGCGGGACATCGACATCATGCGCTACTCCTGGGGCAGCCGGGTCGACCCGCTGCTGCTACCCGGCGAGCCCCGCTACAACAGCCGGGCGCTCATTGACGCCTGTCGCCCGTACGAACGGCTGGCGGACTTCCCGGCCGTGGCCGAGGCCAGCGCCGACCTGCTTCGCCGCGCCCTCCAGCGGTGGCCGGACCTGCGCGAATGAGCACTCCGGCGAGATCGGCCGCTGCGCCGGCCGTCGCGATCGTCGGTGTCGGGGCGGTCGGCGCGGTGTTCGCGGCAGCGCTGCAGGAGGCCGGCCACCCGCCGACCGTGCTTTGCGTCCGCACGCGGCGCAGCCTGGCCGTCGAGGATCCCGCGGGCCGGGTGACCGACCTCACCGCACCCATGGTGGCCAGCCCAGCCGAGGTTCGCGGCCCTGCCGACTGGGTGCTGCTTGCGGTGAAGGCGCACCAGACCGCCGGCGCGGCCGGCTGGCTGCGGAAGCTGGCCGGCCCGGAGACCAGCGTGCTCGTGCTGCAGAACGGAGTGGATCAGGCAGGCCGAGTGGCGCCGTTTGCCGGCCCCGCCACAGTGCTGCCCGCGGTCATCTGGTGCCCGGCAGAGCCAGCCGGGCCCGGGCTGGTTCGCCAGCGTGCCCCGGCGCGGATGCTGGTCGCCGACGACAGTGCCGGGCGCTGCGCGGCGGCGCTGCTGGCCGGCGGGCGCGTGTCCGTGGATCTGACCGCTGATTTCGTGACGGCCGCCTGGCGCAAGCTGTCCATGAACGTGGTCGGGGCGCTGATGGCGCTGTCGGGCCGGACGGGGGAGGTACTGCGGGATGCGGAGGTTGGCCGCCTGGCCGAACGGCTCGCGGCCGAGTGCGTGGCCGTCGGCCGCGCGGAAGGCGCCCAGCTGGACGAGTCGGTCGCGGCCGAGGCGGTGGCCCAGCTTGCTGCGCGCCCGGCTGGAGCCGGGTCGTCCATCCTCACCGACCGGCTGGCTGGCAGGCCACTGGAATGGGAAGCCCGCAATGCAGTCGTGCGGCGGCTCGGCGTGTGTCACGGCATACCGACCCCGGTCAGCGATGTGATCGTGCCCCTGCTCGCCGCCTGCGGGCCACTGCCGGCTGGCTCCGGCAGCCCCGCCGACCGATGAGCCTGTCCCGCGGCTACGTGGTGGCCGCTGCCCGCTGCCCGCGGACAAGCCGGCCGACCTCGGCTCGCAGGTTCACGAACGCCGGAAGTTCCTTGGTGGCGATCTGATCGCGCGGCTGGGGGAGCTGCACGGCCAGGTCGGCGCTTACCCGCCCGGGCGTGCCGGTCATGACGATGACCCGGTCG
>Ga0070762_10000355_pt1 | contig 18653 bp, 23 predicted proteins | sample HubBroMetageREF2_FD_66726 | JGI IMG/M metagenome (GOLD analysis project Ga0070762, IMG submission 66726) | Reference soil microbial communities from the Hubbard Brook experimental Forest, New Hampshire, USA - Hubbard Brook CCASE Soil... | ecosystem: Environmental > Terrestrial > Soil >...
GCGCATTTGGCAAGGGTGAAAAGGTGGGGTAAGAGCCCACCGCCCGGATGGCAACATCCGGGGCACGGAAAACCCCGCGTGGAGCAAGGCCAAATAGGAGGGGAGGGCTGGCCCAGCCCGAATGCAAGCAGCTCGCAAGAGCAACTTGCTGCGACCCTCGGGTAGGCTGCTCGAGTCCCGGAGCGATCCGGGACCTAGAGGAATGATCATCGGTCGCGCCATCGCAAACCCCTACGCAAGTCGGGGCGAAGACAGCGCAGCCACAGAATCCGGCTTATAGACTCGCCCGCTTCTTTTCTATAAGTTACGGACATGTTTTCAAAAACATGTCAGAAAACATGACAGTTTTCCGGCGGCGTTCGGCTGACAAAGCGAACGCCCCTTGCAATTTCAGGGCCACTGTGGTACACTGGTTGTAGGAAATGGGGAGCACGGCTTCCAGCGGAGCGCAGTTGACCGCATGGGCTGATGCCACCCATGCAGTAATCACGACTGGCGAACGTAGATGCGTGGGCGGCTTGGTGCCGTGATTTCTCACGCAGTAGGATACCCAGCGTAGTCCCTTCCACCTTATGTGGCGGGCGTTCCAATTAGCCGTTGGAGTGCTTTGCCATGTCCCTTTCGTCGCAAGACTCGCTATCCATCGCAGAGTTTGCTTCACTTTTTGGTTTTCCCGCTGATGCAATAGTTGCCGCTGTCGAAGCGCAGCGTCAACGCCGCTCGGGACGCCAGCCATACTTCTCCATTCGCCAACTCGCTGACCGATGGGTGTGTTCGGTTCCGCAGGTCTACAAAATTCTCCAAACTTCCGCTGCCAAAATCGTAAACGTTGGGGAAGGCTCGAAGCGCAAGAAAGTGCTGGTCCCAGCCGACGTAGTTGAGCGATTGGAACGGGCTCGCGTGGAGAAGATGTCGTGACCACAATCACGCTAGCCACGTCTACAGAATCCACCCTGACCAGATACGAAGCTGCCCGTTCGGCGTTGGAGCGCGCCCATCGAGTGGATGAAGTGAAGGACATCCGCGACAAGGCCGAAGCCCTGCGCGTCTACGCAAAGCAGGCTCAAGACGTAGACATGCAGAACTGGGCGGCAGAGATTCGGATTCGCGCTGAACGTCGTGCGGGTGAACTATTGAAATCCATGCCCAAGCAGCACGGTTCGCGCGGGGCCGGCAAGAAAGTGGAGTCGCCGCGTGCTACCCCACTCGTGGAGTTGGGCGTAACCAAGACTCAATCATCGAAGTGGCAACGGTTGGCCGCAGTGACGAATGCTGAATTTGAGGGCGCGCTACGCGGCATTATGGGTATCGGCAAAGAGTTAACCACGACCGCCATGCTTGGTGCTATTACGCCGCCCAAAGCGAACACTGGTGACAGCTTGGATGAATTGATTAAGAGATTATCCCCACTTCTGCCCGTAGGCGCGGACGGCGAGCCACGGCTGGCCACGTTGTTGAAGGAAGCGATTCAAGCGAACGAAGAGGCAGGTGTGGACAAGCGGCGAACCGTTATCGCTCTGTTGCGAGAAGTGTCCACCCATTTTGCGGCCAGTGCTGATGCACTCGAAGGTCGCTCACAAGTTGCGAAGGTCGCTTAATGAAAGCGTCCGTCCACCAGACGGGAGATAGCGGTTCGACACCGACTCCTTCGCTCCAACTCATGCACGCGGATGCGCGCAAACGTTTCGATGCTGACCCGTCGAAATGTTACCAACGGCACATCCGCGAATTGTATGGAGCCTCAGAATCCCGAGAGCAAATTCGGTCCCTTGACGGTGCGCGCGTAGAGCGGGTCACCACCGAGGAAGCTAAGAGCATCATCCTGAAGTACGAATGGTTGCAAAGCATGGCTTCTGGAACATCCGCGTGCTACGGATTGAAAATCGGCGACGAACTAATCGGTGTCGCTTGCTTCTGCTGTCTGGGCGGCAAGCCGAACGGGATTAAGCATCCCGTGTCCGTGTTCGCGGAAGACGCGGACGCCTACATTCAGATTCACCAGCGCGAACAAGCTGAAGACGCTGATGATGTGGAAGAACCCGAAGACGAGCCAGTCCCGGTGTAATGACTCATGGGCCGACGAAAGCACTTCATCGCCTGTGGGCGACCAAGGCCGCGCGGCAGACCGCGCAAGACTGCCGAAGAAAAACGTGCTCGTAAGACGGAGACGCAACGGCATCACAGGGAAGGAGAGCGCATGGTGGGGGAGTTTGTGACTGACGCCATTTAATCGCGAGTTATTTTGTGGAATTTTAGATTTTGCCGATGCCGCGCAACGGGAAGTGAGCTAGAGTGCCCGAGAGCAGCTAATCCTGCCCGCATACATCGACTCAAGATGGAGATGAGCAATGAAAACCTTGAAAAGGCGGCTCGCATCAATTTCAGTGCTGCATTTTTTCGTTGTGTCGTTTGCAATTTCGGTTCCGGTCAGTAATAGACTGGCCCTTTATGCGGTTGCCCAAATGGTTGCCACCAGTGGGAAAAGCGAGGGCAAAACTGGTTTTACTTTAATCCGAATGGCTAACGGCGTGGCAAAGGACGGAGGTTCTTTTTCCGAGAACATTTACCAAGCACTTGACAGCCAGAAGGTTTACGAATACGTCATTCACACTGGCTCGACAGACAAAGTGAAAAAAGACTTCGACGCAAGGTTGAAAGACGCCACGAAGGTGATAGAGCAACCGCAGCCATTGGAGGAGAAAGGTCAAGTCGTAGGGCAAAGAGCAGTAATCACTGGTCCCGACAAGCAGCAGAAAACGACTTCAATGATACTCATAACGGCTGGAAACAACCTCCGGATAATTCAATCTGATTCTTTGCAAGACGCTTTGGAGTTCGAAAGGCAGACCAAACAAGGACACTCCGACTCGAAGCCCTAGCGGTCAGCCCGAGTTTTTGTACCCGGGCAGTCAGCGGTGATTCTGCCGCAGAATTTTGCACTCAGCGGAGAGCCGTCAGAATAGCGTGAAATCAGTCGGGAAATCGGTGCGCATTTCAGTTGGTGTCAAGCAACTCGCTGAGTGGGAATAGTTCTGACTTCTGACGGGTACTGAACGAGAATTGCCTGAGAGGGTTTTTTGACTCTTGTGACTATCTGCATGATTACACAGGCATTTATTTTCCCACGTCGAGAGTTATGACAGGTGCTGGCAGTTGGTGTCAGAAGTACACCCCTTCGCAGTGCGTTTATTTTGCTGACACCAACTGAATCGTTCTGAACGGCGCTGAAATTTGGAGCGCGTCAGGCGAAGAAAAGTAGAAGCAGAAAATGGCGTCGAATCGCTTCGGTACTGCCTACCGCGTGACCATCCGACACGAAGCAAAAATTCTCGCTCGGATTTTGTATAAAGTTCCGATGGCGCAGAAAAAGCGAAAAGAAATTGGCATGATTTTGACATTCGCTCGAAAACGCAGTAGTTAAGTACCGCAAAATCAGTGCATTACTGACTGCGCTTGAAACCCACTTATTGTCCAGAACGCCGACCGCGCTGGGAGGGTGACCATCCGTTCAAACTTCAGCCCCACCACTCCATCCCACTGACTATAAATGGCTTCCAACATAGCCCCAGAAAATCGGGTCGGGCTATTTGGAGAGCGCGTCGGGAGAGTTTGTTCTAAGTGATTTTTTATGTTGCAGATGGGACCCTTTGGCCCGTGCCGTACCCGCACCACCATTGACTGGAACGTTCCACAAATTCGTCGTTAAGATACCTTTTTTCAATCACATACAACCACTGGCTCCACAAGCGGACAGGGGCCCAGATAGCCGCTACGTCATTCACAAATAAGGCTTTACGACGAGCGCTTAGTTCCATCTGGCCCAGTACAATAAAGTACAGATAGCGGGAAGTTTAGCGACGCAGTTCGCGTAGAACGTATTTCGCCTCGATTCTGGCCCACTTCGAACCCGGTTCGGCGCTCAATTCTGGACCAATTTTCGATGCACGGAATGGGCACACAGCGATGCACGGAACCGCACAGCGTAGCGGGACCCAATCGGGTTCACTTGCCCGCAGAAATCGTTTGGAGTCCCACGGCAATGGAGCCTCGACACGGCGAAGAGAAATCGCCGTCACTTTGTGGAGAAGATTTCGCGCTGCTGGCGCAAGTCCCACGTGGACAGAGTTGTACAGATGCGGAATTCCTCCGGCTCTTGTCGCCCGGACGACTCGCGCAAAGCCGGGCGATTGGGTCGCTATGGCCTTCGCGTCATTTGATGGAGTTCAGAATTCGTCGGACTGTGTGGCGGGCCCCCGAACCTCAATTCGACGGACGACGCGGAGTGGTTGCTGCTTTAGGCCGCTTACCATCCCTTAGTCGCATCGCGGAACGATTCCAGTGCAAGGACGAAGGGACCACAGAGTGAGTGCGTACGACGAACTGATGGAAAATGCAATGCACGTCGGGCGATTCGATGCCGTGAAAGGCCACGAGCACGTCAAGCTGGCTCCGGCGTCAGTTTCAAAATCAGAGGAGAGCACTATGTCGGAAGTTCCGTTCGCAGAAGCAAGTAAGACCGCTCGCGCCATTCTCGCGAACGATAATCACCGCCGCGCCCCGGTCTACGTGCCGCCAATCGCTGCCCGCACCCACGTCACTGAATTGATGGACCCTTCGGACGTGGATGACCTTACGCAAATTGGAGAGAAAGACGGCAAGCCGTGGCTCCGTCTTACGTCGAAGCCCAAGACCCTGCTCGTCTATTCCGCCGTGCCCGCTGACTTGATTGCTGGGCTGCGCAGAACAATCTCGCGTGATGACTTTTATGCCGAGCATATCCAGAACAAATTCTCGTTTGAAGTTGTCACCGCAGCCAAGAAGTAGCCGCAGTTTACCTTTATCGGAGAGCGAAATGGCGTTGACGATTTTGGAAGACACGCCGACGAGTCCGTTGGTGCGCGTCCGCGATGAAGAAGGTTTCGAGTTCTCTACCATGCGCAGCCGTCTCCAGCACGTCGGTGGTGGCGCATATGCACTGGTGTCGCAGGAACTAGCTAAAACTTTGCGTGCGCGGTACACCCGTAAGCTTAAATCAGGAGTTGCACAATGAGCAGCACAAAGAAAACGCCAAAGAAACCCAGCATGACCGGGCCGTCAAAAACGCTGCGTACGTCTACGAGCGGTGGAAGATGGATGCCAACGCTCACGCCAGCGCAACATAAACAAGTGCGCGCCCTCTTGGATGCCAGAACCCTCGACGCAGCGAAAAATGTTTTTCGCGTCACGTTGGGAATGGACCCTGAGCAGGTCTGCGATGACGCCATGAATGAAATGCGTGAGGAAATTGCCAAGGTGTTTTACCCGCTAATCGGGCGCTTTATCTCCGGCGAACCGATTGATGGATCACGTTCGCTACCACCTGCGCCCAGCGCCGTGCCAGAGAGTCCGCGCCTCACCGATTTGCGAACGTTAATTTCGGATGTCTTGACTGTGCCCGATTTTCCAGGGATACAGCGTCTGAAAGAATCCGCGCAGCGGATGCAGGAGTGGCTAGACCATGCCTAGAGTGAAAAGTGCAGCGTCACTTGCCCGCGAAAGATTGAAGACGGGCACCGACGTAACCCCGGATGAGCGTATCGCGTTGTTGCAAATTATCTCCGTGGACGACCGACAGAAAAAACAGTTGCAGCGCGCGAAGTTGGATGCCGGCACCGGCAAGCGTTACACCAAGAAGGCGAAGCAAGCGGTTGAGCCGACCAAAACGCACAATCGGAACACTTCCAAGCCCGCGCCGTCGTGGGTCAAGGACCGCCCCATGGCCGAAGCGATAGCGGACATGGAAGAACCCGAAATTGAAGTCGCATCCGTTGCCACTGTGGAGCCGCCCGCTGCGAAGCGTACACCCGCCGTCGCACCAGTTCCACCTGTTGCAACTTTTATTTATTAACTCAGGCTCCTGCTTCAAATCTTGAACAAGGAGATGCCGCCAGAAGTGAGGCGTCCGGTCCGCATGAATAATGAACGTATATTTGGCGTCGCAATACGCACGGAAGAAGCTGTCGAGTGGGGCGGCACCTTGCGCGATGTGTACGACCGAAATGCGATGGAGTAAGCCGCACGAAAAGCAGAACGTCGGACATCAGTATTCTTTAATTCACGCCGCAGATTGCGGCATGGGAGCAACACATGCCAGACATGAATAGATTCGACAAAGCTGCCGCCGCTCGCGGTGCGAAGAAACGAGACCGCACCCAAAGCTGGGGCAAAGAACAAACTGCAAAAGCCCAACAAGGTGCGAATCAACAGCACAATCGTTTCGGTGCGCCCAACTTGCCGAAGGACCGTCAACTTGAAGCAGCGGCGGTAGCGCAGACACCCGCGCTGATTATCAATGGTCGTAAATACACCGACCCCAAGTTGATTGATGCGAAAGCTGCGATGGCGCAGGGCAAAATTGACGCTGCCCACGCCGCGCAGGCACGCAGCCGCACTCTTGCGATGGCGCAAGACACGGCATCCATTACGGCACTGTTCGAAGGGTGGATGGCGTCTCGCAAGGGCCAATTCTATCCGTCGCCGTTCAATATGGAGAACATGAGCCGCGCGCTGGGCAGCGTGATTGTTCAGTCAGACCGCGTGATGTCCGTGGCACTTCTCGATGAAGTATTCGAGTATCTGACAGCCCACAACTATTTGGAAAGTGCGATGCGTCGTCGCGGTGAACCTGCGGCGCTCGTCTATCCCGAATACAATTCGCCCGTCGCCGCGCCCGTTGCACCTGTGGGCACCCGCATTCCCGTTCATTCGCAAGCGGAGTTGACCTTGCCCGAAGGTCAAGATGCCAAAACGATGCCGTTGGACGATTTGCGTAAAATTGTGCGAGCCACATACGAACGGGAGGTAGCACGCTAATGGCATTTCAACAGTGGGACAGATACGAAGACCAGCCGCGTCAGACCGCAGAAACCGAATTCGTCATGGAAGAAAATGCCGCCCATACGTTCCTTGACCGATACCCCGATTTTTATATGGGACCAGACGACTGCAATTTCAAACTGATTGTGCGACTGCTGCGCCATCAGGAACTGCCTATCACCTTGCGCAATTTGGAAATCGCGATGCTACGTCTTGATGCTAGTGGCGCGCTCGAAAAGCCGTTCGACAACAAGCACACCGTCACGTACCGTCCTTCTAGGCGTCGAGGTACAGAACTAATTGCCAGCACGGTCAAGACAAAATTTTCCCCGCTGAACACCGCAGAGATTCAGTTGATTGCCGAACGGCCGGAGCGTCTTGAAGAAATCGGTGGTCAGAAGTTACGCGAATTCACGGCGGAGCGTACCGCGCTGAACCAGTTGTCGCCGATTGGTCAGTCTGTTACTACGGCGCTCAAGAGGGCGTATCGCCAGTCATTAGCACAGGAACACAACAAACAAGGACTCCCGAAGCGTTGGGCGGAAGCGCGTGCATTGGTGCGGTTGCACAGACCGGAACTCAGATTTGATTCTGCCGCGTTCAACGCAGAAGTCGCGCGAAAAGTTACGGAACTTTCCCAATGAATTTGTTCCGACGATGAAAATCGGAGGGCAACAGTGGAAGATTTGCAAATCACGATTCCCGACGACCCGAATACAAATCTAGGTCGCGGAAAGTCGTCACAGCTTGTGACCGACTAAGACATCGGAGAGGGTGCGGATACGTCGGGCCTCTCAGGGCCTTTCCCCCTCATCACCCGACGCAGGGGAGGGAGCCGATAACGTCGTCTAATCTGCCAGTTCAGGGAACGGCATGGACAAGATTCGCCTCTTCATATTCCCAAAGTTGCTCTTTCTCGCCAGCGTCCAAAATAAGTTTTGGTTCGGTTATATCGACTTCGGGAGGGATATCAACGGAGATCAGCCCGGGAATATGACTTTGCTCACTGCTACAGCCGAGTTCTCGAAAACGGTTCCTCAACTCACTCACCCGCTCGGCGAGGGCACGTGGAGCGGACGGATTATCATAAAACAACACACGAATGGTCGAGTGCCCGCCCTCGTTCAGAAGCTGGTCGAACCTCAGAAGGCCATTCGCTTCGGTTCGCGCCGAAATTATGTCGAAGCAACTAACGCCACACACGAAGAAGGGGATGTTGTCCAGACGGAAGCGCGCTTGACCGAGTGGTACTGCCCATATCGATTCTGAGGTTGCCGGAGGATATCCCTGGTTATCCTGCACCAAGTCAAAGTGCACCTTCACGTGGTCCTTCCCTGGAGTGGCAGCGCGTCTCGGAGAGCTTGGACGGATATCTGACGGGTTCATGGTTTTCTGGCTCCCTCATAATTCTAGTGTCTATCCGGGCTCCGACGCTATTAATCGCATGGGCCATCCCCGAACGGCCCGCATCCCTGCCACCCTCCTTCAAACGAATTTGGAAACTCCGAATAGTCCATGGGCATGTACATTTCTTCCCGTGTTACGGGGAGAGAATCGGACTTCTGGATGTTACACCGAAGGCAGAGAAGTTCACCATTTGTCTCCGGATCGCCATCTCCGCCTTTAGATCTGGGAATAATATGGTCGACGGTGGTTTCATTGTCCGGACGGGTATCGCCCTTTTGAAGTCGCTGTCCGGGAACTGTCGGTGTAACGCAATTCCCACAGGTCGTCTGGCCGCCATTTGCCGCGGCATTGCGGTCGATAACCAATTGCCTGCCATTAGGCGTGAACGGCTTTCCAGCCCTGGGCCCACCCGAGCTACCTAAAGACCTGGAAAACACGGCACCAATAGCGCTAAACAGGTTTCCGAACCACGCGCCAACCCCAGCCCCAGAATCGGCGTATTTAAATTCAAAAACCTGATTCTGACCGGCCTTCGTGACTTTTTCATCTCCCGGGCTGGAGCAGTCGCCACTAAAGTTTCCTTCCCGATCCATAACGCATTCGTGCCCGTCGAGATCGAAAAATGACACAGGATTGTCGTTGACAAACGCGTAGAGATTCAGCGTCTGGGGGTTGGCGAAATCCGCATTCGGGATCGGAGCAGGCACAGACGACCAGTCGGGCGAGAGGAAGCGGCCGTAGGCGGACGAGTAGAATCGCGCTCCGAAGTAGTCGTTGTTAGTTTCCGAATCGCGCTCCTTGTCCTGGAGCTTGTAATTCTGTGCGCAAGTATTGGTGAATATATCTTCGCCGCCGTAGGGATAAAAATCGGCGTCGTAGCAGAGCGTCGCCGACGAACTGCCATCCGGAATCTCCGCAATCACACGCGAGGTATTTTCCGGGTCCTTGAAATAGTAATACACATTGCTCTGGTAGTCGCGCCTGGCGATGCGCGAACCATCGAAATACACATACTCGGTGAACGTGGTGTTCGTAGTGCTGCCTGTTGCATCAGTTTCGTCCAGCACTCTTCCGCTCCCGCCGTACCAGTAAAGCTTCCTGCCCGATTTCTCGGCCCGTTTTCCCTGTCCGTCGTACAGGTACGTTAGCCCGCCAGCGGTCTTGATTTGGCTCTCGGCGTTCCAGGTGTAAGTGTTGGTTGCATCGGTCAACTCATTCCCCGAAGCGTCGTAAGTGAACGGCGCCACCCCGATCTGGTTGTTCGCGTTTGGCGTTAAGGTTGCGTTCCCCGTTCCCGCCACCGCCGTGAGATTCGCCCATTCGTCGAGGGTGAAGGCAAGATTCCAGCAATTCGCGGTGCATGTGGAAAGGGTCGCCGCGCTTGTAACGCGATTCACCGCGTCATAAACGTAGGTTTGGCTGCGATTGGAGTTTCGGTCGTTCGTGATTCCGACCAGATCACCGTTGTCCTCGCCGAGGTTGAAGTTATATTTCACGTCCATCAACGTGCCAGTAGCAGCGGAGGCAGTGCACGATATTGCGGTTAGCGCGCTCGTGCTTGCATAGGTCCAGCAAGGTTGCAGACGAGTATTGTAGAGCACGTTCTCAGCGACAGCTGAACCGAAGAGTGTCGAGTTTTGCGCCCCCCAAGCAGTATACTCGGCGCTGGATGCGTATGTTGCAACCGTCGAATCAGCCACGGCGAGGGGCAAACCCGCCCCACCTGGCGTGTACGTTACTGAATGTCCGCTCGGATAACTCAGCTTTTGAAGGGAACCGTCGAGGTTGTAAACGTAGCTAGTCTTTTCTGTGATGCCCGCCGTCGTGCGTTGGTCTCCCCAAAGGCGGGCCATCTTGTCGTATGAGAAGCTCTCCGACCCGGCTGCGTCGGTCATTCCGGTCCTGTGCCCAACGTTGTAGCAGGACGGAACTACCACACACGCAGTTGAATCGTAGGTGTAGCTCACCGAGGGGTCCCCATTCGAATACGTCCTACCCAGCATACGATTCGACTTGTCCCACGAGTAGGTGATCGTGATCTGTCGGTTATCGTTCTTGGTCAGAACATTATTGTCTGCGTCATAGGTGTACGTAACGTAGTTGCTTGAGCCGCCTGTCTCGGGGTTGCCAGAATGCGTGAGCCGTTTAAGCGAATCGTACATGAAACTGCGGTTGCGCGAACCACCCTGCACCATACTCGTCAAATCGTCTAAGGCATCGTAACTGTAAGACGTCGAGTAATTCAGCCCACCAGGACTTTCGAGGACCGCTGTCAGCCTGCCTAGGCCATCAGTGCAGCCCTGCCGAGCCTTGCCCGCCTCGTCGGTGACGGTTGTACAGTTGCCGGTGTAGGACGTGGTGACAGTCGAGTTATCCGGCTTCGTGACCAAAATAGTCCGATTTAGCGCGTCATATGAGTACCTTGTTTTACCGTAGGTGGGGTCGGAGGTGGTGCGATAGGGGTTGGTGACGCTCGCTTTGCGTCCATCGCCGTCATAGCTGGTGACTGTGTAATCCGTGCCAGTAGGGTCCGAGGTGAGCTGCGTCTGTGACACGCGGCCGAGGCCATCGAAAATCGTGGTTTTTACAAGGTTCACTACTGATGGTGATGAAGAGATCGCCTTGGTGAGCGTCGCCGTAAACGGTGTTGAGGCTTCCTGATAGGTGATCGTATCTAGCCCGAGGTCGGGATAGCTCACCGAAGCGAGTTGCCAGAGGTTATTGTAAGTGTAACTTATGGTCTGATTGTTGGGGTCGGTCGTGGAAGTCACGAGGCCAGTATTGAAATCGTAGGTATATCGCGTGGCTTGACCAAGTGGGTTCGTGACCGTAGTGGGGTAGGCACCCGCATAGGCCGTCGAGTACAAATAGGTCGTAGCGAGCGTGCACGCGTCTTTGGACACACTGACCGTGCCGGTGTCATAGTAGACGACGTTACTGACTAAGTAGCCGCCGCTGCTCGCGGAAGCTGGACAGTTCGAAGTTGCCACGGCACCGCCGTTAAGCATTTCTCGACTGATCGAGGTTTGGTTGCCGGGTGTCGTGCCGTAAGGCGAAGCCCCGTGTTGCGTAGTAATGCCGGATGCAACGAGACCACCAGACGCATCATAACCATAGGTTGTGTAAGCGAACGTGGTCCCGCTGCCATTCTCGACTGCTACCGACGACGGCAATGCAAGCAGATTGTTGGCTAAATATGTCGAATTGCTGAAGGCCAGGTAGCTTGTGTTCGTCGTTCGCAGCAAGGACCCAACAGTCGGGTCGCCATAGTCGTACTCCTGCTTACTGACAACATTTCCATACGGGACGGTGTATGCGACAGCGCCGGGATCCTTGAAGCTGAACCCCGCATCAGGAGTCGTTGCAATTTCTTTTTCTTGCCCGTTCGGCCAGATGGTCGTGACCGTGGCGGGCATAACGCCCATCGCGCTATAGATTGGAATTCCGTCAAAATTGTAGCCGTCGGTTTTCTCCACATAATTGTATGTTGTTTCCACTGTTTTAAGAAGCGTTCCGCTTGTGTTCGAACCCTGGTAAGTCGCCACCTGGGCGGGATAAATGGCGGCATTGTCTCCAACGAGGTTGGTCAGGGTGTACACGGTAGAGTTGCCAAGGGGATCAGTGACCACTGAAACTTTTGTTATGAGTCCGTAGGTGTAGGACCACGTTTGCGGACCGGTTCCGTCATTAGCGTTAACCGTTCTTTGAATTACAGCTCGTCGGTCTCCACCACCTTCCGATATCGTTTGGTAAGCGTACGAGACGGTTCCGCCGGTGGGGAACGTAATCTGCGTGAGACTTCCATAGTTGACGGTCGAGGGGTCTCCCGGATTGCGGTCATTGTATTCGAAAATCCAAGCTGGGCTAGTGGTCCAGGAACTCCCATTGTAGTCGATTACGTTCTGGATTCTCCACAGTGTGCCGGAGCTGTCCAGTTCCGAGTAGCCAGTGAACGCCGTTTTGAGTGGCACTACTGCGTAGCAGACTTTGAATTGGTTAGTTCCTCCGTTGGGTCCTGGGACGGTCCATAGGTAGGCATCCACTGTCGCAAACAATCCCTGGCAACCTGTTGTGGTCGTCGGGACCCCGGCAGCCGGAGAACTACCATAGAGCGGGCCTTCGGGCTGTCCAGGGATAACGCGGCCCACGGTGTCGACGCATTGATATGGCGTGCCTGTGCAAGTGATTACGTTCCCGTTCGGGTCTGTTGAAGTGTCGGTGTTCGTCGAGGGGATATATTGATACTGAATGCCGTCCCGGTCTGTGACTACCCCATAGAGCGTCGTATACGATGCGGTCGAGGGGTTGTAGACTGCTTCGTAGCCGGACAGCTTTATGCCGGTTCCGTCCACGCTTTCAAATCCGTAGATCGTTCCGTTGACGCTGGTTTGCCCGAGCGGATGTGTGGCTCCTGTACTATCGGCGACGAACGGCCAATAGATAAGATTAAAATTTCCAGTCGAAGATCCCCACCCAGTACCGATGAATTGGTCAGAGTTGATGTAGGTTGTTCCCGGTGAGCCTGAAACAGAAGCACCACACACTCCGTTAACACAAGTTGTTTTCACCTTGAATGAGGGGCTGTTCATATACTCTATATTGAAATTGAGTTTGAGTTTCCCGCCCCGTTGCGGATATTGGGCGAGCGGGATCGCGAATGAGAGACTACCGCTCGACATATTGATCGAATCAAAATCCTTAAAGTAGGCTCCGAACGGTAGTATTCCCACGTCGTTAACAGAATCATTAGTTCCCTGAGCTCGGCTCGAAGGGGTAAGTGCAAAGAGGGCCAAGATTGCGATAGCAAGCGCTACCAGTGTGGCTTTCACGGTGCATGCGCTCAAGCTCAGTACTTTCCGCATCGGATCTCCGGAATTCGAATTGGCAATCTCGCAACGAGAGCACAAGTCAGCATGAGCTCGACCCGAGTAACCTGTGATTCGCTACTGAGTCACAGATAGCAAGTATTGATCGCAAGGCCAACGCTCGGCATCGAGGTACTGCGGCGAGGCGATGCCCGACAACAGCTGAGGCGTTCCGAGTGTTAGCACGGACAATGAAAACTGAAAAACGAAGCGCCAGCCGTTTTAGAATCATAATTCCTCCACGGCAATCAATGGTCCTGCCTTATATCGAAGCGTGTGTAGGCTGTCAAGGAAATAACCACTTGCGGATATTATTTTGAGTGATAGTGGCGTGGGCGACACGCACAACATGCAGGGGACTTACAGGGGAAATGATATTGTGCGGAAAAAGCAAAAGGGGACTGCGTCGCACCGACGACATCGGAAGAGAACTGAGCGGCACCATCCACGTTGAAGCGAACGCCCGCTGCCTCGTTCCTATGTCGGAGGCTCCAATCTATACGGATGATCAAACTCCGAAATCTTGGAGTGTTCGCAGCGTGAACGAACCAGGCCCAGATGCGACAGCTGTTTCCAGAATCGTTCCGGGGCCGACGACTCGTTCGGGTCGTATGGCCGCGGTTTAGCTTAGATCGGATGGCTGAACGGTCTGATCGGTTCTGCGCCGACAATGGCGACTATTGTCAGATACCGTCGAGCACTTACGGAACAATGCTCCCACAAAATCGTTGGAACTCACCGTCTCCGCGCATGATGTCGCGAAGTCCCGGTTCGAGGTTCAGAGCTTTCACAACTGATTCGCGCGCATCGTCTCGCTTTCCAACGGTGCATTGGAACCTTGCGAGATCGAAATAGCCCCAGGCGAAGTTCGGATCCGCACGGACGGCGCGCAACTCGGCAGCAAGCGCATCGTCGTACTTGCGCTGCTTAAAAAGTGCGTAAGCCCGAAGGTTCAACAGATAAGCATCATCCGGATCTGCGGCCAGCGCTTCGTCATAGAACTTGACGGCGGTCGCATAATCGCCTTGGTGGAATGCGGCGATGGCAAAGCGCGACGCGCTGAGTGCCTCGCGCAATCCCGAGACCTGCTTTTTCAATTCCAAGGATTGGTCCTGTAATTGTGCAACCCGCGATGCCTGATCTTCCGCCCTCCGGAAAGACATCTCGGCGCGCATTTCCTCTATCCGTGCCTGATGCGCGGTGATAGCGAACGCGGAAAGGGTGACGACGGTTCCAACGAGCACAAGGAGGCCTGAGCGTCTCCACGCAATTTGAAGGCGGACGACTGTCAACGGATCAATCATGTTTAGCACCCTTCTCGACGCCATCAATGGGCTCGGAAGCGAGCAACCGTAGCGCTTGCGTCCACATTTGCAGTATTCGATTAATGGTGAGCGTAATCAGTCCGGAGGATCCAAAAAGAGATGCCCACTCGGGTATTGATCCCTGCCCCCGGACGAGAAGACGCCCGGCCACAGCGAGCAAGAACAATAGCGCCAGGGCTGTTGCCGCCAAGAACAGCAAGCGATCTGTTCGGAAGATCTGCGTGAGCTGCTCGATGGCCTTGACTCGATCCTGTAAGCTTGGTCGTTCGTCCATGTTCAACGCCTCGGTAGGTCCAATGATTCAGATCCGCGCGATTTAGCCTCGACGAGTATGCATTGTAAGACCAGTTATGGTTTATCAAAGGCCTTTGCATCGTCGGAGAAACTAGAACGGCGCACCCGGCAGGATCCGAAGGACGGTTCCTGACTGACGGTGTACTCGTCACATACTCGATAATCGATCTAACCGCACATCTGGTTTTCGTATCCTGCTGACAAACTGAACGAGACATCCCAAGGGTACGGGATTGGAGTGAGCCGATCTCTCATGCAGATTGCTGGGGGAGGATCCATGAGCATACTGGCAGCAATTAGACGCGAAGAAAAGAAGGTTAAGAAGCAGTTAGCTAAGTTGCAGGGCGATTTGATTGGTTTACAGTCGGCGGCAAAGGCCCTGGGTAAGACCGTAAGCCGGGACATCGCCCGCGCGAAGAAGCACGTGCTTTCGGCGAAGGGGAGAGCCAAGATCTCAAAGGCGATGAAAGAGCGATGGGCTAAGGTCGGAGCACAAGCCAAGAAGGCTGCCGCCTAATCGGAGAGATCAATTTCGTGCTACTGGCCCCTGCGCGATTTTGCGCCCTCGATCGCCCTGTGCTCAGGGCGCTCTGTCTATTAATGGGTTAGCGGGAGACGCGAAAAAAGTCGCAAGGTTTAGACCGCTCGCCCCAGACTGCTTTCACCCAGGCCCTGACATAATCCATTCCGAGAGGTGCTCTGATCAGAACGTCTTCCTTAGCGAAGGCCGACGGTAGTTGCGAATCCCAGGCGTGAGTGCTCCCGGCGACTTCGCGCCAAACCGGCAGCCGAGGTAAGCGTTCGACGGAGCGGCTTGCGCTACGCCGCGTCTAAACCCGCACCCCTCAAAATCCGAAGGGTGCGCCACCCGGAAATTCAACTGCGTTCGTTTGGTAATGTGGAAGGGTCGGCCACCGCCCGTGTACTTACTTACCACGCGTTGCGAGGTCGAGTTTAATCGCTAGCCGTTCGGCCTTAGTGGGCTCGAGCGACGAAATGTGCACAATTCGGCCCGCCAGACTGCGAATATAGCGTTCCCGGTCCTCGGAGGGAACTGCGTCTACGGTCAATTTATGAATACCTGAGCGCACCCAGGCATGTTGTTTCGGATGCGCGTGTGGCGTTTTTCCGATTCGAGTTCCAGTAAGGATCTTCAGGGACCGAGGTCCCATGACGGTCACCTTCGTGCGGGAAACTGCGAAGCCATGGGCTGCTAGGACACGAATGGCGATGTTGACGACGGGCCGCGGGTCTTTTCCAGAAAACGCCAAATCATCAACCCAGTCGGAATAGTTCGCGCCTGTTCGATTGCATTCCGACCGAATTTCGCTATCGAGTGACACGATCATGAGGTTCGCCAGTGGCGTGCTCGTAGGAGCACCCTGCGGAAGATGCCTCCTAAACGTCGTGAGCTGTGTAAGAAGAGAAGCAATTTCGGGTGAGCAATTCAGGAGTTCGCGAAAGAGATGATAGACATGCTTATTTGTAATACTCGGGAAAAAGCTTCTGATATCGATCTTCGCCAGGGTTGAGCCGCTGACGTGAATCACCGCGTTATCTTTTATTGTGCGCCCCGGAATACCGCCCAAGACATTTTCCGGCAATCGTATGGGCTTTAGAATCCTTTCATAAATGCATCTCTGAATCGTCTTCAATTCCCCGGTCGGGTTGTCGATCTCTCGAATCTTGGATACTTTCTTGAATTTCTTTTGGAATGGCCGTGGTTCCTCAATTTTAGGAAATGGCTGGTAGTAGGTTCCAGCTAGCCGCGCGACCCTTTGTATTTCGACCCGCGGAAAGCCGAGCACACGCTCCAACCGCCGAAGAGTACCGAGGTTAGGCTTTGCGAGAAGTGCGCCGTTTTCGGGAGCCGCTACTTTTCGAGGGCGCATATTGAAGAACGAGGCGGGCAATGGACTCGACTGCTCGCTGTAGCTCCTCCGGATTACGAAGTTTCAGGTCCTCTTTGTCGAACGCCATCAACAAAAAGAGGTCACTCGGGATGCCAAGCGCCTGACTCAGTTTTTCCAGAGCTTCGAGGCTCGGCTTTCGCGCACCCTTCTCGATCAATGAAATATGGCTTGGGTCTAAACCCGCTTTCAACGCCAGGTCTTTTTGATTTAGGTCAGCAATCGCCCGTGCCAGCTTCAAGCCCTTACCGTAGTTCATAAGCCTCGTTGGAAATTTGGGTCATTCTGAGCAAGCATCAATCGGACTACTTTTGGAACGCACTTAGCAACGCTTCTGTAATCTCCCGAACTGCGCGAAGGACTTCCCGCTGAGTCGGATGAGGTATACGTCGAAGCTGCTTCATTCGTTCTATAGCTCGCTGAACGTCCTTGCGTTGCTCTGGTCTAACGTCGTTTCCTGTGAGCACCGCTTCGAGCTGCGCGATGCACACTGTTAGTTCCTTGATTTTCCGCATTTGCTGCTCCTTTCGGACGCTAGATGCATAGTGCGCCGTGCCGTAGATGCGCACTGCCCGAGAAGGAACGACGTTAGACCGAACGACCCATTTCCACTGTGCCGCAGACAATCACATTACATGCGGACCGTCACAACATACGCAACGGCCATCGACACGCAGATTGACATGCGCCCTTAGAACTGCGGGAACTCACGACTGGAGTTCCTGGCTCGAAGGCTTGCACCCTCGAGCCTTTAGCTTCCAATGCCCCCGAGGGGGAGCACCGGCTAGACCTTGACGGTCCGTGGGCAGGCCAAATACGACGAAGCAGCAAATTGTCAAAGAACAAGGAATTGTCGTTTCGACAATCCGCAGGCAGCATATCAGAAGAATTCGTGGTGTCAAGTGAAGTTTCTAAAAGTCATTACAAATGACTGGGGCCAATGGGGCACTCTCGCCGCAGGCGAGGGAGCGGGTTTAGACGTTACACTTTCGATCACCACAGCAAGATAGATCCCCCAAATCATTTCGGCCAGTTAGCGGTAGTTCTGGCCCAAATCAGTCCAGACGCGCAGCTGCGTTCTCGACGCGCGCAAGTTAGCTTTGTGCCGAGTCGAAAAAATGAAGCATCCCCAAAATTCACGCGACGCCGCCAGCCTCGCACCGCCGCCGCAACAAAATCCGACGCCAGCGGATGCGCCGATTAAGCTGCATCGTGCTTCTTGCGATTAAGCGGTTCTTGCAATCTCAACAACGGCTTCACAAATCGATCAGGAATCAGTCGCAGATATAACTCGGTCGATTTCAACAGGGCGTGGCCTATGTAGCCCGAGAGCACGGGTAGCTTTTGTCGCAGGTCTTTGCCTTCACGGACCCAAGTTTCCAAGACGTGCACCGCGAAGGTGTGCCTTAGATCATGCATTCCGGGCGTCGGACTGTAGCCGTGCTCCTGATGAATTCGCGCCCAGGCACAGATGCGCACAAAGTTGTACCGCAATGTATTACGCCTCAGTCGTCTGCCATCGCGTGTTACAAAAACGAGATCCGTTCCTTCCCTCTGTTGGGCGCTTGACTGAACGTACAGATCGAGTGTGTTACGAAGAGTTCGACTGATCGGAAGTATCCTCCTGTGTTCTCCCTCCGGCCGTCGCAAACTCACGATCTTGTTTTGGAAGTTGATGTCCGATACGCGGAGATTGATGGCTTCATAAACGCGCGCTCCTGTTCCGTAGATGAAGAGCAGAAAGGTTCGCATGGTCATCGGATCAACAAGAGGTGTGCGTTCGATGGCGAGGAGGAGTCGGACCAGCTCGGTTCTCGAAAAGATGTAGGGTCTGAACGGCGGAGGTAAGGCCGCCTGCGGGCGTGGCATGGGCAGCTGAGCGAGTTTGTTACGCGACAGCCAAAATTGGAAAAAAGATCGAATGATTTGGTACTCGCGCCACCATGTATACGCGGACATGCCTGATCCGTCGAGGTAGGTGGATATCTGCTTGGGCG
>Ga0070762_10000357_pt1 | contig 18542 bp, 17 predicted proteins | sample HubBroMetageREF2_FD_66726 | JGI IMG/M metagenome (GOLD analysis project Ga0070762, IMG submission 66726) | Reference soil microbial communities from the Hubbard Brook experimental Forest, New Hampshire, USA - Hubbard Brook CCASE Soil... | ecosystem: Environmental > Terrestrial > Soil >...
TGGGTGTGCGTGGACGGTTATTGGACCGACCTCACCAAGAACGTATGCCCCGGCGACCTTACGCCTGAATATCACAAGCTGTTGGATCTGCTCCTGAACGTTTTCAATGAAGCGATTGCTTATGCGCGCGATGGCGCGAGTTTTCCCGACCTCGATCGTTTGATTCGCGCCCGCATTGCGGAAGGTGGATATCCCGGGCAGCCTTCGCATCCTATTTGTCACGGTGTGGGCGCGCGCGCCCATGAATTTCCCTATGCGCATCAGGCCGGGACGGGCACGATCAAAAAAGGAATGGTGCTGGCCATCGAGCCGGGAATTTACTGGCCCGGTGGCGGAGGCCTGAGACTCGAAGACGATTTCCTGATTACCGATAAAGGTAGCGAAAAACTGTGCAGCTATCCGGACGACTTTCGGCTGGTGGGACATCACTGAAAAAAGCGAAAACTGTGGCCAAATCAAATAGAGGTCCGACATCGAGGCTCAATCCGAAGCTGGTTGAGAGAATCCTCGCCGAGGTTAAGGAAGAAGAGATCGTGGCCATGTGCTGCGATGTTATAAACATTCCCAGTCCTACCGGCGACGAAGCCAAAATGGCCGAGCACATGCGAGCTGCATGGGAGGCCATCGGCCTAGATGTTACCTGGCAGGAAGTCGAGGAAGGGCGCGCCAACGTCGTCGCGCGCTGGGAAGGCACTGGCACTGGCCGCTGCCTGATGTTTAACGGCCATATGGATACTTCCAACACCGGACGGGAAGAATTCCTGACTGGAATTGGCTACAAGCCCAACGCCGTAATCAAAGACGGAATGATTTACGGCCTCGGCATCTACAACATGAAAGGCGCGCTGGTCTGTTACACCCTCGCGGTGAAGGCTCTGCAGCGTGCGGGCGTAAAGCTCCAAGGCGATGTCATTCTTGCAGCGGTTGCCGGGGAGATTGAAAAAACGCAATGGAGGGAATTCCGCGGGCGCGAGTACCGCGGCTACGGCGTGGGTACGCATTATCTTGTGAACCATGGAATACTGCCCGACGTTTGCATCCTGGGTGAACCCACCGACATGCAAATTATTCTCGAACACTACGGTTCGCTTTGGGTGCGAATCTCAGTTACGGGAATGTATGTCCACACCGCGTTCGCGGCCGGACACACAGAGCGTAACTCCATCCGGCGTCTTTATGACGTGCTCGGCGTGGTCTTGAAATGGATGAAGGGTTGGGAACAGAAAAACACGTATCGAGGGCACAAAGGAGTTGCCAATCTCGGCTGTATCCGCGGCGGTCAACCCTGGCGTGCCAGCCGGACCCCCGAGCGCGCTGAGTTATTTCTCGATCTGCGCGTTCCGCCACATATGTCGATGCAAGGAGCGAGGCGCGCAGCCAAGTCGCTGTTTCTCGATTTGAAAAGGCGCTATCCAGATTACGGTGTAGAGTTCGAGACCTACGTTTCGGTGCCCGGCGCGACCATTGCACCCGATCACGCAATGGTGAAAGCGATTGACATGCACCACCAGCGCGTGATGGGTGAAGCTCCTAAGCGCGACGTCGTGCTATGGTGCTCGGATGCTTCGGTGATGACGCGTTATGGTATTGATACCGTGAACTACGGGCCATCCAGCGGCCCACGCGATGCCGAAGGCGAGAAGGTCGAAATCAAGACGCTGGTGGACATCACGAAGATTTACGCTCTAACCGCTGCTGAACTTTGCGGTGTGCAGTAGAGGCCATTCCGAGGATAATTTGCCCAGTCAACTTGAAATCGATCGCCGCTACAAGAACATCCGAGCCGCTATGCAGCGTGCGAGTGTGGACGCGCTCATCGTCTGCGGCAATCAGTATGCGGGCTTCGAAGGTGCGGTGTTGTATGTCTCGGGTTTCGAAATCGTGCACCGCTACGTCTACGCTCTGCTCCCGCTCGAAGGCGAACCGACTCTGGTCTTTCCTCGTGAAGCCCGCTGGATTGGCGACAAAGTCAAACCTTGGGTGAAGGACCATGTCTGGCCCGATGTTCCCGGGCAGTGGATCTCTGATCACGCGCGCGAGCGAGGATGGAAGCGAGTTGGTGTTTACGGCATGAATTTCATCATGGCTGTGCGCGACTATCGCGAGCTCACGAACGGTCCGTTTGAGATGCTGCCGTTCGATTTTGAATTTGATATGGCACGCGCGGTTAAAAGCGAAGAAGAACTCGTCGAAGTGCGCGATGCGATGGATATTATCGTCGACGGATTCTGGGCCCTGGTTGCAGCCTATGAGCCGGGAAAGACCGAAGCCGAAATCATGGCGCCTGCTGTCGAACGATTCTTTGCTCGCGGTGCCGGTCCGCGGATGATGAACATCCTTCTCTCCGGCACGAAAGGTGAAGCAGAAGCATCGTTCAAGGTTCCTGGGCATCGCGTAACCGCGCTTGATGACTTGCTGCTTTATTCTCTCGAGGTGACCGGTGCTGGAGGATACTGGGTGGAATTTTCGCGTCCGCTGATTCGCGGCAAACTTAGTTCGCGAACCGAGGCGATGGCGGATGCCTATCCGCTGGCGCTCGAAGCAGCGCGAAAGATGATGCGGGCTGGTGAACTCGCGAGCAGCGTTCATCGTATCGTCGCAGAGACTTTTGCAAAACACGGATTCGCCCTCGGTCATTTGTCTGGGCACAGTATCGGCACAACCATGCTCGAATGTCCAGCAATCGGGGCAAAGAGCGAAGTGCGGCTTGAGGAGAATATGATTTTCTCGCTGCATCCGCAGGTCGTCGATCAGGAGGGCAAGGTCTGTCTGTATACGCAGGACACCTATCGCATCGGCGTGACGGAAGGTGAGTGTCTTGCGGATGTGCCCTGGAAGTTTTACACCGGCGTAGAGAAGCCACCGAGCGCTGAGAACCATCGACTGAAGACTGCCATTAATCTGAGAAGGTCTCGATGAGGATCTGCGTTATCGGTTGCGGGGCTGTCGGAAGCCTGTTCGCCGCTCACCTTGCGAAAGCTGGCGAAGCCGAAGTGTGGGCTTATGACGTTTGGAAAGAGCACATCGACGCGATCCAACAGGGCGGACTGCGGTTGTCCGGGGCAGAAGACTTTACCGCCCGCCTCAACGCGACCAGCGATGCCAAGGAATTGCCTCGCTGCGACTATGGGATAGTCGCGACTAAAGCGATTCATACCCGAGTGGCAATCTCCGAAGTTGCCGACATTTTTGATGACAAGAGCGCGGTTTGCTCGGTTCAAAATGGCGTCGGCAACGAAGAGATCATCGCCGGGCGCGTGCAATTCGTCATTCGAGGCACTACATTTCCCGCAGGGCATCCGATTTCGCCGGGGCACGTGGGTTATGACATCAAGGGGGACACTTGGATCGGCCCATTCGAGGAGACCAATACTTCGATGGAAAAAGTCGAGGAATTGGCCGGCTTACTGACGCGGTCGGGGATGAATACGATTGCGCTCAAAGATGCCCGAGGGGCGCAGTGGACCAAACTGATCTTCAATGCGGCCACCAATCCTGTAGGTGCGCTTACGCTGTTGCATCATGGTGCCGCTTCACGCTATGAGCCGACAGGAGATCTTTTCGATGACCTGATCGCCGAAGGCGAGGCGGTCGCGAAGAAGTTGGGGATTGAGTTGCATGGCGATCCTCGCGAACTGGTGCAGAAAGGCGCAAACGCGCCCGGCAAGCATCGAGCTAGCATGCTGCAGGATGTACTCGCCAAACGGCAGACCGAAATCGATTTCATGAACGGAGCGATCGTGAACCGGGGTGAGGAAGCGGGGGTTCCGACTCCGCTAAACAAGGCCATGTGGCAATTGATCAAAGGTCTGGAGCATTCGTGGAAGGACCCAGACTGAAAGCTGACAGCCGAGATCTGACGGCTGAGAGCTAGAAGCCAGAAACTAGAGGCTGATTAATGTCAATCCCATTCAATATTGGCGTGCTGCAACTCAGCATGGAACCGGTGAGGGAAACGGTTGCCATGGCGAAGGCCTGTGAAGATGCGGGATTCGACACCTTCTGGATCGCGGAGGCTTACCCTTGGTGGCGGAAGCATTCGTTCGAGGCGCGTTCCTCGACTGCGGTGCTAGCGGTGATCGCGGCTGAAACCCGCCATATTCACTTGGGGTGGGGCATCATTTCGCCGTACACGCGTCATCCGGTGCAGATTGCTATGGAAGCGCGTGTGATGCAGGATCTGGCTGGCGGTCGTTTCCTGCTGGGCCTGGGAGCCTCCAAGATTTTCATGAAAGAGATTGGTGAAGGCGAGGGCGAGAAAGTTGGACCGGCCACCGTGATGCGAGAGAGCATCGAGATTATAAAAGGTGTGCTTGCGGGCAACGTTTTCGAGTATCAGGGAAAAGTTTTCCAGGCCAATGTGCCACCTCTTAGGTCGGATGCGCATTCACCGCGCGGCATTCCGCCGATCTACATTGCTGGAACCGGGCCGGTGCTGCAGCGGATATCGGGCGTTGTGGGTGATGGCTTGCTCACGGCCAGCATTACCACGCCAGCGTTTGTCCGTTATTCGCGCAAGAACATGGAAGAGGGCGCGCGCAAAGCTGGCAGGGATACATCGAAGTGCGTGCTGGGTTCGGTGATCGTCGGCAGCATCAGCCGCGATTCGGCTAAGGGCAAGGAAGGCGCGCGCGAGCAGGCGGCGATGTATCTCGCCAACAAAGTGCAAAACATCAAAGGCTCTGCCGACGTACTTCTCGAGTGTGCCGGACTGACTTTCGACGAATTGCGGCCGATTGCTGATGCCATGGAAAGTGGCGGACGCAAAGCTGCTGCGAAAGCCGTGACCGACGACATTCTGAATAAAGTTTGCCCGATTGCGGGGACACCGAGTGAGTGCATCGCCCGCATCGAGGAATATCGGGACGCAGGCTGTACGCACATCATGCTGGAAATCTGGGGCGACGACCGCACCGGTCAAGCTATATTGTTTGGCGATGCCGTGCTGCCACACTTCAAAGACTAGCCACGGATTTTCAAGGATTCACACGGATTACAATTTCCTCAAATTCCTCATCGGTTAGCAAGCCACGCTTGGCGATTGCGCGTTTCTTGACCTCGGCTAAAATCGGTGCGCGCTGCTCTGCCGTTATTGTCAGGCCGAGGTCTTTGCATTTCAGATCGATGCTGTCGAGGCCGCTCTTCTTTCCCAGCACGATGGCGCGGCGGGCGTTTACCAACTCTGCGGAATAAGGCTCGATGGCTTCAGGGATATGAAACTGAGTGGCGACCGCGCCGCTCTCGCGCATGAACAAATTCTCTCCAACCAGCGGCTTCCAGGCGTCCAGCGTATAACCAGAGGACCTGGAAACAACTTCTGAGACCTCGCGGACTTTGGTTAGATCCATAGCGATCGGGACGTCGTAGAGACAACGCAACGCCAGCGCGATTTCGCAGATGTCCGCATTGCCGGCGCGCTCGCCCATGCCGTTGATCGAGCCCTGAATCCATGCGGCTCCGGCGCGGACGGCGGCGACCGCACAAGCGGTAGCCATGCCAAAGTCATTGTGTCCGTGGAAATGGACTGGCACGTTGGGGCCAACCCACGCGCATACTTCACGAACAAGAAACCTAACGGCTTCGGGGCCGCAGGCGCCGATGGTGTCCACGACCACGATTTCGGAGGCGCCTGCTTCGAGCGCAGCCAGATAAATTCTCTTCAGGAAATCGAGTTCAGTGCGGGTTCCGTCGACCGCGAAAAAAGCAGTTGTGATTCCGTTTTGTTTTGCGATGGACATTGCGTCCACGACGCGCCGAACCACGTCATCGCGCGTCATGCCATACGCTTTCAGTTTAATGTCGCTGGTTGGGGCCTCGATGACCGAAGCCCGCAGACCTAGTCGCACCAGTTCGTCGATGTCACCTTTGACTGCGCGGGAAAAACCCCACAGCTCGGCCTTCAAGTTGGTCTTCTGCATCAACTGAATGGCTTCGGCGTCTTCCGGAGACACGCGCGGGAATCCAGCTTCGATGCGGCTCACGCCGAGTTCGTCCAGCTTATGGGCGATTTCGAGCTTCTGCTCGGGAGAAAAGACGACGCCGACGGTTTGCTCGCCGTCGCGAAGTGTAGTGTCGTAGAAGCGGATTTCGGTTCGCGGAAATGTTGCGCGGATTTCCGGAAGGGCATTCAGTTCGCTGACCCAGATTTTGGAGTTTATTGTCATTTGGTTTGCTTCACCGCAGAGACACAGAGAAACATCGGGTAATTTAGAAATTGAGTAATTCAGTAATTGAAAATCGATTTTGTCAATTCTATTTCCCAATTACTGGATTATTCAATTCCCATTGCTCACTTCGCTGCTTCTTGCGTGGCCAAGGCCGTTGGCTTTTGGCCGTAAGCTTCTTCCCACGAGATCACACGGTTTCGCAAGATGCCGATATTTTCGATTTCGCATTCCATAACGTCGCCGGGCTTCAGGTACCAGGCCTTTGGGTCTCCGCTGAAGGCGGCCACTCCCGAAACCGTGCCAGTGGAAACGACATCGCCGGCGCTGTAACCCATCGGGGAGTAGTGCGACAGAATTTCTGGAATCTTGACCGACATTTTACTGGAATGCGAGCGCTGCCGAGATTCACCGTTGACACGCAACTCCATCGCGAGATTGTGGGGGTTGGAAATCTCGTCAGCTGTCACGATCCAGGGGCCCAGGGGGCAGAAAGTATCGATTCCTTTGCAGAAGCTGAATACGCCGGATTTCATCTCGCGCCGCTGAATGTCTCGAGCAGTGATGTCATTGAAGATGACGTAGCCGCCGATGTGTCCAGCCCCGTCCTCAGGAGAAAAATGCTTGCCGCCCTTTTTCAGGACGACGGCGAGTTCCAGTTCGTAATCCAATTCGTTCGTGAGATGCTCCGGATAAATTACCGGCTCGTCGTGGCCGACGATAGCGTCCACGTTTTGAAAGAAGACGATCCACGGCATCACAGGATGGGAGAATCCTGCCTTCGTGGCTTCTTCATGGTGCTCGCGGAAGTTGCCAGCAGTGTGAAAAAACTTTCGGGGAATGATCGGAGCCTTCAATTTGATTTCGTCCGCGGAGTAAAAGATGGGCTCGCCTCGCGAACCCGTCGCGCTGTCATTATGCAGCGCGTGATCGAAGGCTTTGTGCGCGGCCTCGAGACTCGTGTCGCCACCTTCAAATAGTGCAAGCATATTGGGAGGGACAAGGGCGTCGGCAAGACGCTCGAACGTACTTTCGTTTTCGACGTCGCGCAGGTAAAGCGCGCAGGCGGAGTGTAGGTCGACGAAGCGGCCGTCGTCGGTCACGGCACCGATACGGGCGCGTTGTACTGGATCCTCAAAGGTGACAAGTCGCATTGCGGTTGAATCCTAGAATATCTGTGTGTGAAGCAAGACTGCACAACATGACAATACGTCATACCTTCCGAGTCACTATCTAAAATACCACCTCTAAATCACTTTATATTTTTGGATAGGTTTATCGGGATGCCGCTGACCGCTATTTGAGACGTGCCCTCCACGCCATTCACCGTCACCGCTCGCGGTTTTCGTGGGCAGGGGCATCTGCGCCACACGATCTAACTTGAATATCGAGCCTTCGTTGGTTTTTTCGGTTGAGTCCGCGATCATACCGTGATAGCTTTCCTAGGCTCCACGGAAACCCCATTCCGTGCATCGCCTACGAAGGAGAATTCCAATGTTATCCAAAGCAGTGCATAAGTCCGCCTTGTGGTTTGCCATCGTAATTGTGCTTGGTTGCGCGGTTTGGGCGCAATCGGCTGAAGTTGACACCATGGTGGTTCCGGCCACGCATACGCTTTCCATTACCGTCAAAGGTACGATTGGACCGCTTCTATCAGGCTCCGATCCCCTGGGCATCAATGGGCGGCAAGGGACCGTCAAGATCCTCGCAAGCGAGTCATTGAATCCCACAAAACACACCGCGACCTCCGCGACCTACACGCTTCCCGCAGGCGCGATCACGGTTACAGCCGGAACCACCAAGTTCTCGACCAAATCGCCATCGAAGATGATCATCAATCTGACGAATACGGCCGACACTTTCACCTTAGTTATCGCGGGTCAGGTGGAGGGGGTCAATTTGATGGTCACGGACACTACCTATCTGAAGGCAGGTAGTTGGACAACTGCGGTGTTAAAGCACCCTGGGGTGTTCGCGCCTTCTCCGCAGAAGCTGACTGCGGCCAAGACGGCCACCGGCCCAGGCTGCAAGATCAAGTACACTGTTTTGGGAACCACATCCGTTCTCGGTTTCAGTGGAACCGCTTCCAATACCGCGACAGTGGATCCCGTGCTTCCTGACGTAAGCTGGGACTAGGAACGCAGAGCCGTAAGCCGCGCCGTGTGACCCTGTGAGTGAGAATTAAAGAAAACGGCCCCGGGACTCGAAGAAATCCCGGGGCCGACACTCGTGGTTACTTCCGCTTGGTTGTGCGGCCGACTGGTTCAGCTTTTAACTTCGGCATTACGGTGACTGGAAGACGCGTGGTCTCATATCCATTGCGGTGAGCCACGATCCGGTAGTCAAACTCAATGCTGGATTGACCTCCGCTGATCTCCCGCACTTCAAAACCGGTATTGGTTTCGTTGGTGACGAACAGCCCCTTGCAGTCTCCTTTGGGAGTCACGAACACGTGATATCCCTTGGACAAATTAACAGTCTGGGCAAACTTCCGATCCAGTGCGACGATAGCGAGACCGGCAGTCAGTTGGCCTGAACCGAAATCCTCGAACCATACTTCGGGAGACTCCATCGAAAACACTTTTACCATCTGTCCGCTCTTGAGTGGGACGGCAGCGGACTTACTTCCTATCGCCACCGTGTCCCCTAAAGAATCCGTATAGAAGGTCGGCGTGCCGTTGGTGTCGAACTGGGCTTCGATAAATGCGCTATTGCTGGGATTGGCGAAGCTTTGCATTTGTATAGCTTGGGTCCCCGTTCCCGTGACCGAAATGACGCTCGGCCCGCCGACGGTGGAAAAGCCAAAGGACCCGCTTTGAGCGAAAACTGTGCCGATTTCGGCATTGACGTTGCCATCCAGATCCACGTCGCCGTCGGAGTTGAGGGTCTGAGCGTAGACTCCAGCACCAAAAAATTGATCAGGACCGAAGTTATTAGAAATGCCCAGCTGCGCGTAACGACCATCGGTAAATGAGGTATTCAAGCTGACGGTCACGTTGCCGTGACTGCCGCCACCGCTGATACCAGTGCCTGCACTCACCCCAGTGATGGTGCCGGTGCCAGGGAAAGTCTGGCCTGAAACAAATGTTACATGTCCAGTGTTGGCAATGTTAAAAGCGGTCCCATGGATCCTGAAGGCCCCCTCGACGTCCAGTTTGGCAGTTGGCGTAGAAGTACCGACTCCGACGTTGCCAGCGGCACTCTCAAAAATGTTGGAATTGCCGAGCGCATGAGCCGCGGTCCAACGGGGAATGAAATTCGTGGTGCCGCCACCGGTAACGTTGACAGCGGGATTATCCTGCGCGAGTGCCGACAAGCTGCAAAATACAAATGTCAGCGCGAAAATTCTTAGGTATCGATTCATTAGAACATCTCCTTTTTCCATGGGTTTGAGTTTTTGACGACTTAAAAGTTATTTATGGGGGTGAACTTCAGCAAATTTCAGCAACGGTGACAGCATCGATGAAAAGCCAATGCTCTGGCAGTTTCTACCCAGGACTTCAAAATGGCTGAGTCTAGGGTCTCTTCGATTCGAATGACGGCAGTGAGACTGGAGCGTCTGGGGCGTATCGCAGCCGGGAATCCAAACCTCTCCCCCGAGAGTTCGTTTTCCCGAAAAAATAAATGCACAACTGCCCCAGAGCGCCAGCTTTCCGGAACCGCGAGGCCGGACGTAGCGTAGAGTGAACTCTGCTATCCGGTTGGCTCATTTGTCCGCTTTCGTGTTCATAGTGTCGTTGGCTACCATTTCGTTTCAATGGTCCGCGGAATGCGCACCTGAAAATGTCAGTCAGGAAAAGTCAGAGCTTTGTGGCCATTCGCTTGCGCGGGTCGTTCCGGAAGCGGATCACGAACCTTATCGCCCCCTTGTGCCGCGACTGTCTCCTATTGCCAGGCAGCAAGCAATAGATCGGAGGTGAATTGCAGGTGACTTATTGGTGAGTTCTCAACCCATTGAAACCGGAGGAGATAGATTAGACTTTCCGTTTCAATCCAGCGGCGGTACGTATTCGTGGAAGTGCTGTAGCCTGAAAGGTCGATCCTAATTTCTCAGACGATCGGGACTTTCGGAGTGGCCTAACTTCAGCCTCAGCCAACGGTGTTGCGGCATTCGAACGATTAGCCTGACCAGGCAGGCTGTTTTGTCGCCTCGACGGATGCCTGGCATTTCTGCGGTAAGGGGAATCTATGGATCCTACTTTTTCCGAATTTCGTGCACCCACGGCAGTAGAACGCGCATTCAATCGGGTCTTCGGATTTCTGGTTCGAGTGGGCGTTGGCTTCCCCTACAACTACCTGTTGCAAGTGCGCGGTCGCAAGAGCGGCAAGATTTACTCTACGCCGATTAATTTGCTGGAATTCGGAGGCAAGCGGTTTCTGGTGGCTCCGCGCGGGCGGACACAGTGGGTCCGCAATGCTGAGGCTGCGGGAGAAGTGACCTTGAGGAAGGGCAAGACAAAGCTGAAATTTCGCCTCCGAGCAATTCCGGAGGCGGATAAGCGAGAGATTTTGAAGGCTTATCTGGATAATTTCAAACGCGAGGTACAGAGATATTTTCCTGTGGCAGCGGGCTCTCCCGTCGAAGCTTTTGGCGAACTCACACGGAGGTATCCGGCGTTTGAGTTAATCGCACTCTGAGGATTGGAATCACGCCTTGCGCGCAAATACGTACGCTCGTCGGCTATGGTACTCGACGTTGGGATACGGTTCGCGTTCGACGACCTCCTCGACCACGAAGCCCACGGCTTCGAGATCGCACACGATTTCCCGCGGCGGAAACAACAGGAAATCCATCGAGATCTTTCGCCCCCACAGCTCATCCTCGTGCAACACTTCGTTCCCAACGTGGAAGGCGAGTAGCAAAAGCCCACTCGAATGCAGTACGCGATGCATTTCGCGGAAGACGGTGAGCAAAGACTCCCGGGAAATATTTACGATGGCGTAGAAGGCGGCGATGCCAGCGAGGACTCCGTCGGCGATGTCGAGGTCCGACATGTTCCCTTCGCGAAAGCGAATCTCAGGATTCAACTTGCGAGCCTGTGCCAACATTCCGGTGGAGAGATCGAGGCCAAAGACGGATGCGCCGGCATTGCGCAAGTAGCGAGCCACGTGCCCGGGACCGCAACCCATGTCGCATACTTCGCCGCGTCCGCTAGTCTGCCGGGCGAAGCGGTCGAGCAGTTCGCGATCTAGAGGTTTGTGTTGGAGTTCGTCGGCGATTCGATGGGTGTACTCTTCGGCAAGCCGATCATAGCTTTCGCGGATCGATCGTGTTATTTCGTCGTCCATGAACCGAATTCTGGTTGTACGGACAGCCGAGAGCCGCGACTGTCCCAATCGTTGCCCTGATCTTTAGACTTATTCCAGCACGCTGTCGTCCAATTTTTTTCTTCCCCAGTCGGCGGCGGCCTGCACGAACGCCAGCACAAGGGGATGCGGGTTTCCAGGCTTCGAGGAAAGCTGCGGCTGATACAAGGTCGCGATAAAAAAGCGGTGAGTGGGCGATTCGACGGCGCGAATTTCACCCTTGACCCCTCGCGCCACGACAGGGAATCCAGCTTCCATGGCGGCCCATTCGTAGTCCGGATTCACTTCGAAATTGCAGAAGAACGCTTCGGTAGTAGTGTCTTGCGCATAGAAAGACTGGAGGTAGGATCCGGGACGCAGGCGGATTTCGGGAATCATGCCGGACAGTTTGGGCGCATCCTTCTTGCCGTCCGTGACCACGCAAGACACCGGATAGATAACGATGTTTTTGGAGCCGGAATTGTTCTCGGCCGTGTCCGCGTCCTTGATGCCCACAACGTTGCGGGCGCACTCGATCAATGCGTACTGAAAACCTCCGCAGGTGCCGAGAAAAGGCCAGTCGCGGCGACGGGCAAACTCGATCCCTTTTAACATGCCGTCGAAGCTCTTGTAGGGACTCCCAGGGGCGGCCCAGATTCCGTCAAAGCTTTCCAACAATTTCTTGGCGTCGGGGGCGAGAATCGAAGGAGTTGCGATCCATTCTGAATCGAGTTTGATTTGCAGCTTGGTGGCGCAGTGCTGCAACGAGTCGTTAATCGCGTTGTAGCCCCTCGATCCAGGGTCGAAGTCGCCAAGAATACCGATGCGAACCGCGTCACTCACGGAGTAATTCTAATCGAGATGGTTTGGTTGTGCTGGTTACGTGGGTGTGTAGGTTGGTGACCTGTGTGGAACTGGCTTCAGGCTCTCGTTTTCATTTCGCGGCGCTGAAGGTCATTGGAACATCGGCTCTGTCGGCCTCTTCTACTTTGAACATTGGTTGCGGCTTCAGACTCATGAAGCTAGCCACGAAGGTGTCGGGCACCTGCTGGATGCGGATATTGAATGTGTTCACCGAGTCGTTATAGAACTCGCGGCGGTCGGCGATCTGGCTTTCCAGTTCCGTGATTCGCTCTTGCAGGCGCATGAAATTATCGTTCGCCTTCAGTTCAGGGTAGTTCTCAGCCACGGCAAAGAAACCGCGCACCGCCGAGGTCATACTTTGGTCGGCTTGCGCTTTTTGGTCGACGCTCACCGCTTGCTGATACATGCTGCGAGCCTGCGTGATCTTCTGCAGAGTGTCGCGCTCGTAATCCATATAGCCTTTGCACACGTCGAGTAGCTTGGAAAGTTCGTCGTGGCGCTGCTTGAGCAGAATGTCGATGTTGGCCCAGGCTTTGGCGATATCGTTTTTCAAAGCGATCAGGCCGTTGAAGATCGTGATCACATAGCAGATCGCGCCGACGATCACAAACAGAAAGGCCAGCAAGACGATAGTGTTCATGGTGTTTCTTCTCCGATTCTTTACAGCCAGTCGAAGTACGCGGCGACCATGTATACGCACAAAAGCGTGAGCACGGGCCCACCCCAAATCATTAGTGTGGATTTCCAGCCTAGGGCGGTAACTACGTCCCGCTGGCTCTGCCAGGAAATGAAAAATGCCGGACTATGCGCACCTTGCATTAGGACGGTTGAAGGATGCAGGTCGAATTGTTCGAGTGCCGGTGCGACCGCCGCTGAGGCGGACGCCGACGTGGCAGTGACAGCAGTGGTGACGCCAGCGGCAGCCCAGGCAGCTGGATTCGTGATGCCGGCTTTCATCAATGCCCCAGTGATTTTTTGCTGCTGTTCCGGGTCAGAAAACTGCGCCTGAGGATTCGCGTTCAACAAGTGATTGCCAGCGGCTTCACTTTTGAATGCGGACAACAGTACCTTCCCGGCAGTGGTCACGTCCGTCTGGGCGGACAGATTTGAGATGTCCGGAATGTGAAACGAGAGCGCCTTCTGCTCGGCGGTCAGGCTGAGCACGGGTGTGGCGCTGACACTCAAGCCAGGATTTTGGGCTAGGGTTCCCAGAATGAAGAGGGCATTTTTCGGCTTGATGCAGTATTCCTCGACCTTGATTTTCTTGTCGGTGAAAACTCCATGGCGCGCGAGAAAACCGGAAATATTGGAAGGAATCTCCATCGTGCTGGAAAAGAGAGACGTGCCGAATTCATCGTGGAAGTCGCGATGGATGTCCATCTCGGCGCCCTGGGGATCGACCAGCACGCGTCCAGTGTTGTCATCGAGAAAAAAAGGAACGTGCATGCGCTCATCGGCCACTTTGACCCATTGGCTGTTCTTGCCGCGCTGCTGCCACTGCCATGCAGTGGTGCGGAAGTAATAGCAAGGGACGCCAGTAATCGGCGCCGTCATTGAATAGGGACCGACAGCGAGACCGTTGATTTCTACCAGGCCCACGGCTGCGCTTCGGATCTTGGAAGCGGGCGTGTTGAGGATCAGACGCTTGCGCTGCAAGAGACGGAATCCGCAGTAGAAAAGATACACGCCGGCGAATGCACCGATGACGGCGAGGGCGATGCCATCGTTTATTGAAGAGCGGAAGAACGCGAGAAACAGGATCACGTGATGGTTCCGACGCCTTCCAGCAGAAGGCGTCTCCGTCTGAGCATAGCCGACAGAAAAATCGCATCGTAGCAAAAACCGCGTTGACGGCTTACGTTGGTAACGCTGCCGGTTGCGATATCTGGACAATCCCGGCGAACATTCGTAAATACCCCAAATTTCATATATGGAAGCCCTAAGAATGAAGATTGTCTGCACCCTATTGATGTGAGTGACAAAAGCAACTAATATAGTTGACTTAGTCAATCTATATAGAGCAATGCTTATGAGCCATCTCGATCAACGTATCGCAAATGTGAGGCGATTTAACCGCTTTTACACTCGGCAGATCGGCGTCCTGCAAGAAAAGCCATATAGAAGTCCGTTTTCGCTAACGGAAGTACGGGTGCTCTACGAGCTTGGGCATCGGCAGGATCCGACTGCCGCGGAACTGAGCAATGACTTAGGTTTGGACGCCGGCTACCTCAGCCGCATCTTGGCTGGCTTCGATAAACGCAGCTGGCTCAACAGGAAGGCCTGCAACACAGATGCCCGGCAAAGTCTGCTGTCGCTGACCGCGCGGGGAAAGAAGGCTCTGACACCGCTCGACGCCCGCTCACGGGAAGAAGTGGGCATGATTTTAGGTGGCCTGTCCTCGGCGGAGCAAAAGCGTTTGATCGATGCCATGCAAACCATCGAGAATCTACTCGGCACACGAACCACGCAAAAGCCCGGTTATATTCTTCGTCCTCATCAGCCGGGCGATATGGGCTGGGTGGTTCATCGGCATGGAGCGCTGTATGCCCAGGAATATCGCTATGACGAACGCTTCGAGGCCCTGGTAGCGGAGATCGTCGCGAAGTTCATCGACAATTTTGATGCCAAGCGGGAGCGCTGTTGGATCGCCGAGAAGGACGACGAGATTGTCGGCTTTGTATTTCTGGTGAAGCATTCGAAGACCGTCGCCAAATTGAGACTGCTCCTCGTCGAGCCAAGTGCGCGTGGACTGGGGATCGGAAAGCGGTTGGTGGAGGAATGCGTCCGTTTCGCACGACAGGCAGGTTACAGGAAAATTACGCTTTGGACGCAGAGTTCGCTTCATGCGGCCCGACGAATCTACGAGCACGCTGGATTCCGTCTGGTTGAAAAAAAGAAGCATCACAGCTGGGGGCAGGATCAAGTGGCCGAGATTTGGGATCTGAAGTTGTAAGCGGAAGAGCCGCAGAGCAGCTTCACCAAAGCCTGCAGAGGCTTTGCTCCCACCTTGGACGGGGGAGGGCGCTCGCCCCCACGTGAGATTCGGCTAACGCACTGCTACCGCGCGTTCCTTCAGGATTTCTTCCGCTGCGTTAACCCCGGTTTCCAGTTCCTGATCGGTGTTGTAGAAATGCGGGGACATGCGCACTCCGGCTTTGGGGCGCCAGTCGACCATGATTTCGCGCTTCAGCAACTGGCGACAAACTTCCTGTGAGTCGGGCATTTCGATGGACACCGTCCCACCGCGTTTTTCTGCATCGCGGGGGTTGTTCACTCTCCAGCCATGCTTTTCCACGAGTTCGATCAGACGAGCAGTTTGCCGTTTCGATTTCTCGCGAATGCGTTGAACTCCTACTTCGGTGATGATTTTGAGCCCGGGCCTGCAGGCTTCGAGCGACGGTACGTGCGATGTGCCGTTCATAAAGCGAAAGGGAGGATCGCTGTAGCGGATCGGTCCGGTTTCGAAAGCCATCGAGTCCTCATGCGCAAACCAGCCAGTAAATTTCGGCGCAAGCTTTTTGCCCAAGTCCGGACGCACATACAGGTAACCCACGCCAGGACCACCGCACAGCCACTTCAAGACGCCACCACAGGCAAAGTCGGTATCGAGAGCTTGAACGTCCACCGGTACGGTGCCGAGCGATTGGAATGTATCGAGCACGACGTAGGCGCCGACTTTGTGGGCTTTTTCAATGATCGCTTTGGCGTCCTGAATGAAGGCGCTGCGAAAAATTACGTGCGAGATCGGAACCAGCAGAGTTTGTTCGTCGATGGCTTCGAGCAGGCGCTCGGTTGGGACGGTGATTCCATCGTCCGTCTTCACCATGTGGACTCGCGCGCCGTAGGCTCGCTGAGCCTCCCAGAAATACATCACCGAGGGGAAATTCATGTCGGTGTAAACGACTTTGTTGCGCTTGCCGGAGAAATCGAAACACGAAGCGACAACGGCCTGGCAAGTTGTAACATTCTGATGAGTCGAGACAGAACTCTTGGGCGCATTCATGAGCGCGCCGATCTCGTCGCCGACTTCCGCGGCCAGCATCCACCATCGCTCTTCCCAGGCGCGAACACCGCGTGTAGCCCAAGTGTCAGCGTAACCTTTCAGGGCATCGTAAACGCCGCGGGGCATGGCTCCCAAAGAATTGCTGATCAGGTAAGTTGTGCGCTCGAGGATGGGGAACTCAGAGCGATAGCGGAGCAGTTCGTCAGTCATGGGAATATTGTACTGCCGGGAGGTGGGCAGAGTGTTTAGCAGGGAAAATCGAGACGTAGCATAGCTACGTCTCTACCGTGCGGGACAACTGTAGAGACGTTGCGCGCAATGTCTCAGGTCGTGTCCCGTAACCTTAGGAACATGTAAGCAACGCTGAGGACTAACAGGGTTGACAGGCCGCTGAGGAGGCTGATCCTCGAGTCCCACCAGGTTTTCAGAATGGCAGCGATGACCAGTGTAAGTCCCAGCATCGATCCCCCGGCGCCGAGCGGAGAGCGCATAGGAAGCTCGCTAAGCTGGCCTGTACCCATCTGCCTTCGGCAGGAAATGTGGGCAGCCAGAGACACCAGCCAGGAAAGCATCAAGCCGAACAACGCGCCGCTAAGTATGTACACAAACGCATTTCCCGGAACCCACATTTCCAGAACCACGGCCACTACGATCCCGTAGGACGAAGCCACCAGAGCCATCTGCGGCGAGCCTGCCGCATTCAGCCGGCCCAGCGAAGCGGGTGCCCATCCCCCGCGTGCGAGCGAGAACAGCATGCGGGATGCTGAATACAGATTCGCGTTCGCGCCTGAGAGTGCCGCGGTCAGGATCACGAAACTTATCAGGCTACTGGCTGCGGGAATTCCTACATCGCGGAACACAGTGACAAACGGGCTTTCCGTAACTCCTACGCGATTCCATGGCATCACTCCCACCAGAACCACGATGGCGCCCAGATAAACGAGGGCGAGGGTGATAAAGGTCAACTTCACGGCGCGGGGAATCTCCGCCGCGGAGCGAGACTCCCCCGTTGTGATAGCCACCATTTCTATCCCGCCGAAGGTGTACAGCGCAAACGTCATTGCCAGCAAAGGCGCCAGCACTCCTCGGGGGAAGAAACCTCCGTGCGTGACGTATTGGGCGGGAACGCGTCCTCCTACCAGCAGCGCCGCTCCGATAACGATGAACGTCACCATGGTCGCAAGTTTCACCATCGCGAACCAGAATTCAAAACGGCCGTAGTCGCCGACACTGCGAAGATTGATCACGATCAGCACCAGCGAGAACACAGCCACCCAAACCAAGGCTGGAACGGTGGGGAACCAGTAGCGCATATAGGTTGCAGAGGCGACCAGGTTGGCGCCCACCGAAACAGAAATAGCGATCCAGTATCCGGCGCGCGAGATAAATCCAGCCCACGGGTTCAGATAGAGATCGGCATACAAGCCGAACGAGCCGGCACCTGGATGCAGGCTGGACAACTCGCCAAGGGCCATGGTGACGGTCCAGCTGATAAAACCCGCCAGGACGAAGCTGAGAATAACGGCTGGGCCGGCGATTTCCATGGCAGCGGCTGAACCCAGCAATAAGCCAACTCCAATCGAGCCTCCGACGGCGACCATGGCCATTTGGCCGGCGCTGAGTTGGTGGCGGAGACCGCGCTCCTGGTCCGTCCCGTGTTCCTGCGGCATTCCGGGACGTATATCAGAAAGGTCTTATTTCCCAAAGAGTTATTCCACCTATGACCTTCGTAATCGCGTTGGCGCGTTACGTCGTTGCCCGTCCTAGTAACCTCCTCCTAGACTCTGTATGGGTTACTCCGCGCGACGTTAGCTCTCATGGCAGACACTGTTAGGCGAATGGACCGGGCTGAAATCACAAAACGGGTGGAGCGCGCCGAGAAGCTTCTCCAAAAGGGAAAAACCGCCGAGGCGCTGGAGGACTATTTGCAGGTCCTGGCGGCGGAACCCGGCAACGACACGGTATGCCAGATGGCTGCCGACCTTTGTCTTTCCCTGCAACGCATTCCGCAGGCAGTAAAACTTCTGGGCGACCTCTACGAGCGTCAAATCGAAATCGGCGATGCCACCCGGGCGAGCCTGACCTATAAGAAGCTGGCTCGCTTCGTTACTCCGACTTGGGAACAGAAACTGCGGTTTGGCGAGTTGCTGGAAAAGTCCCACCCGAAGCAGGCGCTGGAGACCTATGAAAGCGTCTTTCAGGAGTTGGCGAAACAGTTGCGTAAA
>Ga0070762_10000367_pt1 | contig 18411 bp, 19 predicted proteins | sample HubBroMetageREF2_FD_66726 | JGI IMG/M metagenome (GOLD analysis project Ga0070762, IMG submission 66726) | Reference soil microbial communities from the Hubbard Brook experimental Forest, New Hampshire, USA - Hubbard Brook CCASE Soil... | ecosystem: Environmental > Terrestrial > Soil >...
CTATGCGCGCGATATGCGGATATCTGCTCTATTCGGGTTAAAGGTGCACAAAGCAGCGTGGATGGAAGCGAACGAATTAGGCGACCTTGCCCGGAAGTTTCTTGGCTTCGGCAGATTTTGCTTTCTTCCCGAGGATTGCGGACAACCGCTCTACTTGCCTCGTTTCGGTTTCCCCCTCATTGCGGACCTCTTGCAACGTCTGCTCGTAATGTGGACGTTCCGCTCCGGCACGCAGTTTCATGGAAAGTTCTTTGGCGCGAGGACTCTAGCATTCTCCCGTGACTCCCGCTAGCCGTGGGTGTGGAGGGCAGTCGTGAGGGTCGGTATGTCAGTCAGAAAGTCTGACGCTAACCCATGACCGCCTGAAGCGACTTGATTCCGAAATCATGCCCGCGGTTCCCGGAAATGTCCATGGAGGAAGACTGAAGCAGTCTGAATTGATCTGGAGAAATGCGTTTAGCACTCGGAACCGGGTCAATGAGTGTAATGGCGATATTTCGCCAACCCGATTTATCACCAACTGACAGGATTGTTTTCGATCGCCGACAAACCTCTCGCAGTCTGCCAGCCATAATCCACTACTTGTTTGCATTAGCTGCCAAGCTCTCGCGTGAAACTTGCTGCCCATGAAGCCAGATAGTGACGATGCTGTTGTACGCGTCCACGCTTTCCAATGGCGATTTTTTTAGTAGGATAAGGTTGGCAATTTTGCCCGGCTCGATGGTTCCAACCTGCGAATCGATTTTGAACTCCCGTGCGTTACTGATCGTTGCGGCTTTGAAAATCTGTACGAGAGACAATCCAGCATTTTGCAGTTGCTGCATCTCCAGATAGCCGTTCAGGCCTGGGAGATTTCCGTAGGTCGGAGCCGACGGAGTGTCCGTGCCAAAGAGAAAGCCGGCATCTTTGCTGGCCAGGTAACCAACCACCAGGCGCACACGGCGGAGTGGCCCGCGCTCCAGACCTTGGAGCATCGCTGCATCCGGGGTATCGTCGTTTACCAATTCTTTCTTGAACCACTTACCTTCAGGAGAGTGAAACCAGTCCAGCAATTCTTTGGGAATGACCTTCGGGATGGCTGTCATCTCAAGATATTCGGGATCAAAATACGCGCCTAGGCCCCGCATGACCTGGATCGTAGGTTGATAACCGATTTTCTTTTCTACGATTTGATCGAGGAGCGTTTTGATCTCGGCGGGAAGCTCAGTCTTATCCTTGAGATCCCCCCAGTTCCACATTCCGTGTGCGATCACGTCAACCCCGCCTGCCACGGCAAATCGTTGGGCTTCAAACGAGTTGGCGTGCATCATCAGCACGAGGCCGTCCCGAGCCGCAGCTGCTCGGATCTCTGCCAGAATATCGGGACCCATTACAGGCAGGTGCTTGTCTCGCCCGAAGCCGCGCTCAAAATAGGTCTTGACGCAAATCCCTCCGGAACTCTTGACCCGCTCTACGTCTGCGGCAGGCGTATGATCTTCCCGCTTATATTCGGCTGGAATACTGGAGGCTTGGGCAGGATCGTAGATGAAATTCGGAAACATTTTGAAACGCATTGCCGGTGGAGCAAACGACATGGGGTATCCATTTGCCAAAGGTAAGGACCCGCCGCAGTCATACACGTCCGGATGCAGAGGGGTCTGCCGGAACTCCTCCAACTGCTGGCGATCGAACACTGCCAAATCCACCAGGGTCGTGTAGCCATAGTAAAGATAGGAGCGCGGCAGCTGTGCGAAGTAAGCCTTGATCATCTCCGGTTTGCCTTCAGACTGCGTAAAATCGACTCCCGGAACGGCAGCCAGGTGAACGTGCGAGTCGATAAGGCCCGGAATAAGAAACTGTCCTTTTCCCGAAACCACCGTCGCACCGGGAGGCTTCTTCGCCACCTTTTTTCGCGCGACGCTGACGATGCGCCCGTTTTCGATCAGGACATCCCCCTCTACGATGTGAGTGAGATTCTCCGGCGAGATGATAGTCACGTCAGTGATCCATATTCGGCTCGGTCCGGGCTGGCTCGAAGCGCAGCCAGCAAAGGTCACGATTGAGAGAAGCAACCCAAGTCTGAATCTGAAAAGGGCCATATCAAACTTCTTGCCAGGATTATCGCTAGCCATGATAGTCGTGCGGACCAGACTGGGCATACGACAGGAATCTATCACAGCCGATCAAGACCAGCCGGAAAGTCGATGAAATCAGACGTTTCCACTCATCGACTAGGACAGACGGACTCCTCTTTGAAAGCAAAAGCCCGCTTCTCCATCGCTGGATTGGCGGGCTTCCTATGTACGAAAAACGGATATCTAGCGGGGGTGTCCGCCGCCATGCGCACCGCCCCGATATCCGGGGAGGGCGTGTTCAGCCGCCCCGTCATGGCCAGGGTTGCCTACGTTACCTCGCCCATCACGCGCCTCATTTGCATGGAAGTGGTTGAAGCGCTGCGCCCCGCGCTCGGGGATCGGTCCAGCGTATCCGTGGTGAGGGTCAAAGCGGTTGTCAACATGGCCGTAAAAGCCGTGAGGGCCATGAAACCAGGGACCAGCTCCAAGAAATACCCCGCCAACAAACCAATCGGGACCATAATAGCCGTACGGAGCACAGTCATATGGAGCGTAGTCGAAATACCCGTAGGGGCACACGGGAGCCAGTCCGATGTTTACGCCGATGGCGACCTGGGCGTGCCCCACAGGAACACAGCACAAGAGGCCAGACATAAGAGCTGCGAAAGCTAGCGCGTAGACTTTGAGCATGGTTTCTCCTTGATGGGTAGAGAGTTTCAACCTGGACAACTGAGCGCCAGCATAATACTTAAGGATCAGGACCGGCAAGTCGGCCTGAGCAGGCGGTCACCGTCATAAAGCATTGGCGATCCGGATCAACGAGTCTAATAGAGATTCTTCGGCCAGCCGACGCGATAGAACCAGCGGCGTACGCGAAGCTCCATAACTTTGAATCATCGTGGTTGCAATGTTGCCGATAGAGAGAACCGTTCGTTGCGGAAAATCATCGGGGAACAGCTGGCCGCGCCGTTTTCAAAGAATAGTTCCAGCCCACGCCAAACGCAGCGACTGAGATATGGCCGATGGAAAGCCATCGCTCCATCTTATGGTGGCCGGTGCGGTGAAAGAGATAGGAAATTCCCACGGACGTTGCCGCCCCGGCTGCTTCCACGCCGGCGAACCCCGCCGAGTTGTTCACAACATCTTGTGGCAACAACACCTCTTGCCGGCCTCGCGCCTGAAAGTTTCGAGTGGAAGCGTAATCCATGCCTCGGAAGAGCGCGACCCCTGAAAACAACAAAAGATTGGTGCGGTCCCAGAAAGCATGGTTTCCAGGCAAAGAGCGGAACTGTGGAGTGACGTCGTCCGCTGTGTTCGTTGGCAACTGAATCGAGGCCCCAGTTGATTTCATCGAGGCCGTGGACACTGCCTGCGCAAACGCTGACCTCCCCACTAGGAAGAAAATCAGGATAAAGCAGGACGTGGAGCGCCAACATATGGACATCGGTTGCATTCTAGCTACGTCCGATTGCATCGATCGTCAGGCGATTACTGTCATTGATCTCGGTAACCCACAGCTGGGCTGTGGGCAAAGCGAGAATCGACCTATTCGTTACGTTGAGAAAAAAACTTGCGAGGTCGCCGTGCCGGCGGTAAGAACCGCAGATTTTCCCAGCACAATCGGAGCCGCTTTGGCGGAGATCGGTTTCACTGTCGAAAGTTGATGAGCAGCTCTTCAACCTTGCGCTGCTCATGCGGCTGCGGCAGGCTGGTCTGCGTCATGACTAATTCTCTCACGTCGTGGGGCAAAGGAGAAGGACTCAGACTGCACCCTTGCAAGGTCATCATCTGTGGAAATATTGAAACATTCTGCCAATACTAGTGGGGCACTCTATCCTCGGCGTACCAGAAACGGGCCTAGGGGAGATAAACGGCGGGTCGCCCGCCATAACTTCCGATTTGCCCGTTGCTGGGGTGCAATCCCACGACGCATTGGTACAACGCTACGCAGCTGTGGTGGCGTGGAAAACGAAGCCGTCGTGGTTCATGATCGCCGAAGAGGATCGTATGATCAATCCGAAGACGCAGCATTTCATGGCAGATCGTATGCGGGCCAAGGTTCATTCGCATCCTGTGGATCATAGCCCGATGTACACGGAGCCAAATCTTGTGATCAACATAATCCTGGAAGCGGCGCGTGAAACCCTTTCGTCCTAGCTTCTTGCCGAAACGAACACGCAATTTCTTATTGGAAGAGAGAGGGGATGGGGAATACAAAATCTGTCGCCATCATCACCGGCGCAAGTCAGGGCATAGGCCGAGCCGCAGCGATTCGGCTCGCTCGCGATTTCTCGGCCATTGTGCTGGTGGCAAGGGATAAGGGGGAGCTGGAAAACACTGCGATCGAGGCCAGGCCCTTTGGAGCCGAAACGATGACTCTTGCTCTCGACCTGCGTCAACCACAATCGGCAAAGAGCATCATCGAAGGAGCGCTCGAACATTTTGGCAGAATCGATGCGCTGCTCAACATCGCCGGCGCTGTGCCGCAAATCGATCTTTTCCAGATGACGGACGCGCAGTGGGACGACGGTATGGCGCTCAAGCTGAACGGCGCGCGTCGCTTGACGATAGAGGCTTGGGACGCTTTGAAGGCCTCGAATGGATCGGTCGTGTTCATGTCCGGAAGCGCCGCCTTTGCCCCCAAGCCCGGATATGCCGCAGTCGCGGCGATCAACGCTGCCATTAACGCACTCGCCAAGGCATTCGCAGAGCAAGGAATTAAAGACGGAGTTCAGGTCAACAGCATATCGCCTGGGGCAGTGATGACAAGACGCCGACGCGCCTTCTTTGAAAGTTGGGCGCCTGCGCACAATCTCACGGCCGAAGAAGCAATCAAGAAATTCCCGGGGCAAGTCGGCATTTCCCGCTTGGGAAAGCCAGAGGAGATTGCCGACCTGATGAGTTATCTCGTATCCCATGCGGCGAGGTGGATGACAGGTGCTTCTGTTCGGATGGACGGGGGCGAGATCAAGAGCATTTAAGAGGACAAGCAATGGAGCGTCGCACTTTTCTTGGCGGTCTCACGGCGGCATCTTTCGGTGCAATGCTAGAGAACTCTTTCACCGACCAGGCGCGAACACAAACTGAGGCAAATTTAACTCACCAAACTTCCTTCAAGACTTCTCAAATCGAGGTTTCAGGAAACACGATTTTCGTGCGCTGCTATGGAAAGGGAGCGGCCATTCTCATGGTGCACGGCTTCCCGCGCACAAGCCTGATGTGGCGATTCCTTGCGCCCAAGCTGGCGGAGAATCACACCGTGATTTGCGTAGACTTGCGCGCCTACGGTCAAAGTGGAATACCCGCATCTACGGACGAACACTTTCCTTATTCCAAACGAGTCATGGCGAAGGAACTGGTGGATGTGATGGACAAGCTCGGCTTTCCAACCTTCACACTGATCGGTCATGATCGTGGAGGACGCGTCTCCTATCGCATGGCCTTAGACCACCCGAAGAACGTGGAGCGACTCGCTGTGTTCGACGTGATTCCCATCCTCGAAGCATGGAGCCGGTCCGATGCGCGCTTCGCTCAGACTTACTGGCCGTGGATTTTGTTGTCACAGAAGGAACCGCTCCCGGAGAGTTATCTGCTCGGCGCGCCCGAGGCTGCGTTCCATAACCCCTTCGGCCAAGGTTCGTTCGGCCCAGAGATTCTCGAAGAATACGTTTCAACTTATCGCGATCCAGCTCGTGTTCATGGAATCTGCGAGGAGTATCGAGCGGCAGCGACGATTGATGTCGAACACGACCGCGCGGATAAGGAAGCGGGTAGTCAAATCGAATGTCCCATGCTACATCTATGGGCGGAGGGCGGTCCGCTCGACACTTTTTATGCGAAAGACGGAGGCCCGCTGGGCATTTGGCGGCAATGGGCACCACGCGCGCACGGGCAGGCGATGAAGGGCGGCCACTTCTTCCCGGAAGAGAATCCTGACGACACTGCAGTTCTCGTCAAGCAGTTTCTCTCTGCTTGAGGCGCATCGCGAAGGGCTGCGACAGATTGACTCCGTCGACGTACGGATTAGGGCGATCGTCGAGTGCCGAGTGCTAAGAATCCTGGGAGGAAAAAATGGTGGCATGGGATCGCGTGACCCGTGGTGACGTGTTGCGCGCGATACACGAATACGACCGGCTGGGCCCAGAACAGTTCTTCTCTGAGCATGGTTTCGCCCCTACGACGACCTATGAGTTGGTGTGGGATAAACGCCGTTACCCGCCTAAGGCGGTCTTGGGGACAGCTTACGAGTTCGCCACGGGGCAACAGCTTGGCTCTGGTGACTTCGAGGGTGGGAAGACCGGCGCCGTAAGAGTGCTTGGCAAACTAAGATTCAGTATCGAGAAAAAGCTAAAGAAACAAGGAGATGCGGAAATGAAAAAGTGGAAACTTGTGATTCCTATCGCCGCGGTGGCGGCTCTTCTCGCTTGGTATGCATTCCGGCCCGAACGGCTTGTGGTTAATCGGCGCGTCGACGAAGCCATGCCAGCCGCCCAAGGTAGCTCGTCGCCGCAGCCTCTTGTCTCCGGACAGTTCTATAGCATCTTGCATCCAACGGCAGGCACGGCAACCATCTACCGGATAGGAGATGGCAGTCGTGTTCTCCGCTTTACGGGCTTTAGCACATCGAACGGTCCTGATGTGCACGTCTACATGGTTGCCTCGGACGATGCAAAAGACAGCGCCAGCGTGCTGCGCGCGGGTTTCATCGATTTGGGAACCATCAAGGGGAATATGGGCGACCAAAACTATACCCTCGGCCCCGATGTGGACCTGTCGAAATATCGCGCGGTTTCGGTATGGTGTAAACGCTTCAGCGTCAATTTTGGCGCTGCTCGATTGATGCCCGAGCAAGCGGTGTCGGAGAAGTAGTACGTCGAGAAGATCTTTTGGCCGGATTGTAATACTTAGCCTGGAGTCGGATCCGATCAGACTACAGCGTAAGCTTCCCCTTCGGTGCTAAACTAGCCGCCGAATCGATTGGCATCCTAAAGGGGAGAGCGTGAGCGACCAACACCCCGCCGCGTCTAATCCAGGCCGGCATAACTCAGGTACCAATTCCGATCTTGAAGCAACTCTCGACTCGACTGCTGCTCCCGCTGGCGGACCTCCATCTGATTTAGGTTCGATTGGCCCCTACCGGCTAATCAGAAAATTAGGCGAAGGGGGAATGGGACAGGTCTGGTTGGCTGAACAGTCCACTCCCGTCAAGCGGCAGGTCGCCCTGAAAATCATCAAGGCGGGACAGTACGACGATTCGGCTTTGCTGCGTTTTAACCTCGAACGGCAGACCCTGGCCATCATGAATCACCCCGCCATTGCCAAGGTGTTCGATGCCGGTTCGAGTCCCGCAGGCCAGCCCTATTTTGTCATGGAGTATGTGCCGGGGTTGCCTATTACCAACTACTGCGATACGAAGCGCTTGCCGGCCCGCGAGAGGCTGGCCCTGCTGGCTAAAGTTTGTGACGGCGTGCAACACGCGCACCAAAAGGCAATCATTCACCGCGACCTGAAGCCGACCAATATTTTAGTAGTCGAAGTCGATGGCAAGCCCCAGCCGCGCATCATCGACTTCGGGATTGCAAAAGCGATTTCGCGGCAATCTGAGGATGAGACCCTGGTGACGCGCGCTGGAGGAACCGTGGGCACTCCGGGCTATGTCAGCCCGGAGCAAGCCGATCCGAGCATTTCGGACGTTGATACCCGCACTGACGTTTATTCGCTGGGCGTGGTGCTTTATGAGTTGCTCACGGGTGTATTACCGTTTGATGTGAGGCACTGGAAGACGAAGCCTCTCCACGAGGTTTTGCGCGAGTTACACGAGGACGATCCACCGAGTCCGAGCACGAGAATCAGCAGAGATCCAGTCTCAAAGACCGCCGCAGTTAATCGAGGAATCGATCCGCGGCAACTCGCCAGCCTGCTGCGTGGCGATCTGGACTGGATCACCCTGAAGGCCATGGAGAAGGACCGGGCCCGCCGATATAACACGCCATCGGAACTGAGCGCGGATATTGCTCGCTACTTGCGGAACGAGCCCGTAACCGCGCGGCCGGTAAGCGCCGCGTATCGCGCCAGGAAGTACGCCCAGCGCCACAAATTTGGAGTTACCGCGGGTGGCGCCATGGCGCTGCTGCTGATCGCATTTGGTGTGATGCAGACAATCGAGTTGCGCCGGATCACTCGTGAACGCGACCGCGCTAACCGCGAACGGGATCGCGCTTCCCGGGTCACCGATTTTATGACCGGCATGTTTAAGGTGTCTGACCCGAGTGAAGCACGAGGAAACAGCGTCACCGCGCGGGCGATTCTGGACAAATCGTCGAATGAGATCAAAACGGGTTTGGCCAAGGATCCAGAAGTGCAGTCAGAGTTGATGTTCACGATGGCGACTACTTATGCGAACCTCGGACTCTACGCTCAGGCTCACGGACTGTCGGCCGCTGCCCTCGAGAGTCGGGGGCAGCTGCTCGGCGCCAAAGACCCTAAGACACTGGAGTCTATGACACAGTTGGGTTGGATTCAGGACCGGGAAGGGCATGACGACGACGCGGAAAAGTTGATCCGCCAGACCATTGATCAAGCGCGCCGTGTTCTCGGGCCCGAAGACCCAGTTACGCTCGATGCAATGGACAAGCTTGCGGTCATCCTGGAAAACCAGGGCCATTGGGACGAGGAAGAAAAGCTGCTGCGCCATTTGATTGAAATTCGCAGCCGCCGGTTTGGTCCGGAAGATCCGCGAACACTGCGTTCGGAGGTGAACCTTGCCGACGCGCTAAGTCTAGAGGGCCACGCTGCCGAGTCGGAAGCAATGTACCGAAAGACGTTGGAGATAGAGCAGCGTGTATTTGGACCCGAACATCCCCAGACTCTGGCGACGATGCATAATCTGGCAAACCGGATACAGGAGCAGGGCCGCTACGCAGAGGCCGAGGCCCTGTATCGGCAGACGCTCGCCATCGCGCAGCACGTCATGGGCCCCGAACACCCGGAGACGGTCAGCACCATGTCGACTCTGGCCGACACGGTCTACTACGCGGGCCGTTACCAAGAGGCAGAGAAATTGCATCGCGAGTCTCTGGAGATTGAGTTGCGCACCGTTGGACGCGAACACCCCTACACAACCCGGACCATGGAAGGCCTCGCCAACGTGCTGGCCGCAGAAGGACGTGACGCCGAGGCAGAGAAACTGGAGCGCCAGGTTCTGGAAATTCGGGAACGCATCCTGGGACCCGAACACACGGATACGTTGGTGTCAAAATACAACCTGGCGAATATCCTTGTCGGCGAGAGGCACTTTCCCGAAGCTGAAAAGTTGATTCGTGAGACTCAGGTGGCGCAAACCCGCGTGCTGGGACCGGAAAACGGAGACACCCTGGCATCCAAAGCCGAACTTGCTAACATATTGAACAAGGAAGGCAGGTACCAGGAAGCGGAAAAGACAGCGCGACAGGCGCTCGACATTCAGGCCCGCGTTCTCGGACCGGGACATCCTGATTCGCTCGGTACTCTTCAAGTATTAGGCATCGCGATGGTTCACAACCGGCGCTATGGAGAGGCGAAGCAGCTGTTCGAGGACGTGATCGAGAAGATAGGGAAAGCTCAAGAGTCGAATGTTTCTCTGGCTTGGTATAAATTCGCCTGCGTCGCAGCGGCGGCGCACGATTCGGATGAGGCGGTTCAGCATCTCCGTGAGGCTGTCAAAGAGGGCTATAAAGATATTGACCGCATCCAAGCCGATGACGACTTGAAATCGCTTCGTGGGTATCCCCGCTTTGAAGCGCTCCTAGCCGAAGGCCGAAAGCCCTCTCACGCAGTCCCTCAGCAGCATAATTGATTCACGTCCTTACGCAGTGCGGGCTGAGCTGAAGATCTGGGTTTTCGCTCTTCGGCTGATCGAGTATCGCGCGTGGAAAATCGACAATCCCGTCAACTACGAGCAGCTTTTATCGCGACAATTTTTCCGAACAAACCGGACTGGAGAGAAAGGACTGCTGAGCAGTAAGCTGGTCAATGTGCGAAACGCACATTGGCAGACTGGTTTAGAGGATTTGCCTCCGGCGTACGCAATGCGATCACAAATCGATGATATGGCGAAACCGACTTGACTTGTGTCCCTCCCCTCTATCGAGGGTCGCCCGCGCAGAGGGGAAACAGTCCCTAATTGACGAAAACAGGCGATACCTCTCATTGAGAATTAGCTCGTCCGATCTGCCATAATTTGTTTCATGTGCGGGCGCTATCGGCTGGCCCCTCGGAGTATTCTTAGCCGACGAATGAGATTCCTGGGAGAACAGACGCGACATGGGTGCTAGCGGGGCTCAGGGGAAGGTTTTCATCGTTGGACTGGCCGGGCCGTCCGGCAGTGGCAAGTCGACAGTAGCCAGGCGCGTGGCCTCTCGGTTCAACGGGCACACGATTTCGTTGGAAATCTACTCGACTTCAATGGACGATCTTCCGTTGCAGCAACGAGCAAAGTTGAACTATGACGAGCCGGAGGCAATTGACTTGAAGCTACTGGAGAGTCATATACGCAGCTACGCCGAAGGTAAGAGCATCGACGCTCCCATCTACGATTTTGCGAACCACCTGCGCATCCGCGACCACCAACATATCCCTGCCAAGTCGCTACTGATCGTGGAAGGCATTCTGGCGTTGCATTTTTCGCAACTACGCCCGCATTTCGACCTGTCCATCTACTTCGACGCCCCCGACGAGGTCTGCTTCCATCGTCGTAAGGTGAGGGACATCACCGAGCGTCAGCGCTCTCTGGAATTAATCCTATGGCAGTACCAGAATACCGTGCTGCCTGCGGCACGGAAGTATTTGCCCGCAAGTAAGGCCAATGCTGATCTCGTACTAGAAACTCAGTCGGACCTGCCAATCGTGGAGAAAGCCCTTTACGATGCCATCGTCGAGAGGCGCGCTCTGGCTAAAGCGAGATAACGTCCAAGACGTGGACCCGACGCGGCTGGGGTTGGGATTTCAAATCTACGGGACGGTTCTAAATTTAATCTTGCTTCCGTTTTCGCTCTTCAACCTTCGCTAACCAGCACTCCCCGTGAACTGGCTTTGTATCTTCGGTTACGTTGAAGTCTTTAGGCAAGATAGGCTTGCCACAGATCGCGCATTTAAGCGGCAGCGGCGGGATTGTAGCCATCTCTTCTCCGGTTTGGGAACTCGTTCACTCCTTCACCAGCCAAGACAAAGCTTCGTCGCGGGTCTCAAAAGCAGGAAAATCACGCCGGGAAAAGCTCTTCAGGTTCTTAGCGAATGCGTTAGGGAGGTAGGTCGCACCGACCCATGCACTTTTCTTGATAAAGGGCTTGTCGAAGACTGCCGTTTCTTTCATTGCTCGAAGCGCTTCCTCATCGAACGCTGCGCCAGTGAAATCGGAGAGTATCAGGACCGAATTGCGTGGGCGGGTGGTCACAACCTCGGGAAGCGCTCCGATGATCTCATGCACCTGAGCCGCCAAGCAATTTGATAGGTCCACGAGGAGAATCTGCTTGCCCTGATGAGTGATGAACTTAATACGGTCAGTCAAGGCGTACTTCCTTCCCCGGACAGGAGACCTCGGAAGGTTTTCGTTGCGAATCGGAAAGCGCTTGGAACTTCCACGTCCGGTTAGCTAAACCTAGCACCAAGAACTCACCGAGATCAAGGTCTCGCGGTTGCCTGGCACTGAAGCCGGCTGACTTGGTCGCTTTCAGGCTGGATTCTTCAAAAGGTCCGCCACAGTCTTCAAGATTTCGCGCGAAAGCGGCTCATCCGATACAGCTCGGGCTAACGACATCGCTCCAACGAGCGCGCTGAAAGTCAGGATCGCTCTCGATCGTGCTGCGCGCTCGTCCTCGCCTGGGAGCAACCCGGCAAGCAACTCAAGATCGTTCCTGACTTGTTCAGAGGTAAGCGCACGAGTCCGCTTATCGCTGCGAGCGATCTCCGGCGCCAATGCGCTGAAGCCGCAGCCCGCACCTGGATTCTTGCGGTGCGCATCGCTCATGTAATCGTCGATGAGCTTCGCGAAGTGTAGCGGTTGGGCGCCGGATTCGGCAGCTTCCTTTTGTCGCTGCCAGGTACCAAATGCAGCGCTGACGGCCGCGGCCACTAGTTCGTCACGCGAGTTGAAGTGCTTGTAGAATCCGCCCACCGTGAGGCCGGCTTCCTTCATCAGCTCCGCGATTCCGAATCCCGCGAGGCCTTTTTCGCGGAATCTCTTTGATGCAATGGCAACGATGCGCTTGTGAGTTTTCTTTTTTTGGGCCTTGGAATAGCCCATATTTGGACCTCCTCAAAAAATAATCTGCGACCAAACCGGGATTGTGAATCTAATCCCGTATCTGGATTATAACAGTAATCCACATAACTACTTGGCGAAGGCCAAGAAGTGACACGGGGAAAAGGAGAACGAATATATGCGTGCGATGAGAGCGGAGCAATTTACTGGCTATGAAGCGTTGAAGCTGGTCGATCTTCCCAACCCAGCAATCACAGACGGAAAAGTACTGGTGAGAATCACGGCAGCCGGCGTCACACCGCTCGACTATACGATTCTCTCCGGCAACTTCCACACTACGAAGGTCCCGCTAGTTCTGGGCAACGAAGGAGCGGGCGTGGTTGAGGCGGGAGACGGACCGGATTTTCCCATCGGCTCCCGCGTGATGTTCTGGGGTCCCTATGGCGCTTTTGAAGACGGTACCTATAGTGAGTGGATTGCAGTACGCAAAGAAGATCTTTGCCTGATACCCGACGGGGTCGACGATGTAGCCGCTGCAGGCATTCCGGTCGCGTATCTCACCGCGCAGGTGGCTCTGACCCGGGCTGGTTTTCGTCCAGGCAAAACCGTTCTGGCACCGGCGATCGGAGGATCAATCGGCAACGCGGTGACACAATTGGCGCGCGCTCTGGGAGCAAAACACGCCATATCGAGCACGACTAATCATGCCAAGTCCGAGCAGGCTAGGGCCCTGGGATTCAGTGAGGTCGTTGATACTTCCTTGGAGAAGTTGGTTGACGGCGTTCGTCGTATCACGGATGGTTACGGCGCAGATATTGTCGTCGACGGGATCGGTGGTGAAGTTCTCAGCGAGGCGGTCAAAGCGTTCGCGTTGGACGGAAGCCTTATAACGCTGGGGTATTCCGCAAGCCGTAAGACGACCATCGACGTGACCGATCTCATCGTGCCACAAGCCAGCATCCATGGTCTCAATATGTTCCGTCAGCCACAGGCGACAATCGCTAACGCTTGGAAGGCCATTGTCTCTCTACTTCAATCCGGTGCGATCAAACCGATCGTCGCTAAGACGTTCCCTTTGGTCAAAGCTGCTGAGGCTCTGCGCTATCTCGTTGAAGAGCGTCCCTTCGGGAGGGTAGTTCTTAAAGTCTGACAACAATTGATGGGGGACGAGCTAACTCAGAGAGAGGTATCAATGACAACAATGAAGGCGATTCGGCTGGCTTCGCTGGTCACGGCAATCAATGTCCTGGTCGCGAGCGGCTTTTCCATCGCGGCGATCTTCCGTCCGCAATACCTGGTCCCTGCCGAATCCGTTCCAACGCAGGCGTCGTTGCTATTGGCGATGTACGCGGCGGCGCCCAGAATTCCTCTGGCCTTGCTCGTATTGGGGGCGATCTACAAGCGGGCGACGCCTGCGTTGCTGATCCTGGGTGCGCTCGCTGGTGCCATGCAATTGCTGGATGCCGGAATCGGTCTGTTTCAGCATGATCTTGGGAAATGCGCCGGACCGCTCTTTATCGCGGTCGTCCAATTCTTCGTGGTGTACGGGCTTTATACATCCGTGCGGATCACGCCGCAAATCAAGCGTGGATAAACGCCGGCCGGACGATAAGATATTTCGGGCTCCCGAAGCTTTGAGGTGTTTCACGGTCTATGCGAGAGGCTTGCGCTTGCTTCTGACGCGGTCGGAGCCAACGCGAATCTGAACCGAGGAAAGGAAACTCACATGTTCATCGTCGTGGCACTGGTGCTCGGAATTATATCCGGATTACGGGCAATGACCTCACCGGCCGTCGCAAGTTGGGGGGGCCGCCTGGGACTGCTGGCAGTGTCCGGAACTCCAATGGCCTTTATGGGGTTCAAGTACACGCCGATTCTCTTCACTCTGTTAGCAATCGGTGAGCTGATCAACGACAAACTGCCGAAAACGGCAAGCCGCAAAGAGCCACCTCAGTTCATTGCGCGCATCCTTAGCGGGGGTTTGGTGGGCGCCACGGTGGGCGCGGCGGCAGGCTCGCTGACAGCGGGATTGCTCGCGGGCGCGCTCGGCGCCGTTGTCGGCACGTTAGGTGGTGCGAGTATCCGCGGGCGCCTGGCCCAGGCTTTCGGGAAAGATTTGCCGGCGGCGCTGCTCGAAGACGTTGCGGCAATCGTGATATCCATTGCTGCAGTATCGAAGTTCTGAATGGAACAGGTTGATTTATCCACACATCTGGTTGATGTCACGATTCTCAAGTACAGGTTTGGGGCAACCTCGCTTGGTGACATTCAGCATGGCGCGACCTAGGCATTCAGTCGTTGTCACGTAGTGCGGGAAAAGCATCTTCCATAAAGGATAGAGCGGTCTCATCAAAGCGTACGCCGCGCTGTACCATCCGGTTTTTGTGCGAATTCCATGAAGCGGCTGAATGTAGGCTGGCCGAAACAGGTAGACAGTTTTGAACGGCATCTGCAATAGCGCGTTTTCCGTTCTGCCTTTTACCCGCGCCCACATGCTTCGCCCGCGCTCCGCGCTGTCTGTTCCTGCCCCAGACACGTAGACGAAGGTCATTGTCGGGTTGAGCCTGGCTAAGGTTTTAGCCACCGAGACCGTTAGATCGTATGTCACGCGCCGATATGCCTCTTCGTTCATCCCGACTGACGAGACGCCGAGGCAGAAGAAACATGCGCCGTAGCCAGAGAGTCTGTCCTCAATCGCCCCCAGATCGTAAACATCTTTGTGTACGATTTCGCGCAGTTTGTCGTGATGCGGCAGGCTCGCGTTGCGGACAACCGCGAGGACGCTCTCGACGTCGGGGTCGAGTAGACACTCGCGCAGAACGCCCTGCCCGACCATACCCGTCGCTCCGAAGACAGCCACTTTCACTTGACCGTCTCCAATTTCTCACGAAGGCGCATACCAGAGCGAGTCCGCCGACCATCGACTGCATCCGATTTCACGATAGATCTCAGCATCGCTCGGCTGCCATGTTGTGCCTGATACACCATCGTTTACCGATCATTTTCCGGACACGACTGGAAGTATCAGGGCAGACGGATGTTGAGTGTCGTGAAGAATCACGTTCGTAGCCGGAACAAAATTTCGGGCAAGTCGGGCTTCTTCTCCGGTATTCATATTGCGATCGAACCGCGGGAAATTACTGCTGGAAATCTCAAGCCGCAACGAGTGGCCGCGAAGAAAGACGTTGCTCGTAGCCCAGAGATCGACCGTAATCTCATAAACCTGCCCGGGATTCATTAACTCGGAGCGTTCCTGCGAAGCGCGATAGCGCATGCGAAGAATTCCTTCCGTGAGGTCTTGGGCGAACCCGTCAGGACCCACGTCGACGAGCTTCCCCGTAAAATCGGTATCGACAGCCGAAGATTTAACGAACAGATCGGCAATAACAGGGCCTGTAACCTCAAGATCCTGGGCGAGTGGGCCTATCGAATAGACAACTACGTCATCCCGGTTTTCTACCGGCCGCTGATCGCGCGGGCCAGGCTCCATGTGATCTTCGTCGCAACAAAGCGGTCCACCGATGGTTGGCACGGGATTGCCTGGATTGTAGACATAGCTGTCAGGTAGCTCAGCCTTGGGTGCGGAAGTTGAAAGAGAGCCATCGCCGCGCAACGAGTTCGCGTGTCCGTTCGAGTGCAGAAAATACCTGGTCGCATGAGCTTGCGGTGGGGGCCAATCGTCTTCCTGACGGTATTCGTTCGTACCCATGGTGAAAAGCTTCACAGGTTTATCAGCGGCGAATTCGTTCTTGATCCCCTTAAACAGAAAATCGTACCAATCGAGGATGACGTCCGTGTACCCGTTTTCGACGGCGTGTGGGCCAAAATCCACGTCGCCGATGTGGCGGCCGAAGCCAGCGTGGCCGCCAATCTCAATCAAAAGATGTTGCTGGGTGCGGGCTGCTTCATTCGCACCATATTTCTTGGCACCCATGTAGTTACGCAACGTGCCGGCATTAAAAATGTCGTACCAGGCGCCCACCTGCAGAATAGGGACGGCAATCTTCGAAAAGTTTTCCTCGATCGACCACTGCTTCCAATAATTGTCGTAATCGGGATGCGCCAGCCAGTCAAAATAATATGGTGCAATCATCTGTGTGAGCTGTGCGTCGGCCGGTAACTGACCGAAATTGAAAACTGGATAATTCGTCAGCGGCAGCGTAGGTGCTCCGACGAGCGCATTTGTATTTTGATCGATGAGGCGCTGGATCGTGTTCTGCGCCAGTTGGGATGTCCAGTTCTGGTCGAACCATTGTTCCAATGCCCCGGACTGGTAGGTCCAGCCATCGTGATAATTGCTTGCGGTCATGTTCGGTGCAATCGCCGCCAGATGCGGAGGTTGAGCAATCGCCGCCAGCATTTGCGTTGCGCCTACATAAGACGCGCCCATCATGCCGACTTTTCCATCGGAATAAGGAAGCGCCGCAGCCCATTCGACCGCATCGAACCCGTCAGCCTGCTCGTGTCTGAACGGATACCACTCTCCTTCCGAACGATAACGGCCTCGAACATCCTGAACGATGACTACATAGCCGCGCGATACAATTTTGGACGTTGGGCCCACTGCCCAATTGACGCTTTTATCGTAGGGGGTGCGCATGAGAATGACGGGAAACTTTTCGGAAGATTTCGGCCGATAAATATCGGCGTATAGAGTGACGCCATCGCGCGTTTTCATCGGTACATCGTGCTGCACGATCACGTCTATGGATATCGGAGCTGTGGTGGCTTGCGCTGCAGTATGCTCCAGCGAAACTAGACAAATCGCAGTCAAAAGGAAGATAGACAGCCACATCGTCCTATTCGATCTCATGCTTCGTGCCTCCTGCCTGAGCCGAATCAGATTACAGCATGATGAGGACGATGACGAATCCTGTTCCGCAATTCCTGGTTTGATTAGTAGAAGAGTCAGAAACAAGCTATGGCATTAAGACGCAGGAATCTGGCGGAATCGTTGCTCCAGTTCATGGAGCGGCAGAGTGAGAGAGATATGCGGGCCTTAACATCGAGCGTGCCTTGGTCGCAATAACGATCGATGGGCTCGCCCTCGACGTATTCAAGGACGATATAAGGCTGTCCGGAGGAACTGACGCCTGCGTCGAGCAGCTCTGCGATATTGGGATGGGAGAACCGGCCGAGGATGGCGCCTTCGCGCTTGAAGCGGTCCTCGCCGACCTGGCCCATCAAAGCAACATTCAGAAATTTGACGGCCGCCTTGCGTTCAAACCTGCCATCGCTGCGTTCGGCCACCCAGACCTGCCCCATGCCGCCCTGGCCGAGCTTGCGAACGAGCCGATAAGGGCCGATGACCTCCAGGTTGGCGCGTTGTGCGTCAGCGATGGCGGCGGCTCCGAAAGAATCTATTGTTGGATCAGGGTCGGAAGCCGAAGGGGAAAAACCTGCTTCAGCGCTGGTGTTTTTCGCTGGTTTGTCCGCTTCGCCCATCTTCTTCACCAAAGTGGTGAAGTTTAGCACCACGGGAAGCCCCTTCTCAATTGGCGCAACGTCGCCTTTACACTCATTGAGGATTCCTGGCGGAATCGCGGTCAAGCAAGCGAGTTAACAGCCATTCTGCCCGTCGAATTCTTGCAATATCCGAAGATACAAGAAGCTTGACGCGACCAATAGTGCATACTATTATGTCGATTGAGATAATAGGGTTTACTGAATGTCGCTGTCTCCAGTTCCCAAAGCAGTTCTAAGTTTTTCCAGCCGGCCTGTCGCGCCCTTTGGCCTGAAGGCGTCCGCCCTGGTGTTTGAAGACGTCAAGTCAAAGGCGCTGCTCGAGAGAATCCATTTGATCGCACCCAGCACCGCAAACGTACTGGTCACTGGGGAAACTGGTACCGGCAAGGAACTCATTGCCAGACAGGTGCACAAGCTGAGCCCACGAGCCGCTGGCCCTTTTGTGGCAGTAAATTGCGGGGCTTTTTCTGAAAGCCTGGTAGAGAGCGAACTCTTCGGTCATGAGCGCGGCTCATTCACCGGAGCAACCGTAGCCCGGGCGGGGTGGTTCGAAGCGGCATGGGGCGGAACGCTATTCCTCGATGAAATCGGAGACTTGCCGTTCGCCATGCAAGTGAAGTTGCTCCGAGTGCTGCAAGAGCGCCAGGTGGTTCG
>Ga0070762_10000369_pt1 | contig 18384 bp, 16 predicted proteins | sample HubBroMetageREF2_FD_66726 | JGI IMG/M metagenome (GOLD analysis project Ga0070762, IMG submission 66726) | Reference soil microbial communities from the Hubbard Brook experimental Forest, New Hampshire, USA - Hubbard Brook CCASE Soil... | ecosystem: Environmental > Terrestrial > Soil >...
CTTGGGGAAGAAGTTCCAGACCTTAGTGGCGGTCCCCAAGGCCGCAGCCTGAAGAAGGGTCGCTAGAGTTAAATAGAGTTAATAGGAGATGAGTGGACCATGGAAACGAGGCCGATACTCGTCCTCGTCGGTTAGTGCAAGGCGCCGGCCTTCACGCCATCGTGAAGGCCGGACAAGTCTTATGCTGCTACTTGCTTGGTCTCCTGAAAAAACGCCAGCAGGTCGGCATTGATCTGGTCGGCGTTGGTTGTGGGCATCCCGTGCGGGAAACCCGGATATATTTTTAGCTTCGCGCCTTTGACCAGCTTCGCGGACAACGGTGCCGCCGCGGCGATCGGCACGATCTGATCGTCGTCGCCATGAAGGATGAGGGTCGGGACATCGAACTTCTTCAGGTCCTCGGTAAAATCCGTCTCCGAGAAAGCCTTGATGCAGTCGTAGCCCGCCTTCATCCCGCCCAGCATCCCTTGCAGCCACCAGTGGTCGCGAATTCCTTCCGAAATTTTGGCGCCAGGACGGTTGTAGCCGTAGAAAGGTAGCGTGATGTCCCTGTAAAACTGCGGGCGATTTGCCACATACGCGGCTCTGAGGCCGTCGAACACGGATAGGGGCGCGCCTGCAGGGTTCTTGTCAGTCTTCAGCATCAGCGGTGGGACCGAGCTGATAAGGACGGCCATGCCGACGCGTTTTGAACCATGCCGACCGATGTACCGCGCAACTTCTCCACCGCCGGTGGAGTGGCCCACATGGATTGCAGTCTTCAAATCAAGCTTTTCAGTGAGGGCGGCGAGATCGTCGGCGTAAGTGTCCATCTCGTTGCCATCCCACGTCTGAGTGGAACGGCCGTGGCCTCGCCGGTCGTGCGCGATCACACGATAGCCGCGCTGGCCGAAATACAGCATTTGTCCATCCCAGTCGTCCGCAGTGAGCGGCCATCCGTGGCTGAACACAATGGGCTGGCCCGATCCCCAGTCCTTGTAGAAAATCTGAGCGCCGTCTTTGACGGTGATTGTAGGCATGAGTTGCTCTCCTTGAATGAAATCTTGTTTCCGCTGCAAAGTGACGAACAAAAATGTGCGATCAAACGGCCCGCGCGGGTTCGACGTGAAATCTCTTAGTCGCGAGAATGGTAAAACCGACATACACCAGCAAAACGAATAGCTGCGCAACCAGAAATGGAGGCTCTGTTTGTGTCGGCGCCAGCGCTTTCAACGCCGGGACTTTCATGAAGGACTGCACTATTAGAACGAAGACATTCAGATAGAGCGCGGTTGTAGCCCCGATCACATAGATCCAACGCCAAGACCCGGCAAGATGAAATACATAACGTGCTGGAATCGCCGCGGCGAGTACCACCAGTGAAACGATCGCAACTTTGTGCGAAGGGAGAAGGTGATCGAACGGAAAGCCGAAGCCGCTCACGCTGGTCAGTACCGTCGTAGCAAGGAAGATGGCAGTCAGGCCTTCAAGCCGTTTCCCTGTAAGGAATCCCGACATTACTACCAATCCTGAGCCGATCCCCACCAGGCTGATTAACACGTGCAAGAAGGTGTACGTAGCTGTTGACATGCCGAGAATCATCGTTTTTCTCCTTTTCAATATAACGATTGCGCCTTCTCGTTTCACCCTGACTACAAGTACCCTGTGGCTTGTCAGCGAAAGTTACGAGGCTTTCCTAACATCCGCCGCCATGGCTACACCTGTGACGAAAGATGGCTTGTCCGAGGAGAGAAACACAGCTGCCTGAGCCATCTCGTCCGGTCTTCCCACTCGCTTGGGCGAAATCTCCGCCGCTGGAAACGCGCACAACGCGCGCGTGCGAATCTGAACCACTTCCCTCATATCGCAACCGAGCAGAAGAGAGCACTCCCAAATGGAGTACCGCTCGAGAACCGACATAACAAAAATGAAGCGCTCCATGGGAGCCAGCCGGGTCACAGCGTCAATTTCAACGCCTCCAGGAATTCCGTATCGTTCAACGCTCCACGCATCTCGCTCTCTCATGTGCCGACGCGACCCGTGCAACACAATTTGAATTGCGTTTTTGATCAGGATGCGCTTAATCCACGATAGCACCCATCTTTTGAACACAGCTGGTTCCCGGAAGGCCAGGTCGACCGTCGACACGAAACACTTCTCGGCATCCTCGTGATTTGAAGTCAGCAAGAATGCGAGCAGATACAGAGATTTGATCTCGGCTTCGATCACCTGGCAGAAATCAGCAGGCGTGGCGTACTTGGCTTGGGAGCTTGCGATTCGGAGCTTTCCAGTTCGAAGCATGAGTCACCTTGTCTTTTGCGATAGAACCCGATCGGGTTGCAAGAACTGCTTTCCTCAAGCAACAACTCGACGAAAAGCTTTACACACGGATTGACTGCGGCGACCGGAAGTTTTGTTTCTTCCACGATGCAACCTTTGTATTGTGTGCGTTCCTTCGTGGTCGGCCGGGTACCAAGAACTTTGCGCTATCGCAAGCTAGAACGCATCACGAGATGCAGTGTTTTTTTGCTACCACGGAAGGCTTGTGGGCGCATAACACCTTTGAGGTAGCAGGCAAATCTGCCTTAGGGCGGTTTCGGCAAGGGCGTTAGGATGTTGGTCAAGGCGAGGGAATTGTGATCTCGCGGCGCCCGAACAGGCGGGCATCTAACGAAAAAGCTCCAGGGCCCAGACAAATCAGCCCGATTGCGATTACCATCGCCAAAGCGGCTGTCAGTTTGTCTCCAAGCAATTCCAGGCTCGAAGCCGGGAGCCACGCGAGCCCGCTCCCTACACAGAATAAACCGGCCAGGACGCTGGCGATGGGAGTCAGATAGCCAATCAATAAAAACGTGCCACTCGCGACCATGAGCAGACCGAGCGCCAAACTCAACAATCCGAGATCATGCCAATCCACAAGGTAAAAAGCACCTTGAAATAGAAAAGAAACTCCTACCGTGGCTCGAAGTATCAGAAGGCCTACGCCTGGTAACCCATCCGGGAACGTGGAAAATGCCCTCTGCAACCCCGCCTCCTCGATGGACCGAGAGTAAGAGTAGAGGCTTCAGGCACCGAATGAATCCCTAGTAGTTGGAATTTTTTCGTAACACTTTTGAGGTATGACTTTAAGTTCGATCGGGGACGGTCTTATAGCTGAATGATTCCGCGGCGCACTCCGATCGCGACCGCCTGGGTGCGATCGCTGGCGCCCAGTTTTTCCATAATGTGCTTGATGTGGACCTTCACAGTTTCTTCAGTGATGAAGAGTTTGTCGGCGATGTCCCGGTTACGGTTTCCGCCTGCGATTTGACTAAGAACTTCAACCTCGCGAATCGTGAGAGCTTCGTCGCTGTAATGCTCAGCTAAATGTGCCGCAATCTCCGGCGGAATGCGTCTCTTTCCGGCATGAACCTGACGGATCACCTCCACGAGTTCCTTGGGAGGCATGCTTTTCAAAATGTAGGCGCGAGCTCCGGCTTCGAGAGCGTGCTGAATTTCCACGTCGCCTGCAAACGTCGTCAGGATGATGATGCGGGCCTCGGGGAATTCTGTCCGGATGGCGACCATCGCATCGATGCCGCTCATATCAGGCAGTCGAAGGTCCATGAGGGTTACATCCGGCGTGTGTTCTCGAAATTGCTGAATGGCTTCCCGTCCGTTGGATGCCTCCGCCACCATCAGCATATCCGGCTGGTTCCTGATGACCGTAGCAAGCCCTTCATGCATCAGAGGATGATCATCGACACTAAAAACGCGGATCTTAATGCCCTCGCTCATTTATCCTACCCGCTTTTCAGGCTCTGGCGCAGAGGCTTCTTTCTCGCGCACGTAAAATCTGGCAAACCACTTAGACGCACGATTCGAACGATGGGATTCGAAAGCAACACGGCTTGGCACGCGCAAATCAACTTCCGTTCCACCGGCCGCACTGCTCAGCACTCTAAGTCTTGCTCCAATTCTTTCCGCACGCTCGCGCATTCCCGAAAGGCCCCAGTGTCCATCCCGTCCTGCGTGCAACACTTCGGGATCGATCCCACAGCCGTTGTCGCGCACGAGAACCCGCAGTTGATGGGCAGCGTACTCCAATTCCACCTCGACCCTGGTCGCCCGAGAATGGCGAAATGCATTGACCACGGCTTCGCGGCCGATACTGTAAACGTCGTTGCGGATGGCCGGCTGCAACGGCAACGCTGGACCCTCCACAAAGATGCGAAAACTGATCTCCTGTTGAATGCCAAGCTCTTGCGGGATTCGTGAGAACGCTTGTTCCAAATCGTGAGCGGTCCCGATAGACGACCGCAGCCCTCGAACCGTATTCCGCCCTTCGTCAACCACCTGCGCCATCAACTGGAGAACACGATTCAGCGCAGGTTGCGCGGGCGCATTAGCAGGCATTTGGTCCACCGCAACGTGCAGTTGCATTGACGCGCTGAGCACCCCTTGCAACAACGTATCGTGCAATTCCTGTGCGACGCGCATGCGTTCCGCGAGCCGCTCCTCAAAGCGGATGCTGAGCTTCCTGGTGGCCTGGTGCAGTCGTAGACGATGGAAGCCCAATATCGCGAACACGCCCACGATCACACATATGAACGGGAACCACCACCTCTGCCAGAGGGCCGGCTCTCCGTGGGTAACGGCGAAAGTCACCACACCTGCGGTTGGCAGGACGGGAACTGTGAGCGGCGGTTGAAAATCGGGTCCCACCAGAAGCGCCGCATACTCTGTTCCGGGGTGGGTATGACTGCTCCAGTTCGAATTTGCTTGAATCTTCGTGAACGGCTGGTTCGCGAACGGCTGAACCCACCATGCCGTCTCGCCCCGCGCGTATATGACGATCTGTTGACCAGGTTGGGCGCCGATAACCCGCCCTCGGATGATGCTTACCTTCTCGGGATTTCCTGCACCTGCCGTGGGAACACTTGTGAATTCGACGGTTGGACCGGCAACACTATTCCCGCTTCCCGCTGCATGACAACCGCCTAGAAGAATACAAACGGCCAACACCAAGGCGGAGCCAATAGACCGCATCCGCCATACCAGACGAGGCCGCACATTTGATTGGCAATTAGTATCGAGCATGTCCTTCATCAGAACTCAACCATCAGAAACTCAACCTTGCCCCGAATTGAGCAACGCGAGGTCCGGGGACGCCGTTGAGATCTTCCGGCAGCACCTTGCCGAAATCTGCCGTTCCGATCTGAGTATTCGGGCCAACGAAGCCATGGCGGTTGAATACATTGAACGCCTGAAAATACAAGTTGAGTTGGTAACGATCGCCACCGAGGCCGACGGATTTTTGCACACCCACATCCTCCGAAGCGAAACCCGGATTGCGGAGGCTTGCCAGGTAACCGGGTGCATTGCCAAATTCTCCATTCGGTGGATTAACGAAGCACGCCGGATTGAAATAAGTTCCCCCGACCTGGCCGTTGTAACGTTCGCCGATGTCGCAGCCCGGAACAATGTCCGAGTACACGTTGTTAATTCCCGGATAAAAGACGTTTGCAGGAATCCGCATTGGCGTCCCGGTGTTGTAGTGGAAGCCACCGCTGACCGTCCATCCGCCGGCCAACGCATTCATGGACGGACCAAGGTCAGAAAGCAACTGTCTACCCCGGCCAAAAGGTAGCTGATATAGCACATACCCTTTGACAATATTCGTCTCGTCGAAGTCGGAAATAGTATGGCGTTCCTGCTGCAAATTGTAGACGTCCTGTAATGGCCCGGTATAGTAGAGTTCTTCGAAACTGTCGTCTACGTCGCCGTGAGAGGAAGACAGATTGTAGCTGGCCAGCATAGAAAGGCCGTGCGCTGAGCGCTTCTTTATCGTGATCTGCAGAGATTGGTAGTCGGTGTTACCGAGCGGCGAACCCACATAGTAGAGTGGTCCGAACGTCGCGGCGACGTTCGGAAACGGAGCCACTGAAGCCCAGCCAGGACCGGTGAAACCCGGCTCCGTGACCGTCGCATACTGCTTGCCGGCCTGCACTAACGCAGTGTAATCCGAGAGTCCTGGCTGGTTCGCCGCCACATACCCACTTTCCAAATGATGGCCGTGATTTTGGATGACGGTTACATCAAGGATCAGGTCGCGGCTGATCTCACGTTGAACTCCGACCGACCACTCTTGCACATTACCGAGCTCCAGCATGCGCGGATCGATCGACACCATGCCGTAGCGGGTGAAATTGGGATTCTTGCCGATGCTGACCGCATGGCCCGGATACCCGCTGTCCCAATTGAAAGGCGTCAGCACCTGGTTGTTCAACACAAAGCCGGGATTGAATCCGTAGGGAATGCCGCTGAACGTATTCAAATTCAGTGGCACGTAGAACACACCGAACGAGGCTCGTGCAACTGTCCGTGGCGTGAGCTGGTAGGCGCCACCGATATATCCGGGGAAATTGTGGTAGTACTGCTTCCTCTCGAACGAATCACTGCCGCTGGTAGCGAACTCCAAAGAACCGGGCTGGCCTGTCACCGGATTGATCTCCGTCGTGTCGAAGTTCGACCAGTGCCCATATTTTTCGTGGTAGCGTCCGTTGAAGTCCCAGCGTAAATCAAGGTTCAAAGTAAACTTTCGCGTAACTCTGACGTCGTCCTGCGCATACAGCGACACCGATTTTCGTCGGCCATAAGTATTATCCGGCTCGCTGACCGACGCCTGGTTTACGTCGCCTAACAAGAAACTGGCGAATCCGAAGCCAGCGTTGGCGCCGAACGTGCCCGCGGTTTGCGCCGGATCAAACACGAAGGTCGGAACTCCATAATCACTATGAGAGTTGAATTGCTGGACGCGAAAATCCGTCCCGACCTTGTAGGTTTGCCGGCCCCTGACCCAGGACAGGTTGTCATCGTAAATGAAAGTGTTCGCAGCGTAGAAGCCGTTGAACTGGCTGCCCAGACGAGTTTCATCGATTGGTTGTCCCCCAACATAACGATGCTGGTCGCTATTCACGCCTTGAAACTCAATGATGGGAAAATTTCCCGCACCAAAATCGCCTAATCCCAAAGCCGAAGGCCAGTTGCCCTCGCGTGAACGCGCCTCGCTCGGATTGCGGAAGCGGTTGAAGGTGACGCTGAACGCATTCAGCAGCGTGTTCGAGATCGTCCAGGAGTCTCTGAATCGTGCCGACGGCGCAGTTGTGTTGTGGTCATACGCGTTGGCCATCGGTCCGCCGTCCTGCGAGCCAGCCGACCAGATGCCACCTTGATCGGATAGCAAGCGCGGGATGTAGGCATAAATAATCGATCCATCCAAAAGATGGTTCTGCGACAATTTGTAATCGAGCTTCGTGCTGATTTGGTTGCTCTGGTACCAGGTCGCCGGGCTGCTAAGCGGCAATGCGTTGTTGTTGACAAGGGTCGCTGATAGCGCCTGATAATCCTTCCTGTAAAGATCGACGATCCTTTGCGATATCGCGCTCATGCTTTGCGCGGGAATGATGTTTCCAGGAAATGCATTTCCCGTCCTCGGATCAATAATCGCGCCTTGGTATACGGTCTGGCCGGAGCTGTCGGTCCCGAGTACGTCCGCCTTATTTAAGAGCGCGCTGAAATCGCCGTTCAGGAACGCAGTGGTAGGCACCGTCGAGGTGAGCCCTCCGATACCGTAATTGGCAAATGTGTATCGCTCCCAAGCCGAGTAGAAAAAGAGCTTACCCTTCTTGATAGGACCGCCGAAGCTCGCGCCGTAGGTGTACAAAGAATCCGCTGGCTTGCCAAATGCGCGCTGGCAACTCGCGGCCGCCGCGGCTGTGCCGCCGTCGTCATTAAGGCATACGACCTCGTTGTATTTGTCGCCCCACGACCTGGCGTCGAAAGCTTCGTTGTGCATGTAGTAAAAACCGCTGCCATGCCACTCATTGGTGCCCGATTTCATTTCATAGCGGAACACTCCGCCGCCCGTACGTCCTTCGTCAGCTCTGATGCCAGCGCTGGTCACCTGGAACTCTTGAACGGCTTCCATCGGAGGGCTGGACTCACTGAGATAACCGCCGATTTGTGACACTGCCGAAGTCCCGTCGATCATGACTTCCTTATTCTGGCTCAGGCTGCCGTTGATGTGCGAAGCGTAGTCCTGGCTCTGTGGATCGCTACCCGTACCTTCTACTCCCGGAACATAGGCGAACATAAATGCTGACAGATTACGTCCCCCTTGCACATTCAACGGGAGTTCCGTGATAGCGACGTTGCCCAGATTCGTCGAGATCGAGGATGTCTGTGTTTGGAGAAGGGGAGCATCCTTGGTGACCGTGACAGCGTCAGAACTGGAGCCAACCGTTAGCATGGCATCGATCTCCGCCACTTGGTCGATGGTGAGGTTGATATCGGAGCGCTCGTATTTCTTAAACCCCTGCTTGGAGCACGCCAACCGGTAACGCCCGATCGGGAGATTCAACACCGTATAGACACCCATGCCATTTGTTTCTGCACTTGCCTGGATGTCGTCTTCTGCGTTGGTTACGGTTACCTGAGCGCCTGAAACCACCGCGCCGCTGGAGTCTTTTATCGTGCCGGTAATCGAGGCCCGATCCGATTGGGCGAGCATCTCCGCCGCGGTGAATAACAACACCGAGAGAAACGTCAGCCCAACTCTCATGCAACCCCCACAGTTACCGAAACACGGGAGGCGGGTTAACTAATGCGAAGAGGTCCCCACGCGCCCTCAAGCGTTGACAAATAGCCTACCCTAGTCAGCGCGGATTTGCATCGTTATCGGAACCGCCATCTTTTGAGGCTGGGTTCGATTCACACCCGGAGTGCCGACGACTGTCGCCTTACTTGCGCCCGTAGACGCGAACGTAGTCGACGAGGAGGCGCTGCGGAAACACCGTCGAATCCTCCGGGTTCCCCGGCAAACTCCCGCCGACAGCCAAGTTCAGGAGTACGAAAAATGGGTGATCGAACACCCAAGGTTTGCCAGGTGGGAGATCCGCCGGCGTTTTGGTCTGGTAGAGCTGCCCATCGACGTAAAAGCGCACGGCTTGTGGTTCCCACTCGGCTGCGAAGACGTGGAAGTCGTCGCCGACCTTGGTTTTAGGAAAAGTAAAGCTTCCAGTCAGCGCGCTCTCTCCGGAATAACCAGGGCCATGCATGCTGCCGTGGATCGTCGACGGTTGCGACCCTAGGTATTCCATGATGTCAATTTCTCCACACGTCGGCCACCCAGCTGCAGAAAAATCGTCACCCAGCAACCAGAAGGATGGCCACAGTCCGCGTCCATACGGGACCTTGATCCGAGCTTCAAATCGCCCATATTTTTGGGCGAATTTTCCCTGAGTCTTGAGGCGCCCCGAGGTATAATTTCGCTGGATGCCGGACGCGTCGCTGAATTTCTCCTTGATGGCTTGGATGACCAGGTTCCCATTTTCCTGGTGAACGTTTTGGCTGCGCTGTGTGTAATATTCCAATTCATTGTTGCCCCAGCCGCTTCCGCCACTCTCAACGACCCACTTGCCCGGGTCCGGTGCCGAGCCGGCAGCGCCATTGAACTCGTCGCTCCAAGTGAGAACCCAGGTAGGCTTCGAAGCCGACGGCTTTGAGGAGGCCTGCTGCTGCGAACCACCCGGAAGACACGCAGCCACGAGAAGGAATGCAGGCAGAACGCCGAGTCCCACCCCGGCCCGTTGGAATAATCTGGATGTGCTCAAAATGTTTGGATTTAACATCAAATCGGTCGCGACTTCCAGCCCGGGACAACTCGCTGTTCAGATTACGGATGCCTAGCGGGGGAGCGAATCCCTAAGCCTCGGAATTTTTTGATACCACTATCGGGGTATGGCCCGCTCGATCATTGCGAACAAAGGTGGAAACCCATCATCGAAAAGCTCGTCGCAGAACGACTGAATGCAGGCCTTCGCCATAGCGTCGCGTCGCGGCCTTATTCAGTTCGAATTCAACCTTCAGTTTGCAGCGAGAGTCTATGGATGCGCCGGGGCTTCCATAAAGGGCGTTGCGCTTACGGAAGAGTTTCCATGTCCGACACTTCACCCTGTGAGGCAAAGCTTAGCTTGGATCGTAGAGCTGAAACACCTCCTGGTATGGCTCGATGGGATAGCCATTTGCTTTCCAGGCCGCCAATCCACCCCTGAGAAATCTAATCTTGCAAAAATCCAGGGCCAGAGCCTGCTGCAAAATTGCTCGGCTAGTCTCATCGCCAGGACAGGTGCAGTAAACCACGACCTCTTTCTCTTTGGGGATCAGAGACGGCTTCTCCAGCACTTCTTTTGGCGGAATCCTGCGCGCGCCGGGAATGGTCTCAGGATAGGCCAACAAGTCAAGCGGCTGGCGAACGTCAAAGAGAAGTACTTCCTGGTGGGACTCGAACAAGGAGTGTAGTTCTTCCGCCGTGATGCTGTGCTGCTCCAGTTCCTTCCGATCTCTTGCGTGTTTGAACCGTACGAAGATCAACGAGCCCAGCACTGCCAAGCAAACGCAAATCGCCGCCACAGTTAATGACATGTTCGTTCCTCGTCTAATACGAGATTCCCTAAAGAGATAAGAAGATTCACGGACCGCGGTGCCGGAGTAATCTCATTCTTCCCGCCTCGAACTGTACTGGAGTTCTTGGCACCTCTCGTATACCCCAAACGAGGTACATATCTACAGCCCTCATGTGGTAGCAAAAAAACACTGTATCGCGGGATGTACTCGCTACAGCCCTTGTGCGAAAGTCCTGACTACACAGAGGACGTCGGAGGCAACGGGGACGAAAAGTGTTTTCGCTTCTTCGGTTTGCGGAAGAGGAAGAGAAGAGAGAAGGAGGTCTATAGACAAATTGGTCGGTACTCTCGATTCCAGCCGCTTGAGCCGTGTGTTCACCATCGACCGCCGCACCTACCGGTGTGTTGCGACTGGGGAGCGAAGCTCAGTTAAGCCATTCAATCTCTAGCAGGGAAACCGTATCAGTCTCATATGAGTCAGTCGAAAGTTAACTCTTTATTCTTTCGTGAGATGGAGGTTACAAAGTGTCGACCCAGTGCGGAATTTACGAACAGCCGTTTCCCCTCCACGTGGACCCTCACTTTAAACAAAACGGCCTTAACTCGAGAGGTCTGGGGGCCGCGGCGTGCCAGGAGGATTTGGATATTCGTGAGGCTCGGGATGAAGGACTGATTCTGCGGGTTCGGTCAGGGGATTCGGAGGCTTTTTATACGCTGGTTTATCCCTATTTGCGTGCCGTCCGCTCATTGGTGCGATCAATCATCAAGAACCCTGCCGATGTGGAGGACGTCGTGCAGAATGCCATCGTATGCGCCTTTAGTAAATTGCATCAGCTGCGGTCGTTTCGCTTCTTTCGCACCTGGCTTATGCAAATTGCGGTTAACGAAGCGCGCATGATGTGCCGGCGCAATAATGTCAGGAGCCGCGTTCGCTCTTTATCGGAGAATGCTGACAATGGCGAGGGAAACGCTACACTCGATTTGCCCGACCGCCGGATCATTCCGTCGGTAGAAGTCGAGAACAAACAAACCCGCGAACTGCTTCGTCGAGCCGTGGAACAACTGCCTGCAAAATATCGGCAGGTGCTGGTACTGCGCGATGTCCGCGAGTTCAGTACTGAGGAGGCGGCGCAAGCTCTTGGCTTGACCATTACCCTGGTAAAAACTCGCCTCCGCAGAGCCAGGTTGCGTTTGAGGAAACGGCTTGGACCACTCAGAGCACAGCCCAGTACGGAGTTCACGCTGGCATCGTAAGTCGCGGGCGAAGTGGCGCCGAAGTTGTATGGACCGGCCTAAACACCGACGGCGCAGGTCTCGTGGCTCAGTTGACCCAATCGTTTGCCAGTTCCCACGGAACCTCGGACTTCTTATGCCTGAGGGGCCTGCGGTCCTTCATCCGCATCATGACCATGAACTGGTTCTGTCGGAGGATCGTGTCGGATTGCGATTCTATCGTTTGGTACTGGGCACGAATCGTCTTCAACGCCAAGGCGTAGGCGTGCCGGGTTGGGTGCTTCTTATGTTCACGCTGCTTCATCACGCCCTCTGGCTCCTTTGATACTGGTGCGCAGGCTCCGGTTGCCCGCGATAGAGAAATGCGTCACCAATCGTGACTTCGCAGCAAGGCGAGTAAAACAGGAGATCTCCGCAAGAGAAAAGTAGCCGGACGATCCGCACTGTTCGACGTCGAACTCTTTTCGACCGTTTTGTGCACCATCGCATCAACGAGGTGTACTTTGCGGCATACAGGAGTCGGTGCTAGACTGCGCGAATGGCAACCAAGAAAAAGACCAAGAGCAAGCAAACCAGATCGAAGTCCAAGCCGATAAAGTCCAAGTCCAAGTCCAAGCAGGCAAAGTCCAAGCAGGTAAAGTCCAAGTCCAAGTCCAAGCGCATTGCCAAGAAGGCCGTGGTCAGGAAGAAATCCGCTCCGAAAAAGCTGGCCCGGGCCGTGACTAAAGCGAAAGCGGCCACCAAGAAGACGAGTGGGGTCAAGTCTGATAGCGCAGCCAAGCCGAGAGCCTCCAGAAAAAGCCCACGCCGCGTCGAGGCACCATTCTTGCAGACAGAATCCGATTCGGATTCGGCCGGGCAATCGGGAGATCTGCAGGGATTGTCGAACATCGAGAGCGCGGATTCAGAAAGCGTCGATGAGTTGATCGAAGAAGGAAACGCATTTGAGGCTGGAGTCGTTTCCGGCGTCGAAGAAGCTGGCGACCGGGGAGTAAGGGAAGTGCGAACCCGCGAAGTGCCAGAAGACGACGTGCCCGGCGAATATCTGGATGAGGAGTAACCGCCAAAAACGACGATCAATAATCGGAACCGTTTCAGAAAAACTTGGTCTTGAACTGTTCGTGCCTCTGGCTGGCCTCGCTCATAAGGGTTTGAAATTCAGGTTCGTTGCGAATGTTTTGTAATAAAGGGTCGCCCACGAAATAGGGATAACAAAAGAACCCGCCTCCAATGCTGTGCCGGAGCATGTGCAGCGCGGCTGCCTTGTCGCCTAGAACGGCATAAGCTTGCGCGACCTTGTAAATTCCCTCCGCATCAGTGACTCCTAGCTCTTCGATCCGGTCTTCCGTCTCATGGAGAAGCTTTAACCCGCGCGCGTCTTCGTGCTTAATCGAATAACTCAGCGCCTTCCCCACGTCGGCGGGAAGCAGGGAAGGCTCCATGTCAAAGGCCCGCTCAAAATCCTTGGCCGCCGCCTCGTGGTTGTTCAGATAGTATTCTCCAAAGCCGCGATAGAAAAGGATGTAAATCGAATCGTTAGCCGGCAAGCTCTGCATGAATTTCTCATACTCGCCCAGATACAAATAGGCGTTCAGAGCCGAGCTGTTGATTTTCACCTGGGGATTGTTCTGGCGCGCTCGTTCGCACTCTTCCACTGACTCCTGCAGCATCCCGCCAAACCGGTACGCATATCCCAGCTCCCAATGAGCTTCAGCATTATTCGGACCGATCTGCAAAGCTGATCTCAGTAAGGGGACCGCCTGTTCCACTCTGCCCGTATCGGTCAGCAAGTTGGCCATATAGATTCGCGGCTCAACCAGCGCCGGATTTAACGCGATCGCCTTTTCATAGGCGGCCTGCGCTTTGCTGTAATCCTCGCGCCCGCCGAACCTTAGCGACGCATTAGTGGTATATGCCCTGCCGAGATGTGCCCACGTCAGCGCATAGTTTGGTTCGATCGCGGCAGACTTCTCCAGCAACTGGATCGCCGGAGTAAATTCATTCAGCGAGTACAGATCAACCCCCCGAAGGTAATATTCGTAGGCCAGCGAATTGATAGGGTTGTCAGGTTTGAGGTTTGCCGCTTCCGCGGGCGAAAGGTTCAACTCCAATCCCTTGATGATCTGCTGTGCCACATGATCCTGTACGGTTAAGAGTTTGTCGTATTTCAGGTCGATCGCGTCCTGCCAGAGAATTTTGTCTGGTTTCACATCAACCAGTTGAGTCGTGATTCGCAGGTCGTCGCCGTCCTTAATAAAGCTGCCCGTGAGCAGCGTATCGACGTTCAACTCTGCCGCGACTTTCTTGGGGTCGATGATCTGATTGCGATACTTGTCGACGGAAGAAGACGGGCGAACGGTAAGCGCATTGATGTATCCGAGTTTAGTGATAACGGCATCGGCCAGTGAAAATCCCAGGAAATCGGTTTCGGGATCCTGCTTGAGATTTCGAAAGGGAAGAATCGCCAGGCTGCGTGGCCGGGCGGCGGTTGGAGCCGTGTTGGATTTTCTTACAACGAAGTAACCAATAAGCAACGCCGTAAACAATAAGACCGCTAGCGCGAGGACCCTTCCGCGCGAGGAAATCGCATCTGATTCGAACAGCCCCCGATCCGTGTCGCCGACCCTGCGCCCGCCCGACCCCGGTTTTGTACGTTCGATCTGAACCGCCCGAAGCGCCTCCTGAGCCCGTTTCCTCGCGCCACTCGATCGGCTCACAGGACGCGCTGATCGTTTGAGTTGCGCTTGAAACTCCATCTCCTTCTTGAAGTCCTGAAGATCAATAAGCAAATCTTTTACCGTTTGATATCGGGTTTCGCGGTCCTTCCGCAAAGCCTTGCTGATCATCCGCTCAAGTTCATGCGGCACTTCCGGTGCAAACTCTACCGGCGGCGGTGGCTCAACCTTCAGAATTTCGGCAATAATGTCGCTAGCCGTGCCCCCTTCGAATGCCGATCTCCCGGTAACCAGTTCATAGATCACGGCTCCCAGGCTGAAGACATCGCTGCGCGCGTCAACCTCAATGCCCCGTGCTTGTTCGGGCGACATGTATTTCGCAGTACCCAATACCATGCCAGGTTCACTGGTCGAGGATCCGATCGTCGTGGCCCAACGACGAATTGTCCCTCCAACTTTTTTCTCGCTTAGCTTGGCGATCCCGAAATCGAGGACCTTCACAATCCCATCGGTTCGCACAATCACATTTTCCGGCTTGACATCACGATGAACAATTCCACTGGCATGCGCCGCCGCTAAAGCACTGGCGATCTGGATCGCAATTTCAACCGCTGCGTTCAACTCAAGTCTTCCCTTCGCAAGACGCTGGCGAAGGGTCGCGCCATCAATAAACTCGGAAGCAATAAAATGCATCCCGTTCGCTTGTCCGAATTCATGAATGGTGAGAATGTTGGGATGATTGAGGGCTGACGCGGCCCGCGCCTCCTGCTCAAAACGACGCAAACCGCGCTCGTCGCGCGTAAGCTCGGGGGCAAGCATCTTAAGTGCGACTTTACGCCGGAGATGCATGTCCTCCGCAAGATAGACCTCACCCATGCCGCCAGCTCCAAGCATGGAAATGATTTCGTAATGTGCCAGCCGGGTGCCGGGAGCAATGCTGTCGCGATGGTCCTGCTCCATCAGATTTTGCGCCGCATCAAGTACCGGCTTTTCCAGGAAATCCATCGGTTTCTCGGCGGAATCCAGCAGGGCCTCAACTTCCTTTCGCAGCTCCGTGTCACCGCCGCAGCGCTCGTCAAGGAACTCCGCGCGCGCTTCGGTCTTCAACTCGACAGCCTCATAAAATAAGGCTTCGAGCCGACGCCAGCGGTCGGAACTGGAGGAGGAAGCCATTTGTAATCCCTAGGAGACGTTTTGCGTAAGTTCGCGGTGCAACCAAGCCTTCGCCATTTTCAGCTCGCGGTGCACGGTAGCCGGAGAAATCTTGAGTGCTTCTGCTGTTTCATCGTATGTAAGCCCGCCGAAGAAAAGGAGCTCAACCAGTTCGCTCTTTCTTTGATCGTGCGAGGCCAGACGCTGCAGCGCCTCGTCCAACTCGATAATGCCTCCGCTCGTTTGAGGGCCGACCAGCACGGCGTCATCCAGCGAAATTTTCTCCGCTCCACCTCCGCGCTTGTCGCGGTTGTGAGCTTTCGCGTGGTCAACCAGGATGCGGCGCAACAGACGGGCGGAGACTGCGAAGAAATGAACCCGATCCTGCCAGGCTACGTCGGCATCGACCAGGCGTATGTAAGCTTCATTGACCAACGCCGTAGCTCGCAGCGTGTGGTCCGGTCGTTCGGCGCGCAGGCAACGAGACGCCAGCTTGCGAAGCTGCTCATAGACGAACGGCATCAGCTCGTCAAGCGCTGCTTTGTTCCCGCTCCCCCATTGTTGCAGGAGCTGTGTCACTAACTGCTGCTCTGGAAGCATCTGCTTTGTTCCCATTTATCTGAACCAGCTGCGCCGTTTAATTCTCGCGTCCCGGCCCTGTGGCCATGGGCCGCGGTGCGCAAGTCTGCATGGGTCAGAAAGGGAACTCGTTCGAGCCTGCACTCATACCGTCCTCCCTTGGCGCGGAGAGGCTGGGTGATGCCGCGAAATTGAGATTTGCCCATGGAGCTTGCTATCGTTCAAGGCGGGCCCTGTTGCGCACCAGAGTATCACAGTTTTCCAACCGAGCAATGTGACAAAACGTTCATCTCGTCGACCCAGTCTATACGAGCTGGCCTCGCCTTCACCATGCTCTCGCCGCCCCATGCTATAGTCCGATCAAACGCATGGGATCCCTAATCTTCTTATTTTTTCCCTGGGGTTTGATTCTCCAGGCAGTGGCAATTGTCCACTTCATTCGTCGCCGCCCCGACGGCTATTGGTTGTGGATCATTATCTTCTTCGGCGGCCTTGGGGCACTGATCTACATCGCTGCTGAAGTAATTCCCGATGCCGGCCTGATGCGCCAGTCGTTCAAAGTATTTCCCCGCCGCAGGAGAATTCATGAACTCGAATTAGCCATTCTGGACAATCCATCGGCAGGGAATTACGAGGAACTGGCTGATCTGTATCTGGAAGAAGGGAAGTACGCTCGCGCCCGCCAGTGTTACGACAAAGCGATTTCGTCGCGCACCGACTCGCTTGACCCGTTCTATCGCCGAGGGATGGCCGCAACCTTCATGGGCGACTTCACCGCAGCCCTGCCCGATCTTGAACGAGTGGTGACGCAGGATCCGAAGTACGATTTTCAGCGCGCCGCCGCTTTGCTCGCCCACGCCTGTGCCAACACCGGCCAGCCCGAGAAAGCCGAGGCTCTTTTTCGCGAGGTGACGAAAATCTCGACTGCGTCCGAAACTTATTACAACTACGCTTGCTTTCTTTCTGCGCAGCAACGCACTGCCGAGGCTCGCGAATGGGCCCAGCGCATTCTGGACAAGAAGCCAAACATGCCCGGTTATCTGCGTCGACGCGAGCGCCCCTGGTTCCGCAAAGCATCGGCTCTGCTGAGCCGGCTACCCACATAGACGCGAGCGTCCCGCTTGTGCGGCGGACCGGAGAAGAAGGTCTGGCAACTATCGCATAGACATTGATCCCCGCACCTCCACTGAAAACGAGGTGCGCTAGTTCGCCGCGAGATAATCTTTCAACGCCCGCTGGGTTTGAAGATCGAGAGCTTCGCCAAATTGAGTGAGATCTTGCAAAAGTAAATGAGCGTCCATGTGTTCAAGATGCTCCAGGGCTAAGGCGAAAACGCAGCGCCGCACCAGGTTATATTCTTCCACCAGCGCTATCGCCGTAAATCCCTGCCCCTGCCGCAGCCGGCCGTGCAGTTCAGCGGCTTTCATGGACGCCGTTGTCATCTGCTTCAAGCCGAGGTTCATGACCTTCATGGTTTCTTCAAGCACCGGCACGATTGGAGCCATTCGTTTTCCAGCAGCCAGCTTGACGCGCCTGAGATTGGGATCGGCCTCGCTGTGCACCAGCCATTGCTTGCGAATCCGGTCGCTGTTTTGCCTCACCAGCATCTTAAGCCGCTTGGCTCCGCCTCCGGACCGTGAAAGCCGATTCTCCGCGGCCGATGAGCCTCGCCCCAACTGCTGGTTGATTTCTTCCTGCGCCTGACGCAGAGCGCTTTCGATTTGGCTTGAACGCCGATCCCCGCGGGCAACCCGACTCACATAGGAAGGATCGACATTAAGTTTGCGCGCAATCCTCATATACAGGCCACGATATAAAGTCTGCGGGGATTGTAATGTTGAAGTTAAGTTTGTGTTAGAATTGTCACGGTACATGACAACCTTTCATGTAGACTGGCGACAGGGTGCCGCCTAACGCGAGTGTTAGAACGTACGCGTTAGTTACAGTCTAGCAGGCGCACCATGAGCAACACAAGAGATGCAAAGCTCGAGTGGGCAAAACGGATCATTACCCTTCGCCGTCGCCTCCAGATGAGCCAATCCGAACTGGGTCAGCAGATGAGTGCTTCCGCCATGGCAGTATCGCGCTGGGAGCGTGGCGTCCAAGAGCCTCCCGCCAATATTTACGTTCAACTTGGCAACATTACCGGTGATCCTGAGTGCTGGTATTTCTGGGGTCGAGCAGGATTGAGCAGCGACGATCTAATGCGAGTTTTGCCCGCCGCTCGCTCCCGCTTGCGCAAAGATCGCACGCTCAAGCTCGAGGTCGTTCAGGCAGGGGCTCATCGCCGGCACAAGCGTCCGAATGACCTTGTAGCCATC
>Ga0070762_10000373_pt1 | contig 18302 bp, 9 predicted proteins | sample HubBroMetageREF2_FD_66726 | JGI IMG/M metagenome (GOLD analysis project Ga0070762, IMG submission 66726) | Reference soil microbial communities from the Hubbard Brook experimental Forest, New Hampshire, USA - Hubbard Brook CCASE Soil... | ecosystem: Environmental > Terrestrial > Soil > Temperate...
CTTGGGAAGAGATTTATGAAGAAAGCGCTTCATCCTGACGCCGGAGGTTGAAAGAGGCAATCGAGTCGCGCTTTGTTGAGAGAGTATGCTGCAGCAATGATGGAGACAGAGAAAGAGAAACGTTCCGCATCACCAGAATCTCCGTTCACCCTTGGCGGAAAAACCGCCATCGTAACCGGAGGTGGACGAGGAATCGGAAGAGCCGTGGTGCAAAGGCTCGTGTCCGCGGGTGCACGCGTACTCGCGTGCGATCTGGATCCGGAAGCGTTGCAGGAAACGCAGGCATCCGTCTGCGCTTCCGGACGTGTCGCCCTGAGCCATGGCGACTTGATGGAGCCAGATTTTCCGAAGCAAATCGTCAATGCCGCGCTCGAATCTTTCCATTCGATCGACATCATCGTCAACTGCGCCGGCTTCAGCTGGGACGGCGTGATCCAGAAGACGACGGACGAGCAATTCCTTGCGATGTTAAACATCCACGTGATGGCGCCCTTCCGTTTACTCCGCGCCGCTTCCGATTATCTTCGTGAAACTGCCAAACGGGAGACAGCGAGCGGCCAGCGCGTAATGCGCAAAGTCGTAAACATCACCTCCATTTCTGGGACGGATGGCAATGCCGGCCAGGTCGGGTATTCAGCAGGCAAGGCTGGAATCATCGGACTCACGAAGACGCTCGCGAAGGAGTGGGGCCGATACAACATTAACGTGAATGCCGTCGGCTTTGGTCTGATCCAGACTCGCATGACGCAGCCGCTTAAGCCCGAGGGAAAAATCAATATGAGAGGCAGGGACATTCCGATCGGCGTCCAGCCTGCGATGCTCGATTCCATCGCAGCCGCATGTCCGCTCGGACGCATTGGAACCCCCGAGGAGGCGGCAGGCGCGGTGCTGTTTTTCTGCTCTCCGCTATCCGACTACGTCACCGGTGAGGTGCTGATCTGCAGCGGTGGATTGCATTTTTGACGCGATCTCCGTTTCGATCATGGTTTGTCTCTGACTCAGTCTGATAGGGATACATGTTTTAGCTCTCACCTGAGCGTTCTTTGCTCGTCCCTCAATCTCGGTTTGCCGAGCAGCAGGTCCACTCGGCGATTTCAGGCCATCTGTTATGGAATCCCTCTAGCTTAGAGCGGTATCGGGGCGCCGGGGACGCGACGGTGTTTCGCTGACGCGAGTCTTAAGACGCGGGAAAAGTCAACTTGCTGACGCCATCTCCCTTGGCTTGGTCCGCCTAGTCCAGCATGTCTGCGGTGTGAAGCAGCGCCATTTTTAGCGCATCACATATAGCCGCCATCGACTGATCAACAGAAGCGGAATGTAATTGGCTGTCACTATTGATCTTCCATTAAGAACTGTGTATTGGTCCTACTCCGCTACGATCAGATTGCTCTGGTTGTGACATAGAGGAGGTGTGCTATTCTCGTGCCTCGGTTTCAGGTGTATTGATAGACTGGGCGATCGAGATGCAAATGAAAACGAAATTGTGGTTTTTCTCCGTATGTATTGCGGCGGTATTTACACTCCCGGCCCGCGCACAGACCGGCAGCGGCAAGACGCCGGAGACCTCTACCGATGTAGGTAAGTCGGCGAAGTGGGATGATCTCACTCATCAGGCAAAAAGCGGAGATTATCTGGTCGGCAATGTGATCGTCACTGGGGGAGAGCTCCCCTGGGAGCCGGTGCCGATTACCGTCACCTGCAATGGAAAGATCCGCTACACTGCCACCGCCAGCCCTAAGGGCAACTTTGAGATTGCCGCGGTCGAGAATACGTCTCACCCAACGCTGGGAACCGACGGTTCGGTTCCCGCGGCTCAATTCTTCGGCTGCACCGTCGAAGCCACGCTCGCTGGTTTCACTTCAAGCGTGCTGACCATCGCAAACCGTAGTCTCCTCGACAACCCCGATATCGGTACGGTTAAGCTGAGCCGTGAGGAAGGTGCAGCGGGCTCCGCAGTCAGCAGCACAACAGCCTCCGCTCCCAAAGACGCTGCTAAGGCTTTTGAGAAGGCCCGAAGCGAGTGGCTGGAACAAAAGCCGGAGAGGGCGCAGCACGATCTGGAAAAGGCGGTTCAGGTGTATCCGCAGTTCGCGGAAGCGTGGTATCAGCTAGGAAAGATTCAGGAAGCATCCCACTCGCCGGAGGCGCAAAGCTCATTTTCAAAGGCGGCCGCCGCCGATCCAAAATTCAGCCTTCCCTACGCATACCTGATTGCGAACGCAGCCCTGGCAGGAAAATGGGAGGAAGTCGCAAACGACACGTCTCACGAATTAGAACTCTACCCGCGCGGGACACCGCAGGTTTTCTATTTCAATGCGCTGGCAAATTACAAACTTGGTAAAAAGGATGTCGCCGAGCTTAATGCCACCAAGTCACTTGCCATGGACCCGCTGCACACGCAGCCCAACACCGAGCAACTGCTTGCGGTGATTCTGGCCGACAAGCGTGACTATGCTGGAGCGCTGGAGCATTTGCGGAATTGCTTGACCTATCTGCCGGCTGGGCCGAACAGCGAGTTGGTAAAGCAGCAAGTCGCGCAGCTCGAGAAAATGGCTCCGCCAGCTAAATAGAGTTCTCCGGCAGGCGTTGTCACTCAATGCCGCTTGGGCGCTGGCCTGATTTGGTCTGCGGGCACAACCCCGTGCCCCTCAAGGACCGTATAAAACTGATCAGCTGCGAGGTTTACAAAGGTGTCGGTGGCGCCAGAGGGCCAGTGAACCTCCACTTTGTCAATGTTTTTGGCCGAGCCTAACCCGAAGTGAATCCGCAGATCATTTTGCGAGAGATAACTTCCACCGCTGTGAATTTCTTCAGTCTGGGTCATTCCGTCCGAGACGAGTTTGACTCGGGCGTTTAATGCCAGGCGATTGCTCTTCGTTCCTGCGAGCTCAAAGCTCACCCAGTGGCGACCTGGGACACCTTTGTTCCTCAGAATCATCGGGCTGCCGTCGAGATCGCTGACAACGACATCCATATTGCCGTCATTGAAAAGATCCCCGACTGCAAGACCGCGCGAAACTCGCTTTTCCGTAAGCGCGGGGCCCGCACGGTCGCTGGCATCGCAAAACGTTCCGTCCTTCTGGTTCAAGTGAAGCAACTTGGGCTGACGATAGCCGCCTCCCGAGGGAAGTGTATCCACCTGCGGATATACCTGGCCGCTTACGGCGATCAAATCCAACCAGCCATCATTATCGAGATCGACAAATGCGGTTCCCCACTTCACCCAAGGCAACGAAGGCAGGGCCACGCCGGAAGGGTAGGAGACTTCGGTAAAGCTCCAGTTACCATCATTGCGATAAAGGAGATCGTTCTCGTTCTCGAAATTGGTTACGTAGAGCGACGGACGTCCGGTGTGAAGATAATCGCCTATCGCGATGCCCATGGAAGCTTGCTCGGAACCGTCTTCACTGACCCCAGTGCCAGACTCCAGCCCGATGTCTCTGAATTTTCCGTTGCCTTCGTTCTTGTACAGGAATTTCGGAGTGGAGTCGTTGGCAATGTAGATATCGGGCCTTCCCGTATTATTGAAGTCCGCCCACAAAACCCCCAGCCCGTAATACCCGTTGGGATCATCGACTCCGGCGCTTTTTGATACGTCGGTGAAGGTTCCATCGCCGTTGTTATGGAAAAGCGCATCGCCTGCGCCTTTCAGCCCTCGCGGACCGCATTGCACATCGAGTCCCCGGTACTTGCAGTTGGGAGACCGGCCGAAACCGGGTAGGTCATTGAGGTGAAAATCAACATAGTTAGTGACCATCAGGTCGATGAAACCATCGCCATCGTAATCGCCGAATGCGGCCCCGGTCGACCAGCGGCCGTCGGCGACACCGGCCTTGGCAGTTATGTCGGTGAATGTCCCGTCGCCGTTGTTGTGATAGAGAACATTCCCGCCGAGGCAAGTGACATAGAGGTCGGGCCAGCCATCGTTGTCGATGTCCCCGACTGCTCCTCCCATGGCGAAGCACGGAGTAGCGATACCTGCTTTCTCGGTTACATCGGTAAATGTGCCGTCGCGATTGTTGTGGTAGAGGGCGCCGCGGCTTTTCTCACCCTTGATAGCCATCTCCACGCTGGGCGCATTGGTGAAGTAAATATCGGGCCAGCCGTCGCGATCGTAATCGAACACAATCACGCCGCCGCTCATCGATTCAACGATGTATTTCTTGGCCGGATCAGAAGTGTGCTTGAAGTTAATGCCAGCCCGGGCCGTGACGTCTTCCAGTTGAGGGACGGGACGCGACACACACTTCGTGGACTTGCCTCCTGGGGGCGGAGGAGGAGGCGTGGGATGGCCCTCTTGGGCGCACACGAGATTCGCGGCTATGAAGATCAGGAAACACATCCTGAAGCGGTGCAGATACCGATATTTTTTCAATGGATTTCCTTCAATTGCTTCCCGCTTCGAGAGCTTCTCTACAATCCGAGTTCACCGGCTTTCCGTGGATTGCATACCGGCCTTATCGCGCTGCTTTGCTTTTAGTTCCTTATAGATCGCCAATTCCCGGTCAGCGTCGGCATCCCGCTGCAACTTTCGGTAAGCCGCCTGCAACTGATAATGCATGTAGTCACTTTGCGGACTGAGGGCAGCAGATTTCTCCAGATGATCGACGGCCTCCTGCACGTTCCCCTGGTCGAGCAAGATTTTTCCGAACTCATATTGTGCGTTGGCGTAGTCAGGATGTGCCTGCAAAACTTGCTGGAAAAGATTGGCCGCATCTTCTATGCGCGACTGCTGAAGGTAGACGAATCCCAGGTTGTATAGGGCGTCGGGATCGGCGGGCTCGAGTTTGAGTTCAGCTTGAAATTCCTCCGCCGCTTCTGGCCAGTGTTCCCGGCGGATATCAGCCTGGCCAGCAAAATAATGCGCCTTTAGCAAAGAGGGATTGGACTGCAGCGCCCGATGCAGAGTATCGACAGCGCGAGTGTAGTCGCCAATTTCGATCCAAAGTTGGCCGATCAGGAGCAGTTCGTCATCGTTATCGCGATTGCCGCCGTGATTCAGCTTTTCGAATTCGCCCAGCACCTCGCCAGCGTTCTTCAAGTCGCCGGTGCGGGCGAGCGATGTGGCCCAGGCATAGCCGACGGTGGAGTCCTGCATGCCCGTAAGGCCCAGCGGAGAAAAAGTTTTCGCGGCGTCAGAAAACTTATCGGCGCCAAAATACGCCAGGCCTAACATGGCGCGCACAGGGGCGTCCGCGGGTTTCTCATCAATGGCCCGCGAAAATCCGCGGATAGCTTCTGGATAATCGTTGATGCGAAATGCTGAAAGGCCAAGATTTTTTGCCAGCCCTGGAATTGCGGGGTCCCAGCGTTCCGCTTCCTTATAGTGATCGAGGGCTACGGAATAGTCTTTTCTCACCGCTTCGGAGGTTGCCAGGTCATTAAAGCTTAACCCCAAGACAGAGCGTAGGTGGTTCTCTTGAGCGTCTGCTGCAGCTTGTTGCTTTTGGGTCAGGTGAGCTTGAGCCATCACCGAAGCGTCCACGTGGGCGAACGGGTCGTTGCTCGCCGCTGGAAGAGGCGCAGCGTCGTACTCGTTCTTGGGGTTGAGGGGCACGATGGCGGCCGCCGAACCAACTCCACCCGCTAATGCCATCGCGGCGACATTCTGCTGGCTCTGCTGCAGAACTTTATTCTGCAGGTCGCGCGCCCTGGCTAAAAACTGCTCGCTTTCTTCAGTATGGCCGGAGTTGGCGAGAATGCGGCCAAGATCGACGTAGGCGCGACGAATCTGGTAGTTCGAACGCGCCTCGTCGCTACCGGTTTTCTCGACAGCCTTGCGAAATGCCTGCTCTGCGGCCTTCATTTCGTTTTGTGCATAAGCGTTCAACCCCAAATACAGCCAGGGCTCAGGCCAGTCAGGATTGACCTCAACGGCAGCCGTTAAATACTTATCGGAGAGCGCATACTGGCGCTCGCTCGACGCGATGAACCCGAGCATGTAGTTGGACAGAAAGTCGCGTGGATAGCGCTCGATTTCTTTGGCGAACTCGGCTTTAACTTCCGGCGTTGCGTGCCACTCGTTCACCGCGAAAGTTGCGAGGGCTAAAAAGTAATGGGCATGCGGCGTAGAGGGATCCAGAGCAATTGCCTGCTTAAACTCGCGGATCGCGTCGGGCATTTCGTCAGCATCGCGGTAGGCTCTGCCAAACATCACGTGCAGGGAACCGCTGTCTCCGGCAATCTGCATCATCTGCTGGAAAACGGCTGAAGCCTGCCGTCTGCTCTTTTGCTTCGCGTTCGCATCTTGTACCTGCAGCAGACAGATGCCCAGGGAATATAGAGTCTCAATGTCGGGGTTGGACCCTGCGGCATGATCGAACGCCCCGGCCGCGGTCGCGTAATCGCCTTTTTTCATGCTGGCCTGAGCGCTAACATTCCAGCCGCGAGCGTTGTTTGGATCGGCGGTCAAGGCTTTGCCGGATTCGGCGAGCGCATCATCGGGATGATTTGCCAGCAATTCGGCGATGGCGAGATCGACGCGAGTATCAGGAATATCCTCGAACATGAGAGAGCGACGGTATAGCTCAATAGCCTGCGGATAGGCCGATTGGATCAGGCGCAATTGCGCCAATTCTCGCAGGGCCAAGGCGATGAGGCGCTGGTTGGCTGCGGCGATGGCGCTAGCGTCGCCGCCGTTGCGAGCGCCCTGCGCGGCGACGAGGCGTTTTTCAAGTTCAGCCTCGGCTTGCGGCTTGCGAGGCGCGTTGGCCTTTGCGGTTGACCGCTGGGCGGCGCTCGACTGCGCGTGAGCGGAGGGAAGCCGACCCAGCGCGCACATGGCAATGCCGAGCGCGAAGGACAGAAGAAGTGCAATGCCTTTGCGCGGCTCCGTCATCTTGCGCCGCAGACGAGACTGCCTGGAAATTCTCGCATTCACCGATGACGGATCCCTGACTGCTCTATGGCAAAAGTAAACGGCGGAGCTTGTATTTTCAAGCCCCGCCGTGGGTAGGTGTAATAAGTTTCAGGCTAGAACGAGAATTTCAAGGTGTATTGAATTTCGCGTCCAGGGTGCACCGCGCCAGCGGTTCCGAAGTTGCTAACCGCGGTTTGAGTCTGAATTACGTTGTTTAGCGGACTGCAAGCGTTCGCACCGCAAGTTACGCTGCCGGGCTGATAGCCTGCGCCTTCCAGGTTGGTGCTGTTGAAGTTAGCATGGTTGAGAAGGTTGAAGAAGTCAAAGCTGAACTTGATGCCATACCGCTCTTTGATCCTCCAATTCTTCGCCAATTGCACGTCTGCCGAGCGGGAGTCTGCGCCATAGCAGGATCCGCGCCGAAGAGTACCGACCGATCCAAGCTGATATCCCACTAACGTAAAGGCCCCACTGTTGAGGAGTTGATCGCCGTTCTCACCTGCGTTACAGGAAAGCCCGGTGGCATTCGCGCGCTGGTTGTTGCCGAAACCGGTTCCCGTCAGAGTACTTAACTGATAGCAGCCTGCGCCCGTCGAGGGCACGCATGTGGGAGCGCCGGGAATCTGCATCGGGTTAATCGCATGGTTCGCATCAGTCACACCATTTGTGAAAATGCTGAGCGAAGCTCCGGATTGGATGTTGATGATGCTGTTGAGTTCCCATCCACCCAATGACTGCTGCACGAATCCGTTGCTGTGCGCAAACTTTGGCAGGTCGAACACTTCGTTGGCCACGAAGATGTTTGGCCGGTTGATATTCGTGTTGCCCTTGTCCAGTTTTGTGTTCGCGGGATTGATAAACGCTTCCTCGTTCACGCTGCCGGATGAGTTATCCAGTTCTACGTCACCGATCGAATGCGACCAGGTATAGGACGCCTGGAAGCTGGAGCGGTTGCCGACGCGGGAACGGAACAAAGTCTGCAGTGAATGGTAGCTGGCCGAGCCTCCGCGAGCGAACTCGCCGATCTCGCCGAAGTTGTTGGCTGGGCGGTACGAATCGATGTTCGTGAGGCTGGCATTCGCACCATTGGAGCCGAGGAAAGCAGAGTTGATCCAGTCAGAACTCGGCACTTCGTTCAAATCCCGCATCGAGGTCAGGTGAATGCCGGAGTTGCCCACGTAGCCGACCTCGAGTGATGTGTTGCGCGCCAATTGGTGCTCCAAAGAAACGTTCCACTGCCAACTGTTGGGCACGATCGCCCTGGGATCCTTGGCTGCGCTTGGTGAAACGGCTGGATTAGCCAACGGCGCAGGCGTCTCCAAGGTTCGGGTGTCATTGGCGTTGATGACAAATGGTGCATTGCGCGCCAAGGTCTCATCAATACCTACCAGTTCGCGCTGGTAGAACTGTCCGATACCCATCCGGAGAGCTGTTTTGCCATCGCCCCGAATATCCCATGCGATGCCGATACGGGGAGCAATCGCGTGATTGTTATTGTTCACCAGAGCGCGGTTCGCCCCCGGCGTTCCGTTGGAAAGAGGCAGGCTGACGCCGAGTGTGCCGAGCAAAGTCGCCTGCGATGCGCACGGTGTCGTTCCCGGCACGATCACGATGCCGTTGCAAGCATCAGACGGATTCGCCGCAGCTTCCGACGCACTCCAATCGGCCAAGCTGAAATTCGCCCAGTGGTTATCGATGCCAAAAGGCTCCCGATAGAAGGACCACCGGAAGCCGTAGCTGATGGTTAGGTTACGGCTGAACTTCCAGGTATCGCCGATATACCACTCGAAATCGTGCCAACCCACTTGAGCCAGCCCGTTTACGCTATTTTCGCTGGTATTGAAGGTCTGGCCGGCCCCAGTAGGATCGAGCGCTGTATTCAACCCAGGTAGAAGAACGTTAGCCAGAGGGTTGTTGGTCTGGACCCGAACACTGCTGCCTCCGACCGGGACGTCCGGCCGGTCGTTTCCGCCATTGTTATATTCGATTTTCTTGTTCGTGCTGTAATAAGCGCCCGCTTTGAACAAGTGGTTGCCGCGAACCTTCGAGATGTTGTCCTGGAATGCGTACAGGTCCTCGTGGTTGCCGTAGGGAGCGATGGTCCACATCGTCTGTGCGCCCGCCGGCCCGCTGCCGTAGGGATTTAAGCCTCCCCATGCGCCGCCGCCATCGATGTAAGCTCCCGGTTGCTTCAACGAAGTCGGCCATGCGGTGGGAATGGCCGCGTTCGTTGCGCTGACCAGCGACACAGATTGCGGTGAAAGCGAGGTGACGATGGCGTTGTGGCCATAGCCAAATTCCACGTCATTCACCATGCTGGTGCTGATCTGCGACGTTAATTTAGCCATAACACTTTTTGAAGGCTGGCTCCAATCCGAACTGACCGTTGGAAAGATGCTATCTCCCCAGAACTCACCAGGGGCTGGCCCGGGTACCTTCCAGCTATCTTGAGTCCAGCGGAAAGTGGCGCGGTGTTTCTGGGTCAAATCGTAATCGCCCCGGCCGTTAAATTCACTCCAGGCGGGAGAGACTTTTTCCGAATCGAACCAGTTGGTGCCCCCGGCTAGCGGGGTGTTCGGGAGCGGATAAAACTGGCCGAGCAATGCGCCGGAGGGATCGACGGCGGCAAGTGCAAACGGATTCGTTGGATTCTGCAACGCGGTTGGAATTGTGGATTGATAGGTTCCGCCGACTCCGCCAACCCACTGAGCTGGTTGGCTCGCGCCGCACTGATCCGTGGCCAGCGTACCGGAAGGGTTACTCACCGTAGGCGCTACCGCACCGGCGAAGTCCTGGCTAAAGTCACCACCCTGTTCCGCCGCGGTTGGCACGCAAGAAGATTCCGGTACTCCGCGCACTTCGCGGTTCCATTCCTGGCCCCAGAAGAAGAACAGCTTGTTTTTAATCACCGGACCGCCGACGTGGTAGCCCCAGTCATTGCGGCGGAGTTCGGCTTTTACCGGATTGGCAGTGTGATTGGAAAACCAGTCATTCGCATCGAGCGCGTCATTACGGCCAGCATAGAAAAAGCCGCCATGGAACTGGTTTGCACCGCTCTTGGTCGTGATGCTGATGATTGCACCGGAAGCCTGACCGTATTCCGGACCATAGGAGTTGCGCACCATCTTGAATTCATCAATGGCCTCGGTCGACGGATACACCAGGATCGTGCGGTTGGAGCCAACGTCATTATTGTTGACGCCATCCACCAGGAACAGATTGTTAGTGTAAGGATTGCCGTTGACGGAGAAATCGCTGCCGCCAAGGAGACCTTTATCGCGACTGTTGAAGTCGTTAGCCTGGGATACGCCGGGGGACAACGTGACCAGACCCATGAAGTTTTCGCCGTTGAGGGGCAGTTCGCGGACCTGCGTGCCTTCGATCACTTCGCCGACAGCGGCTTGACTGGTCTCGACCTGCACGTCGCTGGCTTCGACGGTGACCGTCTCTGAAACCGAGCCAAGCTCCAGCTTGGGACTAATCTCGGTGGTCGTCGAGGTGTGTACCTCTACGTCTTTGGCGACAAATTCCTTGAAAGAGGCTTTCTTGACGTGAATCTCGTAGGTCCCGACCGGCAACTGTGCAAATGTGTACACACCCTGATCGCTCGTGGTGGTGTTGTAGGAAGCGGCAGTGCCCGTATTCGTTACCGTAACCGCGACGCCTGACACGAACGCGCCGCTGGAATCGGTAACCGTTCCGGTAATTGTGCCGGAATATTGTTGGGCGTGCATCACCAGCGGAATCGCCAGCATCAGTAAGGAAAGCAGTAAAGAGCGAATTCCGACTTGGGTTCCTCTCGACTGTTTGTTTCCCAAAAATACAGTTTTCATCCGTATGCTCCCCCTGAGCGTCTTGGCGCAGTGCTTGCGGACTAATGTGAAACTACTACCCGGCGCCTTTTTAGTGCCTAGGGCTAACCGTTGTCAAGCACAAAAAACGATTTTTTAGCGAAGAAATATCGTTATTCTAGAATTTGGTTGGGAGGGTGGGAAGGGCCATCTTTCCGACCCCGCAAAAGCGGATCTATGAAGAACGGAAGGATTGGTCGGCGCCGCGTGCAAATTTGATGTCTCTTTGCACGGTTTGGGCACTTTCGGCACCGGACTAGCTTCCGAAAAAGCGGAATTGGAGAAGTCGATCGTTTGAAATCGTTCCAACAAGTGCCCTGAAGCTTTGCAACCTGATCTGTCTGACTCGTTCTGAATGAGTTTGCGGATAGTGTCATCGCTGGTACGTGGGTTGGACCAGACAATTCCTCCTCCGGAAATTCAGGATCAATTGCTCCGGCTGCAATCCTTTTGTACGTAACCCCTTAAGGCCGGACAGAGAGTTATCTCCATGTTCCGGTGCCCTCAATAATGGTGATGTAACGATCGAGCGGTAATTTGGTAAAACGCTCGACTGCTCCGCTGGGCTGGGGCCACTTTATCTCCAGCCAATCAAGTTTCGCGCGCTGGCCGATACCGAGCACCATCCGGGGATCATGAGAAGACAGAAAGCTGCCGCCCCCCACCTTCATTCGCGCGCGTTTAAGATCACCGGCCTGATACGTGATGCGTGCGCCAATCGCGTCCCGATTGGCCTTGTGGCCAACCAGACGCACGCCGAGCCAGTGATTCTGCCGGCCAGCCTGATTCTGCAACAAAACGGGGGGCCCGTCATTGTTTGAAATCAGAACGTCCATCGCGCCGTCGTTGTTGAAGTCGCCAATTGCCAGTCCGCGCGCGGCGAACGTTTTCGCAAAGACCGGTCCACTTTGCTCGCTTACATTCTTGAAGATATTGCCCCGGTTCTGAAACAGCAGCAGCGGTTCCTTGTACGTGACCTGGTGCGACAGTTCCTCGACAAGATCGTCCGGAAATCCGTTGCAAAGTATGAGATCCAGGTCGCCATCATTGTCATAGTCGAAGAATTTGAGCCCCCATCCGCTCATCCAGCGCGTCGCCATTCCGATCCCCAACGGCATGGCGACATCGTCAAACGTTGCGGCGCCATTATTCTGGTACAGCGAGAAAATCTCCTGGTCAATATTGGCGACAAAAAGATCCATCCAGCCGTCTTGGTTGAAGTCTGCAGAGTCCACGCCCATACCGGAGCGGGCTCGGCCGTCGGCATTAAAAGCGACATTGGCCGCGAACCCTGCTTCTTCGAACCGGCCAGCGCCGTTCAAGAATAGAAAATTCGCTACCGTGTCATTACTGACGAACAGATCCATGCGGCCGTCATTGTTTACGTCTGTGGCGACGACGCCCCAGGCTTTACCGAGATGATCGGCGATGCCGGACTGGTGGCTCACGTCGGTGAACGTTCCATCCCCGTTGTTGTGAAACAGCCAGCTTGGACGCGGTTTGAAGATGCGCGGGATGCAGTAATGATGGGCTCCGTCTCGATCGACGCCGCAACTGAGGGTTTTATTGAACTCGCAGAACTGGCAAACGAACAAGTCGAGGCGACCGTCATTGTCGTAATCGAACCAGACCGCGCTGGAACTCCAACCGGGAGCGGCTACGCCCGCTTTCTCCGTAACATCCGTGAAGGTTCCGTCGCCATTGTTGTGGTAGAGGATGCTGCGTCCGTACTGCGTAATGTAGAGGTCGGGAAAGCCATCGCCGTCGTAGTCGCCTGCTGCCACGCCCATGCCGTAGCCGCCGCCGGCCACTCCCGCTTTCTCAGTGACGTCGGTGAAGGTACCGTCACGATTGTTGCGATACAGAGCGTTCCGCAAAGGCTGAGGAGGATCGTAAAAATCACATTTCCCGCTGTTGACCAGATAGATATCCATCCAGCCGTCATTGTCGTAATCGAGAAAAGCGCAGCCCGCTCCGCTCGTTTCCGGTAGATACTTTTCGGGCGATTTGCCCGCCGTATGGACCCACTTAATACCGCTATTGGACGGTGGGATCTCTTCGAAGGCAGCGGCTGGAGCGGCGTTGGAAACGCCATAGAGCCCAATGTCACTGAGGATATTCCTTAGCCGGAGACTGCCCGCAAAACCACAAGAAAGGCGCATAAATCTGCGGCGGGAAAAATCATAGAGGGCCTTATTCACGCAGGGCCTTGTTCACTAAATTTTTTTACCAGTGCGGAACGCTGTTGAATGGCGATAATATCACGCAGACTATTTGACCCATGCTGTGTCTTCGTGGAACGTCGGCGGCTCTCCTCAGATGCGCGGCGGTTGCACTGTCACTGTCATCTCTGCTAGGTGCGAAACCTAGTTCTGCGCAAGTAATCGAGAGCCAAAACTTCGACAATGTGGCCAAGGCAGCAACTGCGGCGCTGCAGGCCGGTGATACCAGCGAGGCCATTCGCGATTACCGGCGGGCGGTAGAAATCCGCGGCGATTGGGAAGAAGGCTGGTGGTACCTTGGGACCTTGCAATATGACGCAGACCGATTCGTTGAGGCAATTCCGCCTCTCGAAAAAGTCGTGGAACTTGACCCCGCCAACGGACCGGCTTGGAATTTTCTCGGCCTGTGCGAGTTCGAGATTCGCGACTACGAAAAGTCTCTGAAGCATCTGCAGAAAGGGCAGGAGGTTGGAACCGGCGACGATCCCGAGATTACCCGCGTCGCCAAATATCACATTGCACTACTGCTGGATCGAAATGGTGAATTTGAGAAGGCATCCGCCATGCTGGCCTCTGCCTTTCTCAATCAATCGCCAGCGCAGGTCAAAGTGGTACTGGGATTGCTATTGCTGCGAGTGCCTCTCTTGCCCCAGGAGGTCGATCCCTCTCAGGATGCCTTGGTCCAGGCGGCCGGCGAAACTGGGTCACTCTTTGCCCTGGGCGATCCTTCCCGCACGATCGATTCATTTCGAGCATTATTGGCAAGGTACCCCAACGTTCCTTATCTGCATTATTCGTTCGGCAAAGCTCTGTCTTCTGCCGGACAAGATAAAGAAGCACTCCTCCAACAGCAGGAGGAACTGAAAATTTCTACCACCAGCGAGCTTCCCTACATCGAAATCAGTTCGCTCGAACTTCGTCTGCGCCATCCACAGAGCGCTCTTCGTGCGGCGGAGATAGCCGTGCGACTGTCGCCCAACTCCCGCGCTGCGCATCAAGCGCTCGAGAAGAGTCTCATGGCGTCTGGCCAGAAAGAGAAGGCGCTCGCCCAATTGCGTACATCCCAGTCTCTCGCGACTGAGGCGCCAACACGGGAGGCCCGCATTGTCCGAATGTACGCCAACAATTCCGACGCTGCGACCCCGCTCCAGCCAATGTCGTCACCGACGCCTCCGCCCTTGTCGAACGAACTCTCTCCGCAGGCAATTGAATCTCTGGCTGCTGGAAATAGCGACGAAGCCATTCGGCTGTACCAACGTGCAGTGCAGTTGCATCCGGATTGGGATGAGGGCGGTTGGAATCTTGCGATGCTGCTCTATACGGCGGAACGTTATCCAGAAGCGATCGCGGCGCTTAAGGAGTGCGTAAGGCGCAAGCCGAACAACGGTACTGCGTGGGCGGTTCTCGGTCTTTCCGAATTCGAGATCAAAGATTATAGAAATGCTCTGATACACCTGCAGCGGGGCCAAGAGCTAGGTATGGGTGGCAGCAAGGGCTCGGTGCAACTTGCAAAGTGTCGCTTGGGCATTCTGCTGAACCATGAGGCGGAGTTCGGTCCAGCGGCAGAATTGTTGGCGCCGGAAGCCGGGCCTGGACCACTCGCAGAGAATATCCAGTTCGCCCTAGGCATGGCCCTGCTGCGTATGTCCGCATTCCCGGACGAAGTGGACGCCTCGAAGCGCGGCTTGGTTCTTTCGGCGGGCGAAATTGCCGGCCTTCTGCAAGACAGCAAATACGACGAAGTATTTCCAAAGTTCCAGGCGCTGTTGCAAAAATATCCGATGGTGCCCTTCCTACACTATGCCGATGGGACGGCACTCGCCGCTCTTTCGGAATACGACGACGCAAAATCTCAATTCCGCCAGGAAATGTTGATTTCCCCGAAGAGCGAATTGCCCTATCTAGGAATAGCATCGATTGCGTTGAAAATGCAGCGGCCCGGCGATGCTCTGCCGGCGGCACAGCGCGCGGTGGAATTCAAGCCCGATTCCGCCGAGGCACATTACCTCTTAGGAAGAAGTTGCCTGGAACTTGGCCGGCAAGACGAGGCGTTACGAGAACTGGAAACTGCTGGCAAGATGGCGCCAGAAAGTCCCGAAGTGCACTTCAATCTTGCGAAGGCCTACGCTAAGGCAAATTTCTCGGAGAAAGCCGAGCAAGAACGGGTAACGTTTGCGCGCCTTAACGCGCTAGCAGAACTTCAACGCGCCCAGCACGGGATTCAATCCTACTCTGGTTCCCAAGATAAAACCGATTTCTCTATCCCGCGTACACAATCAACTACTGCGCGCGCGCCGGAAACACAGTAGCTCACGCCACGCCGCAACTTGACGGCTCATCAGTTCGGTTTGGTTGGGGCTGCGTTTCTTTCATCCTTTGCCATCAACGCCGTCGTCGGCACGGTGACTGAACCGAGGGACCCGGACGCGGCGTCGCGCAGCACGACGCGAATCTCCGTCGCTTCAGGCGCAAGAGTCACATGCCGGTCCAACACCATCGCGACCTTCGACAGATATTCATACTGCTTGTTTTCGAGGTTCAGCTCGAGGTGTTGCTCTTCTGCGGCGACACTTTTGCCGGAGACGTCGCGCTGCAGAAAGAACAAATCGACGGCTCCTTTCCTGCGGTCGCTCGAACTATGCAACAGAAGTTGCTTGGGGTCGATCCCAATGTGAAACTCGACCGTTCGCGAATCCGCCCCGCCTGTTTTTCCGGTGATGATCATACTCAGATTGGTCGCGTCGAGAGGGCTGTCAGCCGCTTGATGCAGGTCTTGCGCAATCACTTCTTTCGGATCGGTGCGGTCTGGCGCGGCGTAATAGCCGGAGCGGTAACGCAAGCGCAGTCCTTCTTTCGCTTGAGCTTGAATTTTGATCTTCCGGAATTTGCCGTCCCACACTCCATGGTCGGGATAAAAGGCAATGTTATAGGCGTATCGACCGTCATCGAACGCGCGCCGAATGGCGCTGCGAATGTCGTTATTCCCGAAAAACGCCAGGCCGCCGGTGCGATCCGCCAGCAACTTTGCCGAATCGCGTGTATCCTGCTCGGCATTCAGAACCGAGGTGTCGCGCACCTGGTTCGTCAGGCGCGGTCCGCGCGAGGAAACATCCATCGTCGGATCCAGCACCACGCCTTTCGCGTCAATCGCATACATAGCAATATTCGAGCGGTTCAGGCTGTCGGCAACTTCCGTGAGAAGCTCGTCAAACTTAGCCGCTGTACGATCCGACCCGGTCAGTCGGTTCGCTGTGCTGGCATCGCCCACGCCTGAAACTCCGCCATAGGTGGCTCTACCGATATTCGCCATCCCCATCTGAATCGGCAATCCTCCCGATATCCAAACCAGGTTCTTGCGTCCGGGAATGCCGGAGATATGACTTGCGATCGCGTCCATCGCGGCTACGGTAATGCCCACGCGGTTCTGCGTGTATTGATCGGCGATGATTCCATTCGCGTTATTCAAGGAGTTCTGCAGCATTGCCCATTGCGGGTCCGCCCCCAGACTCACCAGATCGATCTCCGGCGTAGTTGAAGCGTCAAACGCGGCCAGCTCCTTCGGAGTGAAGCGCTCTGCGGCGGCCACCAGATCGGAGGAATTCCGGGTAAATTCGTGCAGCACGATCAACTGACTTGTCAGCCCGTAAACTGCAACGTGATCCTGCGGCTTGAGTGTTTCCAGAAAATGAATGACCTCCTTGCGCACGAAGCTCTGATCCTGCGGCGCGGTATTAAGTGCGTCAAACAGCACAACGGTGACCGCCCCGGGAGGATCCTGTCCTTTCAAATCGTAACGATTCGTGAACGCATTTGCAGGCAGCAGGCTCGACCGCGACTTAGCTTGTTCCTCAGGCTGGGCCAGAGGTGGCGCAGGAGCGCTGAAAACCGCAATGTGCTGCGGCTTCCCTTCGTCCAGCAAAATAAAGTCTTCCTGCTTCAATCCCGTAACCGGTTTGCCCGTCTTGTCCTCCACCACCACGCTCACCTGCACCAGTCGAACCGAGGAGCGAATAACAGTATCTGCATTGGAGGCCGGCAGGTTGGGTTTCGGCGCTTCAGGGAGAGATTGCTGCGCTGCACTTAAAGACAGGGAAAGAGTCAGCAAAAACGGAAGGTAGAGAGCTGCGGAATGCGTTCCCATCCTGGCCTCCGAGGTAAGCCTGATCACACGCACTTCTTTGAGCATGCACTCAAACGCTGCGCCCCGCCGTTCTTTTGCTCTGATGAACAAAGCCGTTTCAGACTGCGGCTCGCGCCGCAGACGGATTCGGCGATTCCTCGGGGTCAATCCTTACGTTACAACCGGCAATCTGCTTTTTGACGATTTAACCTTTGGAGAGATCTTTAATCTTCCTAGCCAATTTTTCGATCTCTTGGGCTTTCTTGACCATAATCACCGGAAGCGTGACATTCATGTCAGATTTTCCGGCCTGCTGCTTGAGATCGGCTGCTAGGTCATAAAGCCTCTCAATGTCGATTCTAATTTCCTGTTGTTTTCTGGGATCGACTTCCTGGTGATCCTGCCCAGGCTTGCTGTCCGGACCGTTCAGCCCCGGAGGAAAACTCTGATTCGGAGCATTCGGCGAGGGTATTGGTTGCGGGTGCATTTGCGCGGAGGCGGGTAAGGTAGAAGCCAGAAGTGGCGTGCTGGCAAGAACTCCTGCAGCTCTGGCAAATATAGTGAGCGCCTGGCGTCGTGAGTGCTGCATGGCTCCTCCGTAATTCCTGGATGCGCGTTCGGGCAAGACGGCATCCCAACCTAATCCTTATACGCCGCGTGCCAGTAAGTTGCCATTCCCAGAGGACATAGCGATTTCTTCCGCCTGGATCAGTCCACAGGATTGCGTATACTTCCAGTAAGTTTGGGACCCACGAGGGAGTTGTGCTTGAAGCCGAGAGATGTCCTATCAGAGGCGTATTCCCGATGGGTTTAGCCCGCCGCTTCGCCCTGCTTTTCCTCTTTTGCTCGCTGGTTTCAAGCTCTCTGTTTGGCCAACTATCGACTTTGGATCACCTGGCCGATCCTGGTTTCTGGCCCACGCAACCCGGCACCTCCCGCACTGAGTACCTGGGTTCCGACGCCTGTTCTTTGTGCCACGCCGCGAAAGTTATTTCACAAAAGAAAACCCCGATGGCACAGAACTCGATGCACCCCGCTGATTCGGACATTCTTCATTCCCACCCTGACATGAAATTCGCAGTCGGGCCTTATCACTACGAAATTAAAACCGACGCGAAGCAAAGCATTTACACCGTGGACGATGGGACGCATACGCTGACCGCAACTCTTCTCTGGGCATTTGGTGTCGGTGATAAGGGTCAGTCCTACCTGTTCAAGAAGGATGACGGACAATTCTACGAAGCGCGAGT
>Ga0070762_10000374_pt1 | contig 18299 bp, 14 predicted proteins | sample HubBroMetageREF2_FD_66726 | JGI IMG/M metagenome (GOLD analysis project Ga0070762, IMG submission 66726) | Reference soil microbial communities from the Hubbard Brook experimental Forest, New Hampshire, USA - Hubbard Brook CCASE Soil... | ecosystem: Environmental > Terrestrial > Soil >...
GGCCAGTTGGCACAGTCCGGACGCGAAGAGATGATCCAGGCCCTCACCCTGGCCGGCATCGATTGCGTGGTCCTCGGCCCTGAAGACAGCAAGCACGGCGCCGTCGAGACGCACGACGAAGCCAAGCGCTGTGCCGCCTTGTTTCAGAAAAATCGCGACCGGCTCGACGGCGTAATCGTATCGCTGCCGAATTTCGGCGACGAGCGCGCTATCGCCGATACTCTTCGCCTCGCCCGTCTCGATGTTCCCGTGCTCGTGCAGGCCACGCCTGACGATGCGTCGAAGATGACCATCCTGCACCGCCGCGATAGTTTCTGCGGAAAAATGTCCGCCTGCAACAACCTGCGCCAATACGGCATCCCGTATTCACTCACCAAATTGCACACAGTCAGTCCCGACTCACAAGACTTTAAGAACGACCTCGCATGGTTCGCCGCCGTCTGCCGCGTAGCCAACGGCCTGCGCAACCTGCGCGTGGGCAGCATCGGCGCCCGTCCCACCGCATTCAACACCGTTCGCTACAGCGAAAAAATTCTCGAGGCCCACGGCATTTCCACCGAGACCCTCGATCTGTCGGAAGTTTTCGGCCGCATCGCAAAATTAAAAGACGATCACGCTGGAGTGCAGGCCAAGCTTGCCGAAATCCACAAATACGTCACCACCAGCGGCGTCCCCAAAGCGGCGCTGATCAAAATGGCCAAGCTCGGCTTCGTGATCGATGACTGGATGAAGCAGACCGACGTGAAGGTCAGCGCCGTCCAGTGTTGGACTTCCATGGAAGAATATTTCGGCGTCGTCCCCTGCACCATCATGAGCATGATGAGTAATAACCTGCTGCCCGCCGCCTGCGAAGTCGACGTATGCGGAACCCTAAGCATGCACGCGCTCGCGCTCGCGTCCGAGACTCCCAGCGCCCTGCTCGACTGGAACAACAATTACGGCGACGACCCCAACAAGGCCGTCTGCTTCCATTGCAGCAATTTGCCCAAACATTTCTTCCAGGACGTGCGCATGGATTTCCAGGAAATCATCGCCGGCACGGTCGGCAAAGACAACACATTCGGCACCGTAGTCGGCCGCGTGAAGCCCGGCGCGATGAGCTTCGCCCGCTTCTCCACCGACGACACCGCAGGAGTGATTCGAGGCTATGTCGGCGAAGGCTCGTTCACCACCGACGCACTGAACACATTCGGCGGAGTCGGCGTGGTGCAGATTCCCGAACTGCAGAAACTGCTGCACTACATCTGCGAAAACGGCTTCGAGCATCACGTAGCCGCAAATTTCTCAACCACCGCCGCGGCCGTGCACGAAGCCGCCGTCCGCTACCTGGGTTACCAGATGCACTGGCACAATAACTAGGTCCGAAAGAACGTGGAAGAATCTGGAAGAGCGGTCCTTAGGGTCGCGTAAAAGTGCTACTCGCTATATAGTCAGGCTTCAGCCGCTCTTCCCGAGTCGATTATCCTCCAGCAATCGCCCCAACAATCAGGAAGGCTTCTTTCCCGGACGCGACCGCATCGGGCAGCGCCGCGTCCGGCGGTTCATGCGACAAGTCTTCCTGGCAGGCAAAGAAGCGCAGAAATGCCCGCCGCTGTTGCGTAACTTGATCGCGGACGGTTCCTCGCAGCATGGGATAGCGGGCTTCGAGTGCGTCAAGCACCGCGCGCTGCGTGACCGAACCCTCGACCTCGAGTTCAACCTCGCGGCCCACGTGCGCCAGCGTGCGAAGATGTTGCGGTAGCTCAACTCGAATCACCACCACGATCTCACCAGCCACCTCATTTCACATACGTCTCTTGCATATAGAGGTCTTTCCAATCGCTTCCCGAACGAATCCAAACCTCCGCGAAAACGCTATGTCCCTTTGAGACTTCCCCGCCAGATTTGCCCTCATACTGCGCGAGGTAGGTCACCAACGCTGCGTTCGGTCCGATCGACTTCACGATAAAATCGTTGAGTGTGTAGCTCAGAAGTTCGAAGTCATCCACGGCGTTGACTTCTGTTTTCTTGTCACCGAAGGCGCTCAAGCCCTCCTCGAACTGGCGAAACTCGTCATCCAGCATCGCCGAAAGAGCGGCTTTGTCTTTATTCTTGAAAGCTTCCCAGAGTTCCCGTACTCGTGCTTCGACTTGAGCGGGCACGGTCCCAGCCTTGGCCGGATGTTGCATTTCCTGGGCTGCCGCTGCGGTTGCCAGGAATAACGTTTGCACGAATGAGCGACGACTCGGGTTCATGAATCTCCTTTGCGGGCGATCGCCGACCACGGTTCACTGCAGCGTCTGCACTTCCACCGAGAGCACGCCAGGCAGGTCGCGGACAATCGGATTCCAGCTGTCTCCCGCATCGGCTGAAGCATAAACTTGTCCGCCCGTCGTCCCAAAGTAAACACCGCACTCATCGAGCGAGTCGACCGCCATGGCATCGCGCAACACGTTGACGTAGCAGTTCGCTTGCGGCAAGCCCTTCGTCAGAGCTTCCCATTCGTTCCCGCCGGTGCGGCTGCGGAAGACTCGCAGCTTGCCTTCGTGCACGTAATGCTCGGAGTCGCTCTTGATGGGGACCACATAGACCGTTTCCGGCTCATGCGCGTGCACATCGATGACGAAGCCGAAATCCGTTGGCAGATTTCCACTGATCTTGTCCCACTGGTCGCCGGCGTTGTCACTGCGCATGACGTCCCAGTGCTTCTGCATGAACAGCACTCCCGGACGCGACGGGTTCATCGCGATGTGATGCACGCAGTGTCCCACCTCGGCCGTCGGGTTCGGGATGTATTTCGAGTAGAGCCCTTGGTTGATCGGCTTCCAGCTCTTGCCCCCGTCGTCCGTGCGAAACGCCCCCGCCGCGGAAATCGCAATATACATGCGGTTGGGATTGCTGGGATCGAGAATGATGGTATGCAGACACATGCCTCCAGCGCCAGGCTGCCACTTCGGCCCCGTACCGTGCCCGCGCAGGCCGGAAAGTTCGTGCCAGTTCTCGCCGCCGTCGGTCGAGCGAAACAGCGCTGCATCCTCGATTCCTGCATAAACGGTATCGGGATCGGTGAGCGACGGCTCGAGATGCCACACCCGCTTGAACTCCCACGGATGCTGCGTTCCGTCATAAAACTGATGTGTGGTCAGCGGCGCGCCCGTCTCAGATGAAACGTCGTAAACAAATTTATTGCTGTCAGACTTCGGCGGCCCGGGAGCCGCAGGCACACCCGGCGGAGTTCCGGGCTGGTGCCACGTTTTTCCGCCGTCGTCTGAACGCTGCATGATCTGTCCGAACCACCCGCTGGTTTGCGAAGCGTAAATGCGATTGGGATCGGCGGGCGAGCCTTTGAGGTGATAAATTTCCCAGCCGGCGAAGTGCGGACCGCTCACCTCCCAGTTCTCTCGCTTGCCGTCCGCAGTCAGAATGAATGCGCCTTTACGCGTGCCTACCAGGATTCGTACCTTGCTCATGCAGCGCTCCTCACAAGCTTATAAATCTTGAGATCACAATTTGTGATCTCAAGTCATCAGCCAGATTTTATCTAAGGCGACGACGCGGGCGTCAACCGCAAACTGAACGCGAACGGACGAAGATCTAACTTCGCACTCCTCACGAAAGCCGGGCGCAGTGTCATTGTTGCATGGCGCCGGATTTCTGCGAACTCGCGCATTCATAAACGCGCACATAATCCACCAGCATGACCTGCGGAAAAATGCTGGCCGCGTCCGGACTTCCCGGCCAGTTCCCCCCCACCGCAACATTCAGCAGCAGAAAGAAAGGATGATCGTAAACCCACTTCGCTCCCTTCGGCAGGTCAGCCGGAGTGCGCGTTGCGTATACATGGTCGTCCGCATAGAAACGGATCACGTTCGGTTCCCACTCGACGGCGTAAATGTGAAAGTCGTCTGCAAATCGCGAATCGCCCGGCAGGGCGTAAGGAGCACTGATGCCGTGCTCGCCGGAATATCCCGGCCCGTGAATCGTGCCGTGAACCAGCCTGGGCTCTTTGCCGACGTTCTCCATAATGTCAATCTCGCCGCGGGTGGGCCAGCCGGGTTTCGAGATATCGTCGCCCAGCATCCAGAAAGCCGGCCAGATTCCCTGGCCGTGCGGAATCTTGATGCGCGCCTCGAAGCGCCCGTAGGTCTGCGAAAATTTGCCTTGGGTCTTCAACCGCGCGGAGGTGTAGTTTCGAGTGACGCCGTCGGCGCCAGTGTATTGTTCCTGCAAGACTTTAACGACCAGGTTGCCATCCTGCCGATAAGCGTTCGCCAGACGGTTCGTGTAGTACTCCAGTTCATTGTTGCCCCAGCCCCCTCCGCCAATTTCCGAGACCCATTTGGAAGAGTCGACTGCCGAGCCGTCGGCGCCGTTGAACTCGTCGCTCCACACCAGCTTCCACGCCGTAGCGACCGGCTGAGGACTTGTGGCTTGCCCCGCCGCAAACAAGGCCAATACGCAATTTATGCCGAGCGGGATCATTTTCAACAAAGCTGACCGCAGCCGGTTGGATCTTATCTTCGATCTCATCGAGGGGTGACGTGAGTGGCGCGAACGAAGCTTCCTTTGCGCGATACCCCGTACTATACGCACGGGGCGCCATCGACGCCAAGAGAAAGCCCACTCCCGACCAGGTCCGAAGTGGGCTCTGTTTAATTTTTTGTTTTCGAAGATTCCTTAGGCGCTTTCGCGGGCGTCTTCCACTCTCGCTGGGTTCACCAAATCAAAATATGTATTCGGACGCTTGGGCGCGACCTTCATCCGGCGCGGCACTGTGTCTTTCTCAATCTGTCGTAGCAAGGTCTCGGCAGCGGATGCTCCCCATTCGGCGAGCCACTTCTGCATATCTTCGCCCAGGGGCTCCAGAAGATTCATATATTCCAGGTCCACGGAAGCCACCGGAAGATTCAGATCCTGCGGCAGAATTGCGTCGATCGCAACTACACCTTCGATTCCGCGCTGCTGCAACTGCACGGAAATCGTGTTCCATTCCGAGCCGCAATCAAAAGTACCTAGAGTCAGCAGATAACCGCGCCGGTGCAACAAGTTCTGCACGCCGGCCACGACCCGGGCAACCGGACCACGCCCGATGTCAGAAGTGATGGCCGCAACCAGCCGGGTTTGTTTGGTGCGCAGCGACCGCGCCCACAGATTCGGACGGTAATTCAGCTCTCGAGCCGCGCGAAAGACTCGCTCTTTCGTCCGTTGCGGGATCGCCAATGATGCAGGTGTGTTGTTCAACACGGCAGAAACCGAGCACGGTGCCAGTTTCACTCGTTCGGCGACGGTTCGCAGGCTCACCACTTTTTTGTCCGGCATATTCCCCTCGTTCTCTTCAGAATTCTCAAAAACTCCGGCCCTGCCGCTGAAAGCACCGGCTCTCATTCCGACAACGAGGTCAAGAACAGGGATGCCGTTCGTGGGAAACCAAACGGAAAGTCTGGTTGGTCGTCTGCGACTTTGCAGAAGATGTAGAAATACTTTGGGGCAGACTGGCGAGATAGTCCAACGCAAAAAATCCATAGTAAAGATCGGTAGAGCGACAGATGCGTTTCCCGACCACAAAACAGTGTGACGATTAGTAGTTGCTCCCCGCGTGCGTTATCCTCAACAGCATATGGGCAGCAGCCTGCCATCCCGAGATCAGAAGCTGATCCAGATCGTCGATGCCGCGCTCACCGATGTCACCCGCCGCAGCGGCGCATGGCTGACCTGCCGCTTGGGCTGCACTCAATGCTGCATCGGCGCGTTCCCCATCAACCAACTCGATGCCCTGCGCCTGCGCCGAGGCCTCGCCGACCTCGAACAACGCGCCCCCGAGCGCGCCGCGCGTGTGCGCCAGCGGGCTCGCGAATCAGTCGCCCGCCTCTCGCCTGAGTTTCCCGGAGATCCACTCACCGGCGTCCTGTACGAAGGCGAGGCAGCTGAAAAAAACTTCGCCGATTTCGCCGACGATGAACCTTGCCCCGTGCTGGATCCGAAAACGGGTGCGTGTGAACTCTACGAATCTCGTCCGATGACGTGCCGGGTGTTCGGTCCGCCCGTTCGCTCTGAAGATGGCTTGGGAGTTTGCGAACTCTGCTTTCAAGGCGCGTCCGACGAAGAGATTGCTGCCTGCGAGATGATCCACGACCCCGACGACCTGGAATCCCGTCTGCTCGCGGAACTGGAAAAAAAGGCCGGTGCACGCGGCAACACGATCATTGCCTTCTGCCTGGCATCCTGACTGCACTCGACTCACGCCCGCTGTTTCTTTTCCAGTTCAGCCCAGCGTGCGTACAGCGTGTCGACTTCGCTCTGCGCTTGTTCCAGTTCCACGTGTGCAGCCATCAGCCGCTCGCTGTCGCTGGCAATATCCGGGTTTTCCGCGGCCACTCGCTTGGTATCCAGCACCAGTTCTGCAGCCGCAACGCGCTCTTCGATGCTGGCATACTCGCGAGCTTCCAGATACGAGAGCTTCTTCTTCGACGAAGTTGCCGGCTCCGTCGAAGTAGTGGCTCGTGTGCTTTCCCGCACGCCCATTTGCGAAGTTTGCTGGCGCTCCGCCTGCCAGGTCTCCCATTGCGAATAGTCCGCAAATCGCTCCGCGCCGCCCTGACCATCCAGTCCCAGCACGACGGTCGATACGCGGTCCAGCATATAACGATCATGCGTCACCAGAACGAGCGAGCCGCGAAACTCGAGCAAGCTCTCCTCCAGTATCTCGAGCGTCGGAATGTCGAGATCGTTCGTCGGTTCATCCAGCAAAAGAACGTCGGCCGGCTGAAGCATCAACTGGGCAATCAGGACCCGGGCCCGCTCACCACCCGAAAGCCGGTCGACTGGCTGGTTCAGCTGTTCGCCCTTGAACAAAAACTTCGCCGCCCACGACGCCACGTGAGTCACCCGGTCCTGATAGATGACCGAATCGCCCTCCGGAGCCAGCGCGCGGCGCAGCGTAACACTCGGATCGAGTTCCCGGCGCTGATCAAAATAAACAATGCGCAATTTGTCGGCGCGCCGAATCTCTCCCGTCGCCGGCGCAACCTCTCCGCGCAACAAGCGAAGCAGCGTAGTCTTGCCGCTCCCGTTCGGCCCCACCAGTCCCACTCTCAGCCCGGCCGAGATAATGAAGTTCAATTCCTGAAACAGCCGCCGCCCTCCAATTTCATAGCTGACGTTTTGCAGTTCGATCAGCCGCTTGGTCTTGCGATCGGTAGCCGAGAAATCGATTTGCGCAGTCCCGCTGCGCGTGCGCGTGTTCAGGTCCGCCAGTTCCTCCATCAATTCGCCGGCCTTGTCAATGCGCGCCTTCGATTTTCGCGTCCGCGCCTTGGCTCCGCGGCGCAGCCATTCGATCTCTCCATGAACCAGATTTTCCAGCGCTTCCTGCCGCTTCGATTGTGCGTGCAGAAATTCTTCCTTCTTTTCCAGAAATGTGCTGTAGCGCCCTTTCACCCGCAGCAACCCGTCAGGATAAATCCGGCTGAGTTCCGCCATCTCCGTGGCAACATTTTCCAGAAAATATCGGTCGTGACTGATCACCACACAGGCGAACCCGGCCTGCTCCAGCACTTCTTCCAGCCACTCGATCCCGGCCAGGTCCAGGTGATTGGTCGGTTCATCAAGCAGCAGTATGTCCGGCCCCTGCACCAGCGCCTCAACAATCGCCAATCGCTTCTGCCACCCGCCGGAGAGCGCGGCAGCTTCCGCGTCCAGGTCCGCAAAGCCCGCGCGCCCCAGCGTCTCCGCAAAACGCGTGCCCCGCTCCGAGTCCGGCACCGCAGAAGTTTTCATTGCGGCGTCAATCACAGACCGAACCGTCTCTCCGGACACGAATTCTGACTCCTGCTCCACATAGCTCATCCGAATTCGTTTGCGGACGGCGATCTCTCCATCGTCGGGCACCTCGGTGCCGGCGAGAATCCGCAGCAGCGTCGACTTTCCCGATCCATTCGGGCCGATCAGCCCGATGCGATCTCCCTCGGAAACGGTGAACGAGACGTTCTGAAACAGCGGGTCGGCGCCAAAGGCTTTTGAGATACTGCGGACATTAATCAGCGGCGGCAAATGAGCGAGATTCTCCTGAATGTCGAATGAGGATCGAATGACTCTAGCTTGAGATTATCAGGAAGCGCGATGGGGCCGGAGGGTGCAGGCGTGACTGTAGCTTTCAGGTCTTCAGAGGAAAGCAGCCGTCGCTGTCTACCAGGCGGGTTTGCCGTCTTTAAATCGCAGCGTCAGCGTGTCGCCCCCTTTGACCACTTCGCGGGCCAAAGTCAAATCTGCCCCGTCCTGTTTCACCTTGGAGCCGGTCACTTCAATCTCGTCGTCCGCCTTGAACACCACGCCCATGTCGTCGAGAAATTTCTTGGGACAAAGAAAAACCTGGACGGAATCGGCGCCGCTCTTCATCACCAGGTAGGCGACGGGTTTCGCGCCCGAGGGAGGAACAAATTTCAACTCGGCAACCACACCCTTGAATTTGCTCTCCGTGGCGGTATCGTATTTGAGTGGCGTCTGGGAAAAAGCGGAAGCGACGAGGAATACAATCGCAGCAAGTTTCAGAAAATTGTTCACGATCGGGCCAAACGCAGACATGGCGGGCCCTCCAGCGCGAATGGTAGGCTTCCCGCAGGCGAAAATCAATCGGATTCGCTCGCCTGAGCCGAACTGCTCTTATACTCAAAATACGCAAGTGAGCCGCTTTTGAGATGAAACCCACTCAGCGTGCAAAAACGCTGGCGCGCGCCGCAGCCATCGTTGCGGCGTTCCTCTGCGCGACGGTGTTGCCTCACCCCGCCAATGCCGAAACTGGCGCCGATGCCTGGCTGCGATATTCCCCACTGAGTCCGCAAGCGGCTAAGAACTACGAGCGCTTGCCGCCGCAAATCGTGCTGCTCGGCGATTCTCCCGTGCTCAAGACCGCTCAGCAGGAACTGATTCAGGGCGTCGGGCAGATGTTAGGCAGAACCCTGCACGTCGGAATCGCATCGTCCAGGAATGCCATCGTCCTCGGAACGCTAACCGAAGTTGGCCCTCTGGTCCCCGAATTGCATCCGCCTCAAGATCTGCGCCCCGACGGATATTGGCTCAAGAGCACAAAATTCCGCGGATCGGAATGTCTGATCATCACCGCTTCGACAGATCGCGGAGTCCTCTACGGTGTGTTCGCGCTACTAAGCAAGATCGCGCGCGCGGAGAGTCTCGCAGACATAGATATTGCTACGCTCGACGAGCTCCAGAATCCCTACGCCCCCATCCGCTGGGTGAACCAGTGGGACAACCTCGACGGCCGCATCGAACGCGGATACGGCGGCCCGTCCATCTTCTTCGCCGACGGAAGCGTTCGCGCCGATCTGACTCGAGCCGGCCAGTACGCTCGCCTGCTGGCTTCGATCGGCATCAACGGATGCACCATCAACAACGTAAACGCCGCTCCTGGCGTGCTCGAAGATAGTTTCATCGCCCAGGTCAGCCGCATCGCCGACGTGTTCCGTCCCTGGGGCCTGCAGCTCTCGCTGGCGGTCGATCTCGGCAGTCCCAAACTTATCGGGGGTCTCGACACGTTTGACCCGCTGGATCCGCGGGTCGCCGAGTGGTGGCGCAAAAAGGTCGAGGAGATCTACCGCCGCATTCCAGACTTCGCTGGCTTCGTTGTAAAAGCCGATTCCGAGGGCCGCCTCGGCCCTTCGACTTACGGCCGCACTCATGCCGACGCGGCCAACGTAATTGCCCGCGCCCTCAAGCCACACGGCGGAGTGATCTTCTACCGAGCCTTTGTCTACAACCACCATCTCGACTGGCACGATTTGAAAAGCGATCGCGCTAAAGCCGCCTACGAAAATTTCCACCCGCTCGACGGCGCATTCGACGACAACGTCATCGTTCAAATCAAGAACGGTCCGATCGATTTTCAGGTGCGTGAACCAGTCTCTCCGCTTTTCGCCCGCCTGCGCCGCACCAATGAAGCCATCGAACTGCAAATCACGCAGGAATACACCGGACAGCAGCGCCAACTCTGCTTCCTCGTTCCCATGTGGAAAGAAGCCCTCGACTTCGACATGCACATCGACGCAAACATCGCAGATGTCAACACCACGCCGGTGAAGGCCCTGGTCGCGGGCCGCATTCTCCATCGCCCCGTCGGCGGCTTCGTCGGCGTCACCAACGTTGGCATGGACGCGACCTGGCTGGGCAGTCCACTCGCCATGGCCAATCTCTACGGCTTCGGCCGCCTGGCCTGGGACCCCAATCTCACCGCCGAAAAAATCATCGACGAATGGACGCGCCTCACCTTCGGCAACGACCCGCTCGTCGTCAAAGCCATCACCACGATGCAACTGAATTCCTGGCACATCTACGAAAGCTACACCGGCCCCCTCGGCGCCGGAACGCTCACCAACATTCTCGGCAACCACTACGATCCCAGCCCAGAGTCTTCCGAAGAAAATGGCTGGGGCCAATGGCATCGCGCCGACCACGCCGGAATCGGCATGGACCGCACCATCGCGACCGGCACAGGATTCATCGGTCAATACCCACCCGCGGTGCAGCAACTCTACGAATCGCTAGCTCGCAGTCCTGACAACCTGCTGCTATTTTTCCACCACGTGCCCTACACCTACGTCCTGCGTTCGGGGAAAACGGTCGTCCAGCACATCTACGATTCGCACTACGACGGCGCCGATCGCGCCCGTGATTTCATCTCGCAATGGAAGTCGCTCGAGGGGCACGTCGATAACGAACGCTATCGCGACATCCTCACCCGATTCGAATACCAGGCCGCAGAAGCCATCGTGTGGCGCGACGCGATCTGTGACTGGATCTATAAACTCTCTGGAATTCCAGACAGCAAGGGCCGGTTCCCCACCAGGCCTTCGCACTGAAAAACAGCTACTACCCATTCGTACAGTCCTTGCGCATTTGGTGTAGTTTCGTTAACGTTTACGGGTTCCGGGTCCAACCGCCACTGGAACCGTTTTTGTCAGCCGCATATGCCAGAAAAAATGGGCAAACCTCCCACCACTCTCCGCGACATCGCGCAGGCCCTGGGAACCTCAGTCGGGTCCGTGCATCGAGCATTGCACGATAACCCTGGCGTCAGCCCGGTCACCAAGGCGCGGGTCTTGGACATGGCGAAAGCCCTGGACTATCGTCCAAACCTCGCGGCCCGCTTCTTGTCATCCAAGAAAACCCTGCGCATCTCGGTGAACACGCTGCGAGGAACCACCTCGTTCTGGGACGAAGTGCGGGCCGGAATTCGCGAGGAAGCTGCCTCGATTCTGCTCGAAAATGTCGAGATCGAGTTCCGAACCTATCCTCGCCTCGGCGAAGGCGATGAAGAGGCTTTCGCCGCCGCGATCGAAGAGAAGGTCGATGGCATCATCACGTTCCCCAGCCGCCCGGAAATTTTGCGCCCCTGGATAAACCGCGCCTCGCGCTCAGAGATTCCGGTTGTGTGCGTGGCCACCGACGCTTCCAGCAGCGGCCGCCTGGGCATCGTATCGATTGACACCCTGGCCAGCGGTTCCATCGCCGCCGATCTTATGGGAAGATTTCTTGGCTCGCGCGACGGCTCAATCGCCGTCACCGTGTTCGACATGGCCATTACCGAGCACGCGGAAAAGTACGCCGCCTTCGAAAATACTCTCCGATCGTTCTATCCCGGCCTCCACGCGCTGCAGCCAATCGAAGATCACGACGTGGAAGCGGAAGCCTATCGCAAATGCCGTGAGCTGTTTGAACAGTGTCCGGACCTGTGCGGCGTCTACGTCACCACCGAGGCTTCCATTCCCGTGCTGAACGCCGCCCGCGACGCGAACCTGCTCGACCGCCTCACCATTATTACGACCGACTTGTTCCCCGATCTCGTGCCGCAGATTCGATCCGGTGCCGTCGCGGCGACCATCTACCAACGTCCCCGTGCCCAGGGACAAATCGCCTTTCGCATGCTGCACGAGTTCTTGGCCGAGGGCGGCGGCGACCGGTCGCATCAAGTCTCCTTGGCTCCGCACCTTTTGATGCGCGGCAATCTGGATTTCTTTCTGCAAAGACAATCCAGGGAATCGCCGAAAGAAAGAGCGCCGCAACCGCGGGAAGCAACCCGCGAACTGGCGGAGGACTTCGCTTAGCTCAAAAGCGCTGCGAACCTGCGATAAAAATAAAGTCCGGCCTAAGCGCATAACATCGGGGAGGAAACATCGCATATCTCGGCATCGACGTAGGTACCGGCGGCACGCGCGCACTTGTCATGGACGCGGCCGGAAAAGTCATCGCCTCCGGATCGGAAGATCACGAGCCCTTTGCCAGTCCTCACCCCGGCTGGGCCGAGCAGGATCCGCGCGACTGGTGGCGCGCTTGCGGATCGGCCGTCCGCAAGGCGCTTCAGTCCGCGAATCTGCGCAACGACGACATTGCCTGCGTCGGTTTCTCCGGCCAGATGCACGGCGCCGTTTTGCTCGATTCCCACGATGAAGTCGTCCGTAACGCCATCATCTGGTGCGACCAGCGCACCGAAGCCCAGAGCCTCGAATTGGAAAAGTTATTCGGCCGCGATGCCTTGATCCGGCTCACCTGCAATCCGCCCCTTACGAATTTCACGCTCACTAAACTGCTCTGGGTGCGCGAAAACGAGCCGCAGGACTGGGCCCGCATCGCCCACGTCATGCTGCCCAAAGATTATGTGCGCTTCCGGCTGACGGGTGAGCGAGCCATCGACATGGCCGACGCGTCAGGAACTCTTCTTCTCGACGTCGCCAACCGCCGCTGGTCAACTGAAGTATTGAGCAAATCCGGCATTGACGCGGCTTTGCTTCCCGCGCTGTATGAGTCGCCTGACATTTGCGGAAAAGTCTCCGCCGCCGGTGCCGAGGCCACCGGCCTGCGCGCTGGAACTCCCGTAGTCGCCGGAGCCGGAGACCAGGCCGCCGGAGCCGTCGGCATGGGTATCGCCCGCGCTGGTGCGGTCAGCGCCACCATCGGAACCTCCGGCGTAGTCTTCGCCGCAACCGATCGTCCCGCACTTGACCCCGCGGGACGCTTGCACACTTTTTGTCACGCCATCCCCGGCCGCTGGCATGTGATGGGGGTAACCCAAGCCGCAGGCTTATCCTTGCGCTTTTTCCGCGATCGCTTCGGCGTCGCCAAACAAAATGGCCGCGACCCCTACGACATTCTCGCCGACGAAGCCGCCGCCACGCCCCCCGGCTCTGAAGGCGCATTCTGGGCCCCGTATCTCATGGGCGAGCGCACTCCTTATCTCGATCCCAACGCGCGCGCCGCGCTCGTCGGCCTCACGGCGTCCCACACGCGTGGCCACATCATCCGTGCCGTAATGGAAGGTGTGGCCTACAGCCTGAAAGACACTTTCACCATCTTCGACGAAATGAAAATTCCGGTCACGTCGATCCGCCTGGGCGGCGGTGGCGCCAGATCTCCGCTGTGGCGGCAAATTCAGGCCGACGTCTACGCGCACGCAGTAGAAATCGTTGCCGCCGAAGAAGGCGCAGCCTATGGCGCAGCCATCCTCGCGGGAACCGGAGCCGGTGCCTGGAGTTCCGTCGATGAAGCCTGCGACCGCGTGGTCCGCGTCGCAACTCGCATCCCACCAGATCAGGCCGCGTCAAAAACCATGCAGCAGGCGTATCGCACCTACCGCAAGATCTACCCCGCGCTTCATCAGATATTCAACTAACCGCGCGGCCGATCAGATTATTCAGGTAGCCGAATAATTTTGTCATCCCGACCGCAGCATGAGCTTCTCGAGGGAAGGTCATTGTGAAGTGGAGGGACCTGCTATTTCGCCGCGCGCGCATCGCAACTCAGATCACTCCTGCAACTTCTGTTCCCCACGAATAGTCAGTCGAGCCTCGGCCCGCGCCGCTGCCGTCCCCGGCTGTCCACCACCAGCGCTAATCACATAGTCCCCCGCCGCAACCATCCGATCGCCAGCCTCGTTCACATAACTCAACTCTCGCGGCTGCAGCGTCAGAGAGACATGCCGTACCTCTCCCGCCCCCACATGCACTCGCGTAAAGCCGCGCAGCGCATGCAACGGTGCGCCAGCCAACTTGGGAAAAGTAATATAGAGCTCTACCACTTCATCTCCCGCCCGCGGACTGGAATTCTTCACATCCACGTCGACCGTGACCGGACTGCCCGCATCCAGATCAGAACTCGACAGCTTCATGTTGCTGTATTCAAACTTCGAGTAACTCAGCCCGTACCCGAACGGATAAAGCGGCTCTCCCGTAAAGTAACGATACGTGCGATTCTTCATCGCATAATCTTCGAACTCCGGCAACTGCTCCACTCCTTTATAAAAAGTCACCGGCAACCGTCCGCCGGGATTGTTCACGCCCGCCAGCGTCTGCGCAATCGCCGTACCACCTTCTTCTCCCGAGTACCAGGCATCGATGATTGCGTTGGCATGGTCGTTCGCCCAGTTCACCGCCAAAGCACTGCCGTTCATCAGCACCACCACGAGCGGCTTACCGGCGCCCTTCACCGCTCCCAGCAACGCCTCCTCTTCCTCCGGCAGGTTCAGGCTGGTGCGGTCGCCGCCCCTGAATCCAGGCACGTCAACCTTCATCTCCTCGCCTTCCAGTTTCGACGTGATTCCGACCACCGCCACCACCACGTCAGCATCGCGCGCCGCCGAGGCTGCCTCGAAACTCGGATCCGCGCTCACTGGCAGCCACACCAGCTTCGTCCCAAACCCGCCGCGCAAGTACTCAATCTTCAGAGCGTAGCGATGCCCCTTCGTCAGTGCGATCGTGACCATCTGCGAGTTGGGATCGTGCAGAATCGCGTCGTCCACGATCAATTTTCCATCCAGCCACATGCGGTTCATCGAACCAACCATGCCAATCTGATACGTTCCGGATTCGGCTGGAGTGATAAAGCCCGTCCAGCGCGCCGAAAAATCTTTCATCCCCGTCGGCGGACCGATCGCGTTCGAACCCGCGTGGAAGAGCTTGGAATCCACTCCATCATCGACGCGCACCGCCTGAGGCGCGCCCGTGAAATCATTGCCCGCGAAGTATTCGCCCCTAAGCCCCGGTTTGCCGTCGTCAGTCGAAAGCACCGAGGTCGGAATCACCGTTTCCGGCCGCAGGAAATTCGTGCCGGAAACAAACGTGACCTGCGCTCCCGGAAATTGTTTCTGAATGCCCTCCAGCGCGGAGACCGCATGCGAAGCCGACCCGCTGTAATTGCCGTGCAGCACCTGAGTTTGATCCGCCAGCGGCCCCACCACCAGAATCCTCTTCACACTCCCCGCCAAAGGAAGCACGCCATCGTTCTTCAGCAGCACCATCGATTCGCGTGCAATTTTCAGCGCCAGTTCCCGGTGCGGAGCGCTGTCAATTTCCGAATCCGGAGTCTTCGCATAAGGCACCATCTCCGAAGGATCGAACATTCCCAACCGCATGCGCGCCGTAAACAACCGCCGCAATGAGGTATCAAGCTCCGCTTCCGTCAGCAGTCCCTGCTTCACCGCATCCACGAACGGCTTGTAGTCGTGGTCATCTTTCGTGATCGTGAAAAAGTCCGCGCACTCGTTGTCCATTCCTGTCTTGATCGCGGCCGCCGCGGCTTCTGCCTGGCTCTTCACGAACTTGTGTCCCTGAAAAATGTCCACGATCGCATCGCAGTCCGATACCACATATCCATTAAACTTCCAGGCCCCGCGCAACTGATCTTTCAACAAAAACGTATTCGCACAAGCCGGCTGCCCATTCACGCGGTTATAAGCGCACATCACCGATTCCGCCTTGCCTTCCGTCACGGCCGCGCGAAACGCCGGCAAATAGGTGTCCTCCATGTCATGCTTCGAAACCTGCACATCAATCGAGTGCCGCGACGGCTCGGGCCCGCTGTGCACCGCAAAATGCTTCGGCGTCGAAATCACCCGGAAATATTTCGGATCATCTCCCTGTAGCCCGGTCACGAACGCCACGCCCATCCGTCCCGTAAGAAAAGGATCCTCCCCGTACGTCTCCTGCCCTCGCCCCCAGCGCGGATCGCGAAAAATATTAATATTCGGCGACCAGAAATCCAGCCCTTCCATAATGTCGAGCCGCCCCGCCCGCACCGCCTGATTATGCTTAGCTCGAGCCTCCGTCCCGATCACGATCGCCATCTCGTGAATCAACGGATCGTCAAACGTAGCCGCCAGCCCAATCGGCTCGGGAAACACAGTCGCCGTTCCAGCGTTCGCTACCCCATGCAGCGCCTCGCTCCACCAGTCGTAAGCCGGCACCTGCAATCGCGGAATCGCCCGCGCCTGGTTCACCAGCTGTTCAGCCTTTTCCTCGAGAGTCATCTGCCGGATCAAATCATCGACCCGCACATCGGTTGGCTTCGAAGGGTCCAGATAGACGTTGCTCGTGGTTTGGGCGTTCGCTAGAGCAAGCGCGTGGACAAAAAAGAAAGCCAGAAATAACGAGACCTGCAAAGTAGTTCGCCTACGCGTTCTCATTGAAAGATTCCCCTCCGCAACCCCGCGTTCACTCCCTGGGATAGGCGCCGTTTGATCGGTAGATGCTGCACCGTTAACGATTACGGTCGACCGTCGCTTGTAGCACAGCCCAATTCGTGCGGTCAAGGCACCCCGCCGCAGGGTAGTGGGTTCGTATGATTTCCACAGGCATCGCTTTTAGCATCCCGTCTGTGGCAAACTGTTCCCGTGGTCACCTGTCCTCACTGCAAAGATCAAACCGCCATTCCCGGCGGATTCGATTCCATTGACGTAGGCCGCTTCACCTGTGAACACTGCCAGAGCGAGTTCCTGATCATCCACAATGTTCCCATGACTGAGGAGCGGTATCGGCAAGGGAGTCGCGTCCAATGACCCGCAAGCCCGCAGCCGCGAAGCGTGACTTCATGCAAGTCGCCCGTGGCATTGTAGAGCAAGCAATCGGGGAGCAGATGGACGGTGCTCCACTGGGCGATCCGGATGCTGGCAAGAATCTGGCGGCAATAGCGAGAGGCAGGCTTGGCGGTGCCAAGGGAGGGAAAGCTAGAGCAGCAACTCTCGGTGCAAAGCGTCGCAGTGCTATTGCTCGGAAGGCTGCTAAGAAACGTTGGTCGTCGTCTTGAGTGGTAGCGCTAATTGTTCCTCTGCTTCATCTTCTGATTTGTCCGCATCTACAAGCAATAACACCTTCTCCGCGATGTATACCCTTCCCCGTTGTCTTCCCGTCATCTCTGTCAACATCCCTTCGGCCACCAATTTATCAATGTTCGCTTGGGCCGCTGGTTGAGAAATGTTGAGCACACGCTGGGCAATTGCCACAGTGACCACCGGGCTCATGAACAAGTAATCAGCTAACCTCAAGAGCGTCGCAGAAGAACGCGCATTTTGCAGTTTTTCTCTGCATTTCTGTGAAATCTCTAACAGCTCATGGGCTCTGAACAGCGCATCATGGGATTGCTCTGCGACGCCGCGCAAGAAAAAAATCATCCACTCTCGCCAGTTCCCGTTCTGACTCACTTCCAGCAAAAGCCGATAGTAGTCGGATCTGTGTCGCTCGAAAAATGCGCTCAAGTACAGGAGTGGCTGGGGCATCAACTTCTCGGACACGAGCAAAAGAATAATCAGCAATCGTCCGATTCTTCCGTTGCCGTCCAAGAAGGGGTGAATCGCTTCGAATTGGTAGTGGATGATGGCCATTCTGACTAAAGGAGGAAGGTCGCTGGTTTCGTGGATATACTTTTCTAGTGATCCCAGAGCAGTCATCATGATACTGACTGGAGGAGGCACAAAAGTTGCATCCTCGATTTTGCAGCCGGGGTCACCGATCCAGTTTTGACGTTTTCTAAACTCTCCTGGGGTAAGGTTTTGCCCGCGAACATCTTTCATGAGAATCTCATGCAATTCGCGCAGCAGTCTTAAGCTGACAGGAATTTCGTTTAAACGTTTGATCCCGTACTCCAGAGCGGCCACATAATTGGCGACTTCCCTGACATCGCTGCGATCATTCTTAACGGTGCCTAGCGCCTCATAGGAAAGCAAATCCGACAATGATGCAACCGTACCCTCAATTTTGCTTGAGAGGACCGCTTCCTTTCGGCTAAACGGTTCTATGAGAAGATTGGGATTGGGCAAGGTGCAAGCAGCTCCCGCGAGTTCACTTAATTTGCGGTCGGCTTCGCTGATCTCTCGCGCTAGTCCCCAATCAACTTCAAGCTTTGGCGGCAACTCGTGAGGAACAAAAGACCAATGCCCTTCACCATTCTTCAATAGCGATCCCGCTCGGGTTTTTGAGAACTTTGATGTTTGCATGTGGAAAATACGTCTGCTTATGCTATCACGGCGTAATTAAAGTTTTAAACAA
>Ga0070762_10000377_pt1 | contig 18278 bp, 9 predicted proteins | sample HubBroMetageREF2_FD_66726 | JGI IMG/M metagenome (GOLD analysis project Ga0070762, IMG submission 66726) | Reference soil microbial communities from the Hubbard Brook experimental Forest, New Hampshire, USA - Hubbard Brook CCASE Soil... | ecosystem: Environmental > Terrestrial > Soil > Temperate...
ATCGGGCTGCTAATTATCAAAGTCATTCTTTCTCTTGTCTTAGGCCCAAATAGCGGCACAGCCGGGTTTGGGACAATCGTCTATTTCGTGGTGCTGCTTTTAGGTGGCGTTTTTGCAGTTCGGAATGCCGTCCAGCAGACCGACGGGAGTCGTTTCTTCTGGACATTGATGGCCTGTGGCTACGGGCTGTGGGCATTGGATCAGTGGCTCTACGTGTACTACGTAATTGGTCTGGGTGTTGACGTACCCGATAGCTCGATCGCCGATCCGGCGCTGTTTCTGCATGTCGTGCCTTTCATGGCCGCGGTGGCGATCCAGCCTCATCTGAGCCGAGCCAACAAGAATTTCTCACGGGCCAGCCTGAACTTCTTTCTACTGCTTTTCTTTTGGGTTTTTCTCTATACGTACGCGCTCTTCCCTCATCAATATCTTTGGAATTCTGATAAGTACGGCGTTCGATTTGACATCCTCTACGCGATTGAGAATGTGACGCTGTTTGTGGCAGTCGGTGTTGCGGTTGCACGAGCGCGGGGCTCCTGGCGATCGATTTACCTGCAATTGTTTGGAGCGTCTGTGCTGTACGCGTTGAGTTCCACGCTCGCCAACTTCGTCATCGACACCGGACGGCCGTATAACGGAAGCATTTACTCTCTCGCACAGACCGCTGCCGTTTGTTGGTATGCATGGGTGCCGATGCGAGCCCGGCAACTGCCGCGAGCGGTGGTAATGCCAAGCCAACTCGATGCGAGTCACGCGGACTTCACTTCGCGATTGGCAATGCTGGCGGTTGTCTCCATCCCTCTCATCGGCGTTTGGGAAGTTTTCCGCCAGGAGCAACATGCGGGCATACAAGCATTTCGTCTGGTTGTCGTACTGGTTTCGATTGTTCTCCTGGCCACGTGTGTCTTCCTGAAGGAGCATCTCACGAAGCGCGAACTGGTAGCTGACGTTCGAGTTGGAAACCTGCAACAACGATTGTCTGAAGTTGCGCTGAGCGACAGCCTGGCTTTGAAAGGCTCCATCCTCTCTTCGCTCGAGAATCTGATCGCCGTCTTGAATAAGAAAGGAATCATCATCGATGTGAACGAAGCATGGAGTCGCAATATGAAGGAAATTGGGAGCCCCTCACGGTCTGCTGTCGTGGGGACCAACTACCTGGAGCTCTTGCGGAACTCAGCAGAGAGTTGGCCGGAGGCGCGTAAAGTCCTGGCCATTATTGAGACCGTGATGAAGGGCTCTGTTCAACGCCTGCGCTACGATTATCGGTACGATTTGCCGACCCAGCCACGCTGGTTTGCAGCAACTGCGACTCCTCTTCGCACGCGTGATGGCGGGGTCGTGATCTGTTTCAAAGACATTACGGATGTAAAGAAGGTTGAGGCTCGTTATGGGGAACTGGTTGAGACGGTTCGGGCCATCGTGTGGCGAGCGGAGTTTCCAACATTAGCGATCACGTATGCCAGCAAGCAGGCGGAAGAGCTTCTTGGTTACTCCCCGCAGAGCTGGGTAAAAGAGCCGAGTTTTTGGAAGGATCACGTTCATCCTGAGGATCGGGAGTGGGTGTTGGCATTCATCGCCAAAGCTACCGAAGAAAACCTCAAACACGAGTTCGAGTGCCGAATGATCGCCGCGGATGGCGGAACCGTTTGGCTGCGCAACATTGTCAACGTCATTGGCGGAAACGGCCAGGCCAATGAACTGGTGTGCGTTTCGATCGACATTACCAAGCGAAAACATGCGGAAGAAGCGTTGCGGGAAAGTGGGGAGCGGTTAAGGCTGGCGATTCAGGCTGGAAAAATGTACGCGTACGAGTGGGATGTTGCCTCGGACATCGTAGTGCGGTCCGCTGAATCTGTCGATCTTCTTGGGGAAGGTGAACCAATCCGGGCGACGCGCAGGGAACTGATGGAGCAGGTCCACCCAGACGACCGCGAACAGGTAGACAAGAGCTGCTCCAAACTAACGCCCCAGAACCCCGACTGTCAGGTGAGCTACCGCGTTTTGCGCCCTGATGGCGGCCTGATTTGGTTGGAGAAGAGTGCTCGTGCTTTCTTCGACAATGACGGCAGAATGCTCAGAACCATAGGCGTGGTAACGGATATCAGCGCGCGCAAAAATGCGGAGGAGGCCCGGTTCAGACACGTAGCGATCGTGGAATCCTCGGAGGATGCGATTATCTCCAAGAACCTAGAAGGAATTATCACGAGTTGGAACACCGGTGCGCAGCGTATCTTCGGATACACCGAAGCAGAAGCGGTCGGACAACCGATTTCAATCCTCGTTCCGCCGGAACTGCGGGAAGAGGAGATTGGAATTCTACAACGGTTGAGGTCGGGTGAGCCCATAGAGCACTATGAAACCGTCCGTGTCTCGAAAGAAGGCAAGAGGGTCGATGTCTCGTTGACCATATCCCCGATAAGAGATTCTGCGGGTGCGATCGTCGGCGCTTCCAAGATCGCGCGCGATATTACCGAGCGGAAGCGTGCCGAGGATGCGCTGCGAGAAAGCGAAGGGCGCTTCCGCCTGGTCGCCAATACGGCTCCTGTGCTGATCTGGATGAGCGGTCCCGACAAGCTGTGCGACTACTTCAATCAGCCGTGGCTGGAGTTTACTGGACGAACATTTGAAGCTGAACTCGGAAATGGTTGGGCAGAGGGAGTTCACCCTGAAGACTTAAACGCGTGCCTGGAGACCTATACAAAGGCATTCGATCGGCGCGAGGAGTTCAAGATGCAGTATCGGCTCCGGCGACACGATGGAGAATATCGCTGGGTTTCGGATTCGGGAGTGCCGAGATTTAATGCCGACGGATCTTTTGCAGGGTATATCGGTTCGAGTATCGACGTTACTGACCACAAGCTTGCGGAAGAAGCGCTTTCCAACGTGAGCCGCAAATTGATCGAGGCCCAGGAACGGGAGCGCACCCGGATCGCCAGAGAACTTCACGACGATGTGAACCAGCGTCTTGCGCTATTGGCCATTGAGCTGGAATTATTGAAACAAAATCTTCCTGATTCGCCAGATGAGATTCGCGGTCGCATTCAACATGCAGGGAAGAGCGTCACGGATATCGGAATGGACATTCAGGCCATATCGCACCGCCTCCACTCCTCGAAGCTGGAATACCTCGGAATTATGCCGGCGATTGCGGGCTTCTGCAGGGAGCTGTCGGAGTACCAAAAAGTCGAGATTGACTTTCGCCATACCAACGTTCCGCCGGTTCTGCCGCAGGAAGTTTCGCTTTGTCTTTTCCGGGTTTTGCAGCAAGCCTTGCAAAATGGGGTCAAGCACAGCGGTGCGCGGAGCTTCAAAGTGGAACTGCGCGGAGTATCGGATGAAATTCAACTAACCGTCAGCGATGGAGGGGTTGGGTTCGAATCCAAATTGGCAATGAATGGCGAGGGCCTGGGTCTCATCAGCATGCGGGAGAGACTCCACCTGGTAAAGGGCGAGATTTCAATCGAATCGCAGCCGAACCGTGGCACCACGGTTGTCGCTCGCGTGCCTCTCAGATCGGAGGCAGAGAAACGCTATGGATCATAGATCCACCGTTTCGAAATACTGGAAGGAAGGCGGCGAGTTTCGGCTTCACTGTTCGCGTAGGAAGCAACTCAAAGAGTCTGACACCCCGATGAAGAAACTGCCCGGCCAAAACCCTGCCGTATCTATGGGTACATAGTGAATCCCTCGGCACGCAGTGAGCATCTTTCATGCTACCGAGGGTTTTAGCTGGTGGCCTACCTGACAAAACTCGCGTTCATCCCTTTGGTTTCGTTGTTACCCCACGGTTTTGATGAGTTGCGGGTTCAGTACTGTTGATTTCGTTATTGGCAAAAAAGCATCAAAAGGCAAAGGAGTTGGTAAGCGTCTGTGAGGAAAAGTTGACCGGTTTCATTCTGATGAGAATAGGGTGATTGATGTTTGAGAGCATTCTTTGCCAGGTAACTGAATACGATCCCGAGGTTCTGGACTCTCTTATCGAGCTTGCGGTCGAGATCGCTCGCGAAGGCCGAGAGGGACGCCGCATCGGTACTCTGTTCACGCTTGGAGATGAGGAGGCAGTGTTGGCAAGGTCGAGGTCTCTGATTCTCGATCCGCTGGTCGGGCATCCGGAGTTGTCGCGCCACGTGAGTGATCTCAATCTTCGGGGGACGATTAAGGAACTGGCGCAACTGGATGGTGGCTTTGTGGTCAGTCGCAGCGGAATCTTTCTTTCTGCTTGCCGTTACCTCGACGCGGTGGTTTCGAGCGCGGACGTGCCGCTGGGACTCGGCAGCCGTCACATCGCCGTCGCCAATATGAGTGCGGTAACCAACGCAGTTGGGATCGTGGTTTCCGAGAGTTCGGTGGTTCGACTCTTTTGCCACGGCAAACTGGTCGGAGAAATCATTCCGGAGTTGTGGATGATCGATCACGCGACGCATCTTCGGGGGCCGCTCAATAGAGAAAAGGTCGGCGATGTGACCGTATTCACGCCGAATTTGCAATCCGTTTCTACGCGAACCTAGGATCCAGGCCTTGATTCGGGTTACGGCTGCGAATTAACCTGAAATTCATCTGTCCTTTCTCCGCCAGACGGAATCTAAGAACCCAGCCTAACTATAAGGAGAACTGTCATGTCTCCCCTAGCTCCCGTGGAAACGAAGCTGGCGACGTCGAACCAACCACTTTCGCCGGATGAGGTGCGAAAGATCGATGCCTACTGGCGCGCAGCCAACTATCTTTCCGTCGGCCAAATTTATCTCTTGAAGAATCCGCTGCTTCGTGAACCGTTGACAATCGAGCATGTGAAACCCCGACTCCTCGGTCACTGGGGCACGACTCCTGGGCTGAATTTCATCTACGTCCATTTCAACCGGATCATCAAGAAATACGACTTGAATGTGATCAACATCACGGGACCAGGTCACGGCGGGCCGGGAATCGTAGCCAATGCTTATCTCGAGGGTACCTACACCGAGTTCTATCCTCACATTCGGCAAAACGAAGACGGGATGCGGAAACTCTTCAAGCAATTTTCTTTTCCGGGTGGAATCCCAAGCCATGCCGCCCCCGAAACTCCTGGCTCGATTAACGAGGGAGGAGAGTTAGGGTACTCCATCGCGCACGCCTATGGGGCGGTCTTTGACAACCCCGATCTGCTGGCCTGTTGTGTTGTCGGAGACGGAGAGGCCGAAACCGGCGCGCTTGCGACCAGTTGGCATGCCAATAAATTTCTTAATCCCGCGCGAGACGGAGCGGTGTTGCCCATTCTTCATTTGAATGGCTATAAGATCGCAAATCCTACGGTGCTTGGGCGTTTGAGCGATGAGGAACTCACGCACCTGTTCACCGGATACGGTTACAAACCATACTTCGTGGAAGGCCATGAACCCGAGCGCATGCACCAGCTCATGGCTGCCACTTTGGATTCGGTACTCGCCGAAATTAAGAGTATTCAAAAGACTGCGCGCTCTGAAAGCGCACCGCATCGCCCGGCGTGGCCCATGATTATTCTGCGCAGCCTGAAAGGGTGGACCGGTCCGAAGTTTGTGGATGGCAAACCCGTCGAGGGTACGTGGCGCGCTCATCAAGTTCCGGTAACGGACCTGGCAACGAAACCGGGGCATCTGAAAATTCTGGAAGACTGGATGAGGAGCTACCGGCCCGAAGAACTTTTCGACGAAGTCGGAAAGTTTATTTCAGAACTTGCTGAACTCGCGCCAAAGGGAAATCGCCGCATGGGAGCGAATCCTCACGCAAATGGTGGCCTGCTGCTCAAAGATCTGCTGCTTCCCAATTTCCGCGACTACGCGGTTAAGGTAACTGGTCCGGGTAGGGAAATGGGGGAAGCCACCAGGGTTTTCGGGACCTTTCTGCGCGATGTGATGAAGTTGAACCTGGAATCGAAGAATTTTCGCGTATTCGGCCCGGACGAAACCGCTTCCAACCGTCTGGATGCGTTGTATGAAGTGACGGACAAGGTCTTCATGGAGCCGCTCTTACCTACTGATGAACACGAATCGACTGACGGCCGAGTCGTCGAAATGCTCAGCGAGCATATGTGCCAGGGTTGGCTCGAAGGTTACCTGCTTACCGGGCGTCACGGCTTTTTCTCCTGCTACGAAGCATTCATCCATATCGTGGATTCGATGTTCAATCAGCATGCCAAATGGTTGAAAGTTTCAAACGACATCCCCTGGCGCCGTCCGATCTCGTCGTTGAATTATCTGCTTACCTCGCACGTGTGGCGTCAGGATCACAATGGGTTCAGCCATCAGGACCCCGGCTTCATCGACTACGTGGTGAACAAGAAGGCGGATGTTGTGCGTGTATATCTGCCGCCCGACACAAACTGTTTGTTGTCGGTTGGAGATCACTGCTTGCGAAGCCGCAACTACGTAAATGTCATTGTGGCGGGAAAGCAACCTGCGCCGCAGTGGCTCAACATGGAAGCGGCCATTGAACACTGTACAAACGGAATCGGAATCTGGTCGTGGGCGAGCACCGATCAGGGCAGTGAGCCCGACGCAATCATGGCCTGCGCCGGCGATGTGCCAACTCTCGAAACGCTGGCCGCCGTGGATTTGCTTCGGCAGCATTTCTCGGACATCAAGATTCGCGTCGTCAATGTAGTCGATCTCATGACGCTGCAACCTCCATCGGAGCATCCGCACGGAATCTCGGACCTTGACTTTGATTCGATGTTCAGTATCGATAAGCCGGTCATTTTCGCCTATCACGGCTATCCCTGGCTGATTCACCGGCTCACCTACCGTCGGCACAATCATGACAATATGCACGTCCGCGGATACAAGGAGGAGGGAACCACTACAACTCCTTTCGACATGACCGTGATGAACGAGATTGATCGTTTTCATCTGGCCGGGGATGTGGTGGACCGCGTGCCTCGATTACAGCGGGTGGGAGCGCACTTCAAGGAATTCCTGCGAGATAAGCTCGTCGACCACAAACAGTACATCGACGAACATGGCGACGATATGCCGGAAATCGAAAATTGGACTTGGCCGTACTGATGAAGATTCTCGTCCTCAATTCTGGTTCGAGCAGCCAGAAGAGCAGTCTCTATGAGATCGGCGACTCAGTTCCTGACGACCCACCTCCTTGCCGCTGGGAAGGCAAGATCGAGTGGGATGGCGAGGTTGCTGAAGTCTCGGTCAAAAATGCGAAAGGGACTGTCCGGAAAGAGCGCACAAAGGCCGGCTCTCGCGCCGAGGCCGTTGAGCAATTGCTCAGTACGCTTTGGAACGGCGATACCCGAGCGGTTTCTGCCCCTTCTGGAATTGATGTTGTCGGACACCGCGTCGTCCACGGCGGTCCTCACTACGAAGATCCCGTACCGATCACGCCCGAGGTCAAAGCTGCCATCGCCAAGGTTTCCGCCTTTGCTCCACTTCACAATCGAGCCGAATTGGAAGGGATGGAAATTGTCGAACAAATGCTTGGACCGGTGCCACAGATTGCGGTTTTCGATACCGGATTCCATCGCAAAATGCCGCTGGCGGCCGCAGTTTATCCTGGCCCCTATGAGTGGTTTTCGAACGGGATTCACCGCTACGGATTTCACGGCATCAATCATCAGTACTGCGCCGGCCGCGCCGCGCGATTGCTGGGCAGGGAATTGAGTTCCGTGAGGCTCGTGAGTTGTCACCTGGGAAACGGTTGCTCTGTTGCGGCCATTCGAGATGGCCGTAGCGTTGACACGACGATGGGTTTTACGCCCCTCGAAGGTTTAATGATGGGGACACGTTCAGGGTCGGTCGATCCGGGCGTTCTCACGTACCTCATGAAGCAGAAGGGAATATCGGCCCAGCGACTCGATGAGATCTTGAACACGGAATCGGGGCTGCTCGGAATCTCGGGAATCTCCGGCAATATGCGGCAAATTCTCGCCGCGGTCAAGGATGGTCACGAACGGGCCAAGCTTGCGCTCGACATTTATATTCATCGCCTGCAATCCGCGATCGGCGCGATGATCGCCGTGCTCGGCGGCGTGGACGCAATCATTTTTACCGCCGGAGTTGGAGAAAACTCTCCCGAAGTGCGCGTTGCGACCTGTGAGAAGTTTGGGTATGTCCACCTAAAGCTCGATCCTGAAATGAACCTCAGTGCTCCTTCCGATCAGGACATCGCCGCCGCTGATTCGTCCGTTCGCGTGTTAGTAATACGCGCTCAGGAAGACTGGGCAATTGCTCGAAGCTGCTGGAAACTCACGGGGGCCGAGCGACCGAGTTCCGCGGAGGTCAAACTTCCCTGAATCTTCAGCGAAGACTAACCCTTTCCTGAGTCGCGGACAACACGATGGCGGTCGAACCACCATGCCCAGGGAATGAGGATAATCATGGCGATGATACCGGTCCATGCAATGTCGGTGACACTTGGGGGTGGGTCGCTAAAGCGGTCGCCAATGTACGCCACAAGGAGGAACCCCACATAGACGACAAATGCTTAATGGCCGATACGGTCGCGGGCGCGGGTGCTGCGTACATATAGCCAGACGCCGGTCGCGAACATGAGAATCTCAACAACAAGGGTACCGGCGATCGAGTTCCACAGTCCGAGACCGAAGCGAGCCCCGCCTGGATAAAGCGGCATATCGGGACGGTGGGTTTACCCAATCCAGGATCCAGTGGCTTACGACGCCGATCCAGATGGCAATCGTGCCGGGCAGATAGCCCGCGATCCAGTAATAGATCAACGCGAAAGTGCTAGCCCAAACGATGCACATGAGCAAGCTGTGTGACCACGGGTAATACGTAAGATCAATCGGCGTGAAACGCGTGTTGCCGGGATCGATGCGCGCGCGCTCCCAACCGAGCAGCAATAACACCGGCCACAGCATGTCGGACAATAGGGGCGCGGCGAGCAGCGCCGCCAAGGAAGTGCGCGGCGCGAACTTCTTGGCAGCAAAACCGATGGCGAAGTGGCCGATGAACATTCAGAGCCGCCTACATGCTGCGGTGGCCGCAGCCTATGCCGTTTCTATCGCTCGAATCGCAGGTTCGTTATATCCTATCGATAGGTGGTTTATGTGGGGCTCTGACTTTCTTAAGGCAATCCGCCCTCCGGAGCACCGCTTGGCTTGGCTGGTTGCCATGGCCGCGGATGCCATTCAGATCTTCGCATTGCCGTTGTTTGCCGGCGGGGGTCTGTCGCCGGCGGACACGCTCCTCGACGTGGCTACGGCGGCGATTCTTATCCGATGTCTCGGCTGGCACTGGGCGTTTTTGCCTACGCTTCTCGCAGAAATGATTCCTGGCCTTGATCTGTTTCCTACTTGGACTGCTGCGGTGTTCTACGTAACCTATCAGCGGGTCCGCGCCGGGGAGCCTGAAATTCTTCCTCCCGGCCCGGCGCCCGCGCGTCGGCCTTAGAATTGATGACTGCGATAGCCGCGGAAATAGAACTCATCCACTTAACTCCGGGCTGTATCATTTGACTTGCTTGAACAAGCAACGTAACATTTTTCGCCAGTGATCGGGCGAACCATTTCGCACTACCGCATCCTCGAAAAGCTCGGTGGTGGCGGGATGGGCATCGTATGGAAGGCTGAAGATACAACCCTTCACCGCTTTGTCGCGCTAAAATTTCTGCCCGAAGACTTGGCCAAGGATCGTCAGGCGCTGGACCGGTTCGAACGGGAAGCCCAGTCAGCCTCGGCGTTAAATCATCCGAATATCTGCACCATTTACGAGATCGGACAGCACGACAATCAGCCGTTCATCGCCATGGAATTCCTCGACGGCCAGACCCTGAAACATCTGATCGTCGGGCGGCCATTGGATCTTGACCAACTGTTGGACATCGGCATTTCAGTTGCGGATGCGCTCGACAACGCTCACGGCGAAGGCATTATTCACCGCGACATCAAGCCTGCCAACATTTTTGTCACCCGGCGCGGCCTGGCCAAGGTGCTGGATTTCGGCCTCGCCAAGGTCGTTGCCCGTAAAACCGAAGCCGCTGAGACCAGCGCTACGGCATTCAGCGAACCGCACCTCACCAGCCCGGGCAGCACGCTGGGCACGGTAGCCTATATGTCGCCGGAACAGGCACGGGCCAAGGACCTGGACGCGCGCACGGATTTGTTTTCCTTTGGCGTCGTTCTTTACGAAATGGCCACAGGTACGCTCCCGTTTCGCGGTGACAGTACCGCGGCGATATTCGAGTCCATTCTGCGCAAAGTGCCGGTGCCTCCGGTGCGGCTTAATCCTGATCTTCCTCCGAAGCTGGAAGAGATAGTCAGTAAGGCCCTCGAGAAGGACCGCAACCTTCGCTACCAACATGCCGCAGACATGCGGGCTGATCTTCAGAGGTTGAAGCGGGATACAGAATCCGGCAGGAGTGCGATCGTCGAGGCTGCGCCGCCTGCCCCACCAGTCGCCACTCCGCCGCCAGCCGAATCGGCAGCTCTTCCCGCCAGCGCGGCAGGATCGTCTTCACGCACCGCAGCCGCATCGGGACAGGTGAGCCCGGGAGCGACCACCGCCACGGCACGCAAACGCACGTGGTTGTTCATCTCTGCGGTAGCCGCGTTGATTGTTGCCGCGCTTGCTAGTTTCTGGTTCTTCCGAGGTCGGGCCGCTCATCCTGCCGGCATTGCGGGCCACAAGGCGATTGCGGTCCTGTATTTCTCAAATCTCTCTCAGGACCAGTCGCTCAACTGGCTCGACAATGGCCTTACCGACATGCTGACCACGAACCTGGCCCAGGTAAAAGGCCTGGACGTGCTCTCCACCGAGCGCGTGATGAGCGCGGTGCAGCGGGCGAGCAAGGACGGCAAGTCGATGGATCCTGCGCAGGCGCAGAATGTCGCGCGCGATGCCGGCGCGGATGCCTATATTACCGGCGCGTTATTGAAGATTGGACCGACACAACTGCGGCTTGACGTGCGCGCGCAGGATACGGGCACTGGCCAGATACTGTTCTCAGACAAGCTGGAAGGGCAGGATGTGCAGAGCATCTTCGGCATGGTCGACCGCCTTACCGCGAACATCGCCAGCAGTTTTTTGCCCGCTTCTGAGGTGCCGCAAAAAGCGCCGGAGATCGAGCAGGCTTCCACTTCGAACGTCGAAGCCTATCGTCATTACCAGTTGGGCGTCGACTATGGCCGACGCTTCCTTACTACGGACGCCATCCGGGAACTAGAAGAGGCGGTTCGCCTGGATCCCCAGTTTGCTCTGGCGTACCTGCGTCTGACCGATCAGTACAATCTTGAGGGCGATGTGCGTCGAGGCACGGAGACGGCTGTCAAGGTGGAGCAGTTGCAATCGCGCCTGCCGCGTTACGAGCAACTGTCGTTGCAGAGGCTCAAAACCGCACGGACGCGGGACCCGGAGGCTGAGTTGGCTGCGCGCGAGGCAATCGTGTCGGAATTTCCGCGGTCCACCATAGACCGTGGCATCCTGGGAACCTTTCTGTCCGGCATGGGAAAACGTGACCAGGCTGTCGAGCTATTCCAACAGGGACTCGCGCTCGATCCGAAGAACGAAGACCTGCTGAACTTTCAGTCGTACGAACTGGCGCGTTGGGGCGATATCAACGGCGCACTGGCTGCAAGTGATGCCTACATTGCAGTCCGCCCGGGCGATCCCAATCCGTTCGACAGCCGCGGCGACGTGCTCTTCATGGCTGGCCGGGATGACGAAGCTGTCGCCTCCTACCGCAAAGTGCTCGAGCTGAAACCGGACTTCAGTGATTACGGAGAGTACCTGAAACTGGCCATCGTTTACACCGACCAGAAGAAACCCGACGTGGCCAACGCGGCCTTCCAGCAATATGCGCAGCGCACGTCTCCTCTCTCTCGCCTCTATGTTCCGGGCTTCCAGGCCCAGTTCAAGCAGACGGCGGGTGACTTTGAAGGCGCGCTTGCCAGTTATCGGGAGGCGGTGCTGCAACTGGGAAAGGCGAAACAAAGCGAGGTTGCCGAGATTTTCCTGCGGCCATTCGCTGTCCTCTCTCTTCTGCTGGGCGAGGGTTCCTCTGCTCTCTCGTTCGTTCAGCAGCAAAAGCTCAATGACGAGGAACAGCAGATGGTCGCATTCCTGCAAACCATGGCGGGAAACAAATCTGCGGCGCAGCAGAGTCTACAACGCTACGCCTCCAGCCATCCTTGGATCTCGCCTCGGGCTCTTGAAATTGACCGCGCCTACGCTGAAGTCTCCGCCGCAGTGCACAACGGGGATGGGCAGACCGCTTTGAGCCGCGCAGCTAGCATCCCCGATTTTCGAGAACCCTATCTGCTTTATCTCAAAGCCCGCGCCCATCTGCTCACCAACGACTATTCCTCGGCCGAAACTGAGTTTCGCGATGTATTGCGAGTTGAGCGCAGCTTGGAGAACGGCCAGGTTATGGCGGGACGTTTTCCCGCAATTGGAATCCTGGCTCACTATTACTTGGGCCAACTTTACGAGCGAACCGGCAAACGCGATCAGGCGATCAACGAATATCAGGAGTTTCTCTCTTACTTCACAAGTACTCAACCCCGGCTCGCTCAGCTCGGCGATGCTCGGGCCGCACTCAAGCGGCTGATGCAGTGAGGTCGGGCCCCCGTCTCCCTCTCTGCTCGCTCACTAAACTGCTCGGGTGTGTTCCCCCAACCCTTCTCTCAACTCTATTGCTACAGGAACCGCAGAAAATATTGTCTGACGGCCAGGTTCGCTGTACTCTTTTGTCAGGCAAATCTGCCTTCGTGAGGCGCTACATGCAGCGAATTCGGCTTGCAGTTGGCTGTTTCTTTCTGATCGCGTGTCTGGTTTCAGGGCTCAGCTTTGCCGACGATAGCCAGGCTGTCCGCGTCGGTGTGACGGTAGTTGGCGCTGCGAGCGGGATTACGGGCGTTGCTGGCCGCGATCGGCTGGTAAAAGCCTTCAGCAAGCAGAAGAAGTCTCCAGTGCAAGCGGTGCCAATAGACGCCGCCGGTGATCAAGTTACGGCCGAGGCGAAGGCGAAAAATTGTACGTTCGTGTTATTCACGACGGTGACGGAGGCCCATAACGAAGGAGGGGCGTCTGGCAAGCCGGGACAGACCACGAATATCCCGGAATACCACACGACTGTCGAATACAAGTTATACCGCGTCTCGGATGCAACCGTTGCCGCAACCGGTTCAGCGGTTGCACAAGATATAGGTTCACTGGGGGAAGTTGTGCTGCAGGCACTGGACCACGTCGCCCCCAAGGTTGTTAACGACATCAAGAACATGGGAACGCCCAAGTAGCTGCACGGGACTCGTTTCTTCCGCTGGGTTTCTGTAGCCCTACGATGGGCATCCTTAGGCTGCAAGTCGGCATTCGACTGGCAAGCTTAGGAACACACGTTCGTGACAGTAGGTTCCGCCAGTAGCGTTATTCAGCCTCATCAAGACCGCCGCAAGTGCAAAACTTTGCGGTCCGTCTGTACAGTTCGCCCGCACTGATCGAAGCTCGCCATTCGCCATAGCCGGAGCATAAATTGTGTTGACATGTTCAGTCCCAAGCCACACTATATGGACGGCTTTCCTGCGCGGCATCCTGTGATGTTAACTCTCGGATGCGCGCCTCGGCATCCCCCTCCGAGGTTCAGTGTCGCCCTAGGGCGCAATCTCAATTTGTTCGCTGTGTCAACGCGAACTTACAAAAGGACAAGGGTACCGATTATGAAGATCTCCGCGCTAGCAGCGGTTGTAGCACTGAGTGTGTTCATTCCAACCATGGTTTTTGCACAGAGTCTCGAAAGTGGAGCACTGCTCTCAATCCAAAGCTCCGATGGCTCTTTGCGACTGGGCGTTTACGACAGTCAGATTCACTCTGGCGTTATCCAAACCAGCCCATGCGATACGGCCGAAACGGATGCCTACGTGGTGCAAGGAGGTTCGCCGACCGGTTGCGACCCCGGAGATAGTTACGAGACTTCCCAGACGCCAGGAACATTTAAGTTCGTGGGTACGGGATATGAATTTGACGTGAAGACTTTCTATCAGTTCGGCGGCTGCAATTCCAGCGGCAACACCGGCCCGATCGAGCCGATTTGTGCCAGCCCTGACAGTGGATTTCTGACGGTTACCAACAACGGGAGCTCGAGCTTCACCGGAACCATCACTCTGTCGGGGAACTCGCCCTTGGCGGGACCGCCGTATTGCGCGCCGAATGGCCAGGCCTCTGACAGCTTTACCGGGACTCTGGCTCCAGGACAGTCGCGAACCTTTGGGCTAGCGCCAGACAGCAGCAACTGCGGCGGCTACAATGCCCCGCAGACACAAACTATAACGGCCGGCGCGACTGCCATATTCCCGATCGGGACTGACGACTACGAACTAGCCGCGCTTGATAATTTGGGAGGCGAGCAGATTACCGTCCTCCCGATTCCAGTGCTGCAGTCAACGTCCAATCCGGGCTCGACCCCCGCGAACACGTTTAATCCGGGTTCCTTGTTCTCCACTTTCAGCTGCTCTCCATACGGCGATTTCAGCGAAGCTGGGAATCCAGAATGTACGGAGTTTCAACTGACTTGTTCAGGGGCGTCGGATTGCGAGACTTTCCTCTACACGGCGACCACCCACTACAGTTTCCCGCCCAACTTTCCGGGGCTTGGTGGACCCGGCTTCCTGAAGGCGAGCGGGCAAAGTTGTCCTTCCACCAACTTCGACAAGAATATTTTTGAATTCTACTCGCAGGACACGACGCACAAGGGCGGAGGCGGCGGGTTGTCCTGCTTTGTCGCGGCATATACTCTGGGTGCTCCCCCGGTTGTGACGGCATCGTCTTTCGAGGGATTTGAGTGGCCAGTGTCGGACACTCAGCTGAATCCCATTATCGGGGGATTGCCCGTGCCCCTTTCGTGGGACTATGACGTTCCGAATCTCACCGTGTGCCCCAATGCTTCTGGAACGGGTTGCACTCCTCCTTGGGTATATCCGTCGTCGATTCAGATCGCTTGTCCGCATGGTTCACCTGTACCGCCGAACCCGACTCCTATCTCGGTGAGCCGGTTGCTGAACTTCGGACAAGGAGAGAATGGTCTCACGGAGTACTTCTTCTTCTGGCTCACTCAGAGACATTCCAAGGGCTGCACCAGCGCCGTGCTGACGTTCGACAACGGCCTGTCGGTAGTGCCCGCGCAGTTCAAATATATCTTCTGAGCGTTTCAAAGTGCAGGCTGCGATCGTCGCAGCCTGCACCCTCTTTTTTTGTCCTGTAGCGATTAGATTCGGTCCAAGACTCAATTCACCTGTAAGAAGAACGTCGTCATGCGTGGGACGCTGGAGTGTTACTGACTTTGGAGAGCCCTGCTGCGGTCAGTTTTTGACCGATTGTGACCAGCGGGTTGATTCTTCGTACATGGTCTTGAAGTCGGAGCGTTGAAGGAGTTTGTCGGCGCCCGGATCATCGTGCATGGCGTCGATCAACTGAAGAGCGTCTTGATAGTGCTGCTGCGCTTCGAGTTGATTGTCAGAAGTCCGAAACATGCCGGCCAGCAGGTAGTGCGCTTTGGCGCTCAGAGGCTTCAATCCAAGTTTGTCGGCCCGCAGAAGGGCTCGCTCCAATTCCTGCTGGGCTCGTGCGTTGTCCTTAATTTGCAACATCGCTTCCGCCAGGGACACCGAGCAGTCAACGGTCGTGTACTTCAATCCGAGATTCTCGGCTTGCTGCAGCAGCGGCTGCAGTTTGGTGATGGCCTGCTGCGCATGTCCTTCCTGTATAGCAACCTTTGCCAGATTGATCTTGGCGATGAGGATTTTGTCGGGCTCTTTACTCTGGTTGGCGGCCTGCAGCGCCTGTTCATACAACGCTTCCGCAGCTTTTGAATTACCGCGATAATACGCCGCGTCGCCCTGGAATGAGAGAGCCTGCGACAGCATTCCATCGTTCTTCAGCTCGCGGGAAAGATTGAGCGTGTCATCGAGGTAGCTCTTCGCCTCATCGTCGCGACCGGCGAGAATGAGTGCCTGAGCATAACCACTCAGGATCTCTGCCATCCAGTAGGTTTTGTCTTTCAAGTCCTGGAAGGTCTTCAGTGCAGCCTGCTTGGAATTAATGGCGGCGCCGAACCGCCCTTGATAGTCCAAAATCATGCCAAGCGTATAAGACTCAATGGCTGCGCCGCGAGTGTCATTCATGCTGCGCCGCAGTTCGAGCGCCCGCATGTATTGCGAAAAAGCCTGGTCGTAATCGCCCATCTTGACCGAGGTTTCGGCCAGGTTATGGATGGTCTCAACGATGTCATCCGGCACCTTGGACTTTTCGCGCAATTGCAGTGCCTGCAGATAATAAGTTCGAGCGTCTTCGTATTCGCCTTTTGCAAAATAGACGCCCGCGATGTTGTTCAGGCAACCTGCCTGTAAATTTTCATTGCCGATATCGCGCTCGATTTGCAGCGATTCCTTATACATTTTGAGCGCTTGATCATGGTCGCCACGATCGTCGTAGAAATTACCCAGGTCAATCAGAGTGTCGCCCAGACCGCGCTTGTCCCCGATATCACGCCGAATCTGCAACGCTTCCTGAAAGTTGTCGAGGGCTTCCTTATTTCTGCCCAATAAGACTTGAGTTCTCGCAATTTCGTTCAGGCTCGAGGCAATCCCACGTTTCTGCCCGATGCTTCGCCAGATGGCGAGTGCTTCCTGGTCATTGCGCAGGCCATCCTGCGGACTGTTCAGCATCCGGTAAGCCACGGCCATCGCATGCAAGGTGGCAGCCTTTTGTTCCTGATTATTCAATTGAACGGAAAGGCTCAAAGCTCGGTTCAGAGGATCAAGGGCGCCTTGCGCGTTGTCGCTCTTGATGGCAAGACGGCCCATGGCCAGGGTTGCGTTGATGTCCTTCGGATTCGCTTTGAGAATCTTTTGGTTATATTCGCCAGCTTTGGCAAAATCTCCAGATTGCTCGTAGAGAGCCGCCAATGCCGCCTGCGCGTCCGTATTCCCGGGCGAAGTCTTGGCGATGGTCTCATAAGCTTTGATCGCGGCGGGGAAATTCTTGGCGATCTGGGCCTGAATCGCAAGCACCAGATACTTCTCTGCCTCCGGCAGACTCTGGCTCACACCTACGGCTCTTTGAGCCGCCCGCTCGGCCTCGGCATCGTAACCCAAATTACTGTAAGTTTGCGCCAGCTTGGAAAAAGCCAAAGCAAAAGCGCCATCTTTCTTAGTGGCAGCCTCCAACTGCTTTTCTGCCTCGAGATTCTTGCCTTCTCGCAGCAGCTCGTTCCCCTGGTTGTAGTCGCGCAATGCTTCAATCGAGGTCGAGGTCGGCTGATAGGAACTCGCCTTCAATTCCTTTAACACATCCTTGGACAGAGCGAGGTTCTGCCGGACGGAATCGGCGAGCTTATCGAACGCGGCTGGAATATCCTTTTCGCTCAGCGCATCCGCTTTCATGGAGATAGTGCGGTTGTTTTTCAGGTCCTGTAGAGTGGCATCGATGCGAACCTGATCACCGAAGCGCGCGTACTGACCAAATACAACCACATCGGCGCTGCTGAACTCAGCAATGCGGCGGAGCATGGTCGGATCGAACGAAGTGTTCGGCGCGATGTGCAGATCCTGAAGGACCTGGTGCAGTCGGTCGGGAGAAACCGTTCGCAACTGGGCGGACTGGCCGACGTCGGTGCTCAGCATGTCCGCCAGGCTCGGTCCTAGCCAGTCGAAATTCGGGTCTCCGGAAGCGTTTCTAAAAGGCAGGATTGCCAGCGACACGGCCGGAGCTGCACTGGTTTGCGCGGGTGCGGGCTGAAACAATTTGTCGCGGAAGCGGTATCCGCTGATCGCAAGTGCGATAACGATTATGCCCACGGTGATCGACGGCCACGGGATCGTGCGGCCCCACGGACCAATCTTGGGCTCGAAGCTCAGCGTAGCGCCGGCACGCTTACCTTGCCACGTCTCCAAGTCAGCCAAAAGCTCTGCGGCGGTTTTGTACCGCAGTTCGAGATCACGCTCCAGGCACTTGGTGACGATATCGCTGAGCGACTTGGGAATAGTGTCATCGTGGTCGGAAACCGGCGAAACCCGCTCCTGGGTGCGCCTGATCAGGCTGGCGATCGTGCTGTCCGCCTTGAACGGCATCTGCCCGGTGAGCATTTCGTAAAATATGAGTCCAAGGGCAAAGATGTCGGAGCGTTGATCCAGAGGCTTGCCGAGCGCTTGTTCTGGAGACATGTACTCCATTGTCCCAACCAGAGCCCCGCTCTGGGTCATTCCATCGCCTTCGAGGGTGCGAGCCAGGCCAAAATCCATTACCAGGATCCGGCCGGTCTTGTCGCGCATGATGTTCTGCGGTTTCAAGTCGCGGTGGATCACTTCC
>Ga0070762_10000378_pt1 | contig 18276 bp, 16 predicted proteins | sample HubBroMetageREF2_FD_66726 | JGI IMG/M metagenome (GOLD analysis project Ga0070762, IMG submission 66726) | Reference soil microbial communities from the Hubbard Brook experimental Forest, New Hampshire, USA - Hubbard Brook CCASE Soil... | ecosystem: Environmental > Terrestrial > Soil >...
AGAAACGCCCACTGGGCGTCCGTGAGGTCCATGCTTCTGATTTACCCTGTTTCGCATAACTCGCAATCGAGCAATCGCTTAAATGTGTTTATGAAATAACTTCTAGTCACTGGTCACTAATCACTGCCTACGAATCACTCCTCACGAAACGCTTTGTTTTTGGGGCGCATGGGTATAGATTCCGGGGCTGCGGTGGCTTCTCATGAGCTTGAAAAAGAAACGGAGCAAAATGCGGGCCACGAAAACGAAAACGCGCGCGACTTTTAAATTGTTTGGCCAGGCACCGATGCAGGCGACGCTGCTGCACCGCCATCAGGCCGGATTCTGGATACAGGGCGGCAAACTAGCGGAGTTTCTGGGGGGGTGCGATTATCCGGGCGTGGAAGTGGATGTGTGCTTCCTTTCGGCGAACAAGGTGGAGTGGTACAAGGCGGAGTCGGGGAATGCGCATGGCGCCGCGGCTGGCAAGTAGCGCGGGCCAGCCATAGACGAAACGCCGAGCAAGATCCCTCCGTGCGTTCCCTGCGCAACTTCACTCAGGACAGCCAGAATGACGTACGAAAGAAAGAGCACAGGCAGGATTGCGTACGTTTCGCGTCAAAGGTGGGAAGGCTGTGCGCGGGGCGGTTCGCAGGTCGCAAAAATATAATGCATCGCTTTCGCCGGGCGCGGACTCTAACCATCTGTAATCCCCAGACCCGCACGATGATCGATAAGGAGAATATTCAATGGCGACAATCACTACGAAAGACGGGACGACCATTTTTTACAAGGATTGGGGCAAGGGACAACCGATTGTGTTCAGCCACGGTTGGCCTCTGAGCGCGGACGACTGGGACGGGCAAATGCTGTACTTCGGGAACTTGGGCTATCGCGTGATCGCGCATGACCGCCGCGGGCATGGTCGTTCCGACCAGACCTGGGGCGGCAACGACATGGACACTTACGCGGACGATTTGGCCGAGCTATTCGAGAAGCTGGATCTGAAGGATGCAATCTTGGTGGGACACTCGACGGGCGGCGGCGAAGTGGCGCGTTATTTGGGGAAGCATGGCACGAAGCGCGTTGCGAAGGCTGCGTTGATCAGCGCGATCACGCCGTTGATGCTGAAGACGGAAAAGAACCCGCTGGGCACGCCGGTCGCGGTGTTCGACGGACTGCGCGCGGCGCTGGCGGCGAATCGTCCGCAATTTTATAAGGACATTACGATGCCGTTCTACGGATACAACCGTCCGGGGGCGAAGATTTCCGAAGGCATACGCGAGCACTGGTGGCTGCAGGGGATGGTGGGGAGCATCAAGGGTCACTACGACTGCATCCGAGTTTTCTCGGAGACCGATACGACGGAAGATCTGAAGAAGATTAATATTCCGGTGCTGGTGTTACACAGCGAAGACGATCAGATTGTGCCGATTGCCGCAGCGGGTCCGGCGGCTGCGAAGTTACTGAAACATGCAACGCTCAAGGTCTATAAGGACTTTCCGCACGGCATGCCCACGACGCATGCGGACGTGATCAATGCGGATTTGCTGGCTTTCATCAAGGCGCAGAAGACAGCGACGGCGTAACCTAACGGAGAAAACTGCATTGCTGCGAGCGAGGGCCGGCACGATCGAGCGTGACTGCGTGCTGGCTCTCGCATTTTTTTTGTTGGTTGGGTTCGCGCCTTTTGCGGCTCGCTCGGCGGATGGGCAAGCTGCGACGAGTGCGGCTGAAGCGGGCGTGGCGGTGGGAGTGCAGTATGACTCGACACACGTTTATGTGGCGCCGGCGGATTTGGACGCGTTCGTTAAGAGTGTGAACGCTACGTTTGGCGGGCAGGCTTCGAAACTTTCGGTGACGAATGTGCTGCCGGTGCCGAGCAGCACGGAATTTCAGTATGTGTGGACGCCGGTGGGGACGATGTCTGTGTTTGCGTTTCAAACGCCGATTCCCTTCCCGTTTGGTGAGGAGCGCACCGGGTATCTGGTGACGGATATGGACCTGGCAGTCCGCGATGCGCGTGCGGCTGGCGCGGAAGTGATTGTGGAGCCGTTCAAGGATCCCATAGGCAGAGACGCTGTGATCCTGTGGCCTGGCGGCTTGAAGATGCAGCTCTATTGGCATTTCAGCGCGCCGAGATACCCGCCGCTAGAGACGATTCCGGACAATCGGGTCTACGTTTCGAGCGATGCGGCGGACAAGTTCATTGCTGCGTTCGTGCGTTTTGCGCATGGCGAGGTGGTGGCGGATGACGCGCACGCGGATGCCGGTGAGATTGGGCGCGCAGAGGAGAGGTTTCGGCGGCTGCGCATCAGTTCGAGGTTTGGGAATATGCGAGTGATGGTGACCGATGGGCATTTGCCGTATCCGTTCGGGCGTGAGATTACGGGATATCAGGTGCAGGACCTCGCGACGACTTTGGAAAAAGCAAAGGTTGCGGGAGTGAAGGTTTTGTCGGCACCTTACGCTACGGATGATGGGCGGATGAGTGTTGTGGTCGAGTTTCCTGGTGGGTACATCTCGGAGATACATAGCGTGGCTGGGCGGTGAGTAGCGATCCGCAAATCGCCAATCAGGAGATCGACCTTCCCCGGGGTGGCGTTCCCGGCGCGCGGCGGCATTCAGCAGCGGCACTCGTTTCTACTTGGGCGCCGCTTCGCCCGCGGCTGGCTTTGCGGGTGCCAAAACTGGAAATGGCCTCACTGGAATGTTGTAGAAGAAAGAGATTTTAAGTTCGATGGTTGCGCCGTCGAAGCCACTCGGAAAATAGGGAAATGGCGCTGATGCGCGAATCGCCGCTACAGCCGCGGCGTCGAGCGCCTCTTTACCCGAGCTACTTTCCACTTTCGGATCTGGATTCACGAAAGTCCCGTCCGCACGAACTTGCACGCGGATGTCCACTATTCCGGTTTCTCCCAAGTAAAACGATTCTGGCATCGAAGAAATCCATTTCCGCTTGAGCGTAGCCATCAAATCTCGCGTATAGCCGGAGAAATCCGCCCCTCGGGTCGGCGACAGAATCTGCAACGAATTTCCAGCCTGGCGTCCCGCCGAACTTCGCGGATTTGTTTGTCCGGTAGCTATCGGCGAGCTCACGGACAGCAGAATTACTGCTGTAAGAACGAGTGTGCGCGTTAAGTCCAGTCTCATACGACCTCATTCCGTTGCCGCGGCGGCGCGGATGTCTTTAATTTCCAGGAGTTGTTTGGGATAAGGGTGAGCGACTAGGTTCAGCATGGCGCGGCCAATTTGTTCTGTGGTTAGGATTTGATTTGGGAATACGCGGCGGAGCAGCGGGAGGAGCGGTTTGGTGAACGTGAAGAGAGCGCGATAGAGCTTGTTGCGCGAGATCTCGCCGTGGGCCGGTTCGATGAAGCCGGGGCGGAACATGTATGCGGCGGCGAACGGCATGCGCAGGAGGGCGTTTTCGGTTTTTCCTTTTACTCGCGCCCACATCATGCGGCCTTTTTCGGAGTTGTCGGTGCCGGTGCCGGAAACGTAGATGAAGACCATTTTTGGATTTAGGCGCGACAGCGTTTCGGCGGCGGCGATGGTGATGCCGTAGGTGACGTGTTCGTAGTCTTTTTCAGTCATTCCGGCGGAGCCGATGCCGAGGCAGAAGAAGCAGGCGTCGAGATCATTGAGATTGGATTCGATTGTGGCGTAGCTCCAGAGATCTTTGTGCACGATTTCGCGGAGTTTTGGATTTTGCTGGCCGGTGGCGCTGCGGCCGATGGTTGCGACCAGTTGCACTTGCGGATGGAGGAGACTTTCGCGCAAGACGCCTTGGCCGACCATGCCGGTCGCGCCGAAGATTATGACGTTCATGATGCGGATATTGTCGGCGCAAGAGTGACGGCGTAGCAACGGGAAAATCGGTACTTCTGGGAGACGAGGCTATTCCGTAGAAAGCAGACCCCTCTCTTTGTCCCGCGCCCGCCCAACTACGGCGGGCTGCAAAGGGCTTTGGAGAACGAAAATTTTCGAGATATTCTCCCTGGTTGCTTGCGACGAGCGCAGTGCGGGCTGCTCACGCAAAGATGGCGGCGCGTCGAAGCCTAGGAATCCCTGCGGGTCAGCACGGGTTACTACAGTGCACCAGGGGTAGGAGGAAGATTATGACTTTCGGTATTCGTACACGCGTGAGCCTGGCATGCCTGGGTCTTCTTTGCGCAGGAAGTTTTCAGATGATCTTTGCGCAGGCCGGCGTCGAAGGCCCGCATCTCTGGGACAAACCTCTGGATCCGGCCATCCTGGAGAAACGCGTAAACGAGCAACTGGATCTCGTGCAGAAGTCGATCAACCAACTTCTGGCCGTCAAAGGGCCGCGCACGATCGAAAACACTCTGGCATACTTCGACAATGCCGCGGAGGAACTCGATACGGCGGGCGACCAGTCCGGCGTACTGCAACTCGTGAGTCCGGACGCCAGCATACGCGACGGTGCGCAAGCTATGGTGCAGAAAGTAAGCGCGGCCAGCACGGCGCTCTCTCTGAATCCGGCGATTTATCACGCATTGGCGGACCTGGACGTTTCCAAGGCGGACGCAGCGACGCAGTATTATGTGAAACGCACGCTACTGGAATTTCGCCTTGCCGGCGTGGACAAAGACGACGCCACTCGCGCCCGCATTCAGGCGCTCGACGACGAAGTTGCCAAGCTCGGGACCGAATTTGAGCGCAACATCCAGGATTCGCAGATCAAGGTGACGGTGAAAAACCGCGCGGAGCTCGATGGCCTGCCCGATGATTACATTAATCTGCACAAGCCCGCGGCCGACGGCAACATTACTCTCACCAGCGACTCGCCTGACGTAATTCCGGTGCTAAAGTTTGCGAGAAGCGCCGACCTGCGCCACCGCATGTTTCTGGCCTATGACGATCGCGCCTATCCGCAAAATATCAAACTCCTTGCCGAGATTCTGAACAAGCGCGAGGAACTCGCGAACATTCTGGGCTACAAACACTGGGCGGATCTGAACGCGGCAGACAAGATGGCCGTCACTTCACAAAACATCAGCAACTTCATTGACGAGATTGACGCAGCGTCGCGTCCGGTGGCCAATCGTGAATACGGAATGTTGTTAGCAGCGGCGCGCAAGGAGCAGCCCGAGCTCAGCAACATCGTGACGTCTGATTGGCAGTACTATTTCGAGCAGCTTCGCGCCACGGAATTTAATTTCAACTCGCAGGAGGCGCGGCCGTACTTCGCTTACGACCGCGTGCAGCAAGGAATTCTGGACGTGGCAGCGAAGCTGTTCCACGTCAGCTATCGTCCCGTGAAGGATGGCGTCACATGGGATCCCTCCGTTAGCACATTCGACGTTTACGACGGAGACCACCGTCTCGGCCGGATTTACCTGGACATGCATCCGCGGCCCGGCAAAAACCAGTGGTTCAGTTCCAATCCGCTCCTCGATGGCAAACGTTCACAGCAGTTGCCGGAGGTAACGTTGATTTGCAATTTTCCGGGAGGAAAACCGGGGGATCCGGGATTGATGGAGTACGGCGACGTCACCACGTTCTTCCACGAATTCGGGCACCTGATGCACTGGATTTTCCAGGGGCAGCAGAAGTGGGCCGGATACGGCAGCAATCTGGAGAATGATTTTGTCGAAGCACCGTCGCAAATGCTGGAAGAGTGGATGCATGACCCCAAGGTGCTGGCGACTTTTGCGCGCAACTATCAGACCAATGAACCCATCCCGGCGGACTTGGTGCGGCGCGCCAACCGCGCCGACGCATTTGGACGCGGGCTGTGGGCGCGCGGACAGCTGGTTTACACAAATGTGTCCTTCGATCTGCACAACTCGACACCGGATCGAGCGAGGCTGGAAACAATCATGGCCGAAAGCAGAAAGCGTTTCCTGCCGTACACGCTGGTGGAAGGCGACCATCAAATCGCCGCTTTCGACCACCTGCTCGGCTATACGTCCGCGTATTACACATACTTGTGGGACAAGGTGATTGCGCAGGATTTCTTCAGCCAGTTCGATCGCAACGATCTGCTGGCGCCCGAGGTCGCAGCGCGTTATCGCACCACGGTGCTGGAAAAGACCGGATCCATGCCCGCCAACGAGCTGGTGAAGACTTTCCTGGGACGTCCGCAAACGATTGTCGCGTTGGTTGCATGGATGAACCAGGAGTTCGAAGGACTGCCGGCATCGGGAAAGACCACCGGAAATTAGAAATAGAAGTTCGGCGCTTCATGCAATCGAGCGAGATCGAGCGAGCCGCGTTGACTTGGGTGGGGGCGCATCCTAGAATGACGCCTACATGACGGACTCCAGTCTTCCCGCAGGTCAAATCATCACGCATTACCGCATCGTCGAAAGGATCGGCGGCGGAGGCATGGGTGTGGTGTATCGCGCGGAAGACACCAAGCTGAAGCGGCAGGTGGCGCTGAAGTTTTTGCCGCCGGAAGTTCTCAAGGATGAGGCGGCACTGTCGCGGTTTCAGCGCGAGGCGCAAGCTGCTTCGGCGCTGAACCATCCCAGCATTTGCACCATCTACGACATTGATGAGGATGGCGGGACGCCTTTCATCGCGATGGAACTGCTGAAAGGCGCGACGCTGAAGCACCGTATCAATGGTAAGCCGCTGGCGCTGGATACCCTGCTGGAAATCGGGATCGATGCGGCGGATGCGCTGGATGCGGCGCACGCGGAGGGAATTGTGCACCGCGACATCAAGCCGGCGAATATTTTTGTGACGGAGCGCGGGCAAGCCAAGGTGCTGGACTTCGGGCTGGCGAAACAGATGCTGGGGCGCGGCGTGAGCGAGGCAGTTACGATCGGCGGCGCGACGCTGGACAGCGATCCGAACCTGACAAGTCCGGGGATGGCGCTGGGCACGGTGGGATATATGTCTCCCGAGCAAGTGCGGGGAGAAACGCTGGATGGGCGCAGCGATTTATTTTCGCTGGGGCTGGTGCTGTATGAGATGGCGACGGGGCGGCAGGCGTTTCCGGGAAATACTTCCGGCGTAATTTTCGCGGCGATCTTGGAGCGACAGCCTGCGCCGGCTTCGCAAGTGAATCCGGATTTACCGGCGGCGTTCGATCAGATCGTCGCCAAGGCGTTGGAGAAGAACCCGAAGCTGCGGTACCAGCACGCTTCGGATCTGAGCGCGGATTTGCAGCGGCTGAAGCGGGATACGGATTCGGGGCGGTCGGCGGCGACGCTGAATGCCAGCGCGCAAAGCGCGGCTTCCGGTTCGGACGGGCAAGCTGCGCAGCCTGGTTCCGGATCAGCGGCGGCAGCGGCGGCGGTACCGGGTTCGGGGAGCTCGGCGATTCTTCAGGCAGTGCAGGAAAATAAAGGGAAACTGATCGCGGGCGCCGTAATTGCGCTGCTGGTTCTGGGCGTGGCCGGCTACGGCGTTTTTGAATTGCTGCGCGGCAAGGCCGCGGCAGTGCCATTCCAAAACTTTACGATTACGCAGGTGACGAACTCGGGCAACGTGCGATTCGCGGCGATAGCACCCGATGGGAAGTACGTGCTGAGCGGTGTGGAAGACGGCGGGAAGATGAGTTTGTGGCTGCGCAATATTCCCACCGGCAGCAACACGCAGGTGCTGCCGCCGGCCGCCGCGCTGTATCAGAAGCCGGCATTTTCGCCGGATGGAAATTACATTTATTACAGCAAGGCCGCCGATGCCGCGGGGAATACCAACAATCTGTTCCGCATTCCGGTGCTGGGCGGGGAGGCGGTGCAGGTGGAGCGCGACGTGGACGTGGGGCCGACGTTTTCGCCGGAGGGGCAGCGCATGGGGTACTTGCGTGCGAACGATCCGGTCGTGGGCAAGTATCTAATTTTAAGCGCAAATATGGACGGCAGCGACGAGCGAGTGCTGTACACAGCACCGACCCCATTTCCGTCGTGGATCGCGTGGTCGCCGGACGGCAAGCTGATCGCCTACATTTTGGCCGCGGGGCAAGACGCACAAGGGACGGTCCGGACGATTGAGCTGGCCTCCGGAAAGGATCAGCCGCTGGCGACTTTAAAGGATAAGTTCGCCTCGAGCGTTGCATGGATGCCAGACGGCCGCGGGCTGATGCTGGTGTACACGGATCGCTCGACAGGATTCCAGCGCTCGCAAATCGGGTTCTTGTCATTTCCAGAGGCGCAATTCCACGCGCTCACGAATGACACCAGCGGTTATCAGACGCTGAGCATCTCCGCCGACGGCAAGTCGATCGCGGCGATGCAGCGGCAAGTATCCGCTGCCATCATGCTGCTGCCCTCCTCTGGACAGGGAAATCCATCGGCACTTCCAGGCGTTCCAAACGGCGAGGGAATCCGGGACGTGTTGTGGGACAAGAACGGGAACCTGCTGATCGTTGCGGCGCACCAAATATTGCGCATCTCCCCAGATGGGAGCCACCAGATGACGGTGGTGACGGATCCCAACGCAATGATTTTGCACGCGGCGGCGTGCCTGAATGGCGGGCCGATCGTGGTGAATTGGTACGGGCGGGACGGCCATAATACGACCGACATGTGGCGGCTGGACGCAGATGGATCGCACCCGAGACAGATCAGCCAAGGAGCGGACGACGAGGCGCCAGCTTGCTCGACGGACGCGAAATGGGCGTACTACGCGGACCGGGCGAAGAATTACCAGGTTTACCGGGTGCCCACTGAAGGCGGGACACCGGAATTGCTGAATGCCAGCGTACTGGAAAATGGTTTCGTTGCGACCGGGGGTGGGAACCTTTCGGCGGACGGAAGATGGCTGCCGGTCATTCTGACGAAAATCGATCCCAAGACGCAGGAGGATATCCATTCACTGGCGCTAATTGACGTGCTGGCGAATACCGCGTCTGCGATACGGGTATTCCCATCGCAAACGACGATTACGTTTCCGCTGGTGTTCACGCCGGACGGCAAGAACGTGGGCTATCGCGTGGTGGACAACGGGACGGACAATATCTGGATGCAGCCGGTGGATGGATCGAAGGGCCGGCAGGTGACGAATTTCACCACGGATCATATTCGCAGCTTTGCGTGGTCGCCGGACGGCAAGATGCTGGCTGTGGTGCGTCAGCACCTGGTTTCAGACGTGGTGTTGTTGCGCGAAGGTAAGACTGCGCAATAGAGTTGCGTTGCACGTTGCGATATAACCCGCTTCAATCGGCGCTGGATTCTGCTTCGGCTTCTTTTCCTACTAGCAGGCTGACTTCTCGCAGGTTCTGGTAAATCTCCCGATAGGATTGAAAAAGCGAGGTTTCGTGGTAGGGGACGTCGTGCGAGCGGCAGTAATTGCGGACGATTGTTTGAACCTTGCGGAGTTTGTTGGCTGGCATCGTCGGAAAGAGGTGGTGTTCGATCTGGCAGGTGAGGTTGCCGGTGCAGAAATCAATTCCGGGATGGTTTTTGATGTTGCGGCTGGTGAGGACCTGTTCGCGGAGGAAATTTACGGCGGTATTGCCCCGGGCTAGAGGCATGCCTTGATGATTGGGCGCGAAGATCAGCGTGAGATATAAACCGAGGAACGCTTGATGCGCGATGGCGAAGAGAATGGCGTGCGGGAAGCCGAGCAGATAGGTGAGCAGGCCGAGATACCAGATCGCGTGCAGAATGAGCAGGCTGACTTCGAGGACGGGATGCGCGACTTTCGTTCGCATGAGAAAGCGAATGCTGTCGTATTTCAGGACGAAGGCCTCGAGCAGCGACAGCGGGAAGAAAGAAAAATGCTGATATTTCACGGAGAGGCGCGCGAGACCGTGCTTCCCTGCCACTTGGTCTTTCGAGAATGCGAACGGAATTAAATCCACGTCGGGATCCGCGGTGAGGTGATTCGGCGAGCAGTGATGGTGGTTGTGCTTGTCGAGCCACCAGCTGTAGCTGAAGCCGAGCAGAAGATTGGAATGCAGCAGGCCGAGGATTTCGTTGCCCGCTGGGCCGCTGAAAATTTCCTGATGGCCGGCGTCGTGCACGATGAAGCCGAGTTGCGCGAAGACGAACGCGAGGAACGCGGCGTTGCAGAGTTCGATCCAGGGATTGTGAAATTTGGCGATCAGTACGAAAGCGCCGACGAACATGGCGACATTGAGAAGAATTTTTCGGAGGTAATACCCGGGCTGCTTGGCTAATAGGCCGCTTTGCCGCACCAAAGTCAATAAATCGCGGAATTCGTCGCCCGCAGTTGAACCCATCGTTTCCCCTAAACGTTTGAACAGCCGTACAAATGTGCGGTAATGGTTTTTGTTGATGGTGCGCGCGGACGGAGCGCGATATCCGCAGAGGTGAAACCCCGCCAACAAAAGCGCAGGCACTGGTGGAAGGAGAACTCAATGATAACGGAAAGCGGAGGAATGTCACTGATTTTATTGTCGCGAGATTTCTGCGTGCGGCGGACGGCGCCCGGCGTTGACTCTGTTGGCCGGGCGAGGTACTTTCAGCGCGATGATTTGGCGGCGCGGGCTCATCCGACGGCGGGAACGGAATAGGAGGGCGGCATGGTGAAATATATTGCGGTGGCGAGTTACTGGCTGGGGGTGGTGTGCTCAGTGGTGGCGGTGTTGGCGCGGATTTGCGATGCCATGGGCATCGTCTTCGTGCACATATTGACGCGGGGCAACAACATTGATTTCCGCAGCTTTCTGGATGCGGGGCTATTGTTTTTGTTCATCGCGATTGCGTCGGCGAATTATGAGTGGTTTCAATCGCGGCAGCGGGGATCGTGAGTTGCGGCGTTTCGCGACTACTCTGTGGGCTGCTTGAGCTTCAGGCGCGATTTATTTTCTTCCAGGAAGGCGCGGAGGTCGTCGGCGACTCCGAGCAGGCGATTCCATTGTTCGTAATATAGAGTGACCGGAAAGCGGCCGAGGCCGTAGACGCTGACGCCGCCTTTTTCACCCACCCGAAATTCGAGCGCGCCGCTGCGTTTGGGGCCGGCAGCTTTCTTTTCGAGTTCGGCGATGCGGGCTAGTAGTTCTTCTTTGGTTGGTTCGGTCATCGTGGTGCCCCCAGTTGTTTTGACGTAATGCAATTCTATCATTATAAGAGTTTGCAGCATCGCCGGGCGGCTAGGCGGATTTAATAGCCGACGGGTTTGCCGTTGCTGCGGCCGTCGCTGGCACCCAAGCGTTCGTTGGTCTTCGGATCTATGGCGATGCATTCGGCGTCGCTCCAGTAGGGAGACCAGTTCGCGTCCTCGTTCAGGCCGTCGCTGATTTTGTAGCCCATTTTTTCCAGGGCGTGGACGGCGTCGGGTGCAAACCAAGCTTCTACGCTTAGAACGTCTGGCATCCATTGCTGGTGGAGGCGCGGGGCGTTGATGGCTTCTTGAATGTTCATGCCGTAGTCAACTACGCCCATGATTGCCAACGCTACTGTGGTGATGATGCGCGAGGAGCCGGGCGAGCCTAGGACGAGGAAAAGTTTGCCGCCCTTCAGGACGATGGTGGGCGTCATCGAGGAGAGCGGGCGTTTGCCGGGCCCGATCGAGTTTGCTGCGCCTTGGATTAATCCGTCGCCGTTGGGAGCGCCGGGCTTGGCGGAGAAGTCGTCCATCTCGTCGTTGAGGATGAAGCCCAGGCCCGAGGCGGTGACGCGCGAGCCAAACCAATCGTTGATAGTGGTGGTGACGGCTACGGCATTGCCGTCTTCGTCCACAACGGAGTAGTGCGTGGTGTGCGGAGATTCGCGCGGGGGAATGGGCCGGGATTTTTGCGTTTGCTGCGTGTCTGCTTGTATTAAGGTGCTGAAAATAGCCGGGCGCTGGAGATCTTTGCTCGCTGTCGCGTGGTCGGCGTCAATTGTGGCACGCCAGGCTTCTGCGTATTTTTTGTCGGTAAGTTGGGCGATAGGGAGTTTTGTGAAATCGGGATCGCCGAGGAATTCGGCGCGGTCGAAGAAGGCGCGGCGGAAGGCTTCAGCGGTGAGATGGACGGATTCGGCGGAGCGGCTGCCGGCTTTCGCGAGGTCGTAACCTTCCAGAATATTCAGCGTTTCAATCAGCACTGTGCCGCCCGATGACGGCGGCGGCGCGCTGATCACTTCGTAACCGCGATAGCTCCCGCGCAGAGGCTCGCGTTCTTTTACCTGATAATGGGCGAGGTCTTGCGCGGTGAGCAGCCCCCCGCCCTTTTGGATAGAGGCGGCGAGTTCCTGGGCCATGGCGCCGCGGTAGAAATCCTCGGGATTTCTGGAGATGCGTTCCAGCGTGCGGGCTAGCTCCGGCTGGCGGAAGTTTTCGTATTGTTTGTAGAAATTGCCGTTGCGCTGGAAAATTCTGCGGGATTCAGGAAAGTCAGCGAGGTGCGAGGCTTCGCGGAGATCGCGGGCTTCTTGCCAGGAGAGTTCGAAGCCATTGAGGGCGAGGAGAATCGCCGGGGCCATTACCCTTCGCAGACTGAGCTTGCCGTATTTTTTCTGCGCGTAGACCAGGCCGGCGACCGAGCCGGGGACGCCGATCGCTTTGTAACCGTATTCGCTGGCGTCTGGGATTACGTTGCCTTGCGCGTCGAGATACATTCCGGCTGTGGCGGCGGCTGGAGCTTCTTCGCGGAAATCTATGAAATGGGTTTTGCCATCGGCCATGCGGAGCAGCATAAATCCGCCGCCGCCGAGATTGCCCGCTTGAGGATAGACGACCGCTAGCACGAAGCCGGTGGCCACGGCGGCGTCTATCGCATTGCCGCCTACTTGCATGATGTCTGCGCCCGCTTTGGACGCTAGTTCGTCAATGCTGACGACTATAGCGTGCGGTGCGTGGACTGGTCTGGAATCGGCGTGGGTTGCCGTGGCGGATAGCGCCGCGATTAGTAGCGTTGCGATTTTCTGGCGGAAATTTTTCAATCGAGCCTCTCGAAGAAAGTTAATAGTTGCGAGTTGAAAGTTAAAGTACCCAGTCGAGTTGCTCGCTGAAACCACTATTGCGATTCGCGCCCCGCTTATTGTCGCCCGACTTTTCCGCGCAGGCTCTGGTAGATTGCGTTTGAGTCATAGCCCACGCCGGCTTTGAAGACGATTTCGGGCTTTTCGATTGTGGTTATGTCTTTGGCGAGGTCGCCGTTCAGGAGCACCAGGTCGGCTTGTTTGCCCGCGGCTACCGTGCCAATGCGTTCTGATTCGCCTAAAAACGTGGCGCCATTTTGCGTGGCGATGTGGATGGCTTCTGCCGGCGTAAAGCCGGCCTCGTTGAGGAGTTCAATGTTGCGTTGATCGCCGAGGCCGGCGAGCGTGTGACCGTCGCCGGTGGGATCGCAGCCGGCCATGAGCAGGCCTCCGGCTGCTACGAACTCGCGCTCGAATTTCATTTCTTTCTGCAACAGAGGCACGAAAAGCGATTCAGCGCCTTCCCTGCTGGCGCGATTGGTCATTACCTTGGACCAGGCTTCGGGAACAAGGAGCATTCTGGTGCGGGCCATGAGGCCATTGCGATCCATCGGCGGACGCAAGCCGCCTTCGAGGACGGCGAGCGTGGAGGTGATGGCCACGTGATGTGCTACGAGATTTTGAATGGTTTGCTTCAACAGCGGGCTGTCCGGCTCGACGTTCATGACGATGTCTTTTACTTCGGCGAAATAATCCGGGCCGCAGATGCCGGGCTGGCGTTTCGCGTACAGTTCGCCATCGGGCGCGCCGAACGGGCCGTGCTCGAGGTTGTCGATGCCCATCTCGGCGGCTTCGTTGTAGCCCACGGAGCAAATGTGTCCGGTGACTTTCATATTTAATTTGTGGGCTTCGTCGATGCCGGCGCGGAGTTCGTCGGGCGTGACGTCCACGTAGGCTTTGACGGAAGTGAAGCCAACGGAGTGCCAGTAGCGCACGAAGGCGCGGGCTTCTTCGGCGTCTTTTAGCTCGTGCATTTGCGGGATCAGCGCGGGCGCGCCTTCCAGATACGGAGTGGAGAGATAAAAATTCGGGCCGAGGATTTTTCCGCTGTCCACGTACTCTTTTACGGCTAGATCGCCGTAGGGATCCATGGAGCCGGTGGTGCGTGCGGTGGTTACTCCGCTAGCGAGGTAGAGCGGAGAGAAAGAATAGAATTGTTCGACGGCGGTGAGGGGACCATCGGCTGTGGAGGGATAGAAAATGTGTTCGTGCATGCCGACGATACCGGGGATCAAGGTTTTGCCGGTGGCGTCGATGACTTTCGCACTTGACGGAATCGTGACGCTTGCGGTTGCGCCTACCGCCGTGATTTTTCCGTGGTCAATTACGACGGCTTGATCGGATCGCGGGGCTGCGCCGGTGCCGTCGATCAGCTCCAGGTGCGTCAACACGATGATTGGCGTGTTCTCGCGAATGAAGCTGACAGATTGGCCAGGTTGTTGCGCTGCTACGCCGGCGACGCCGACACTGCTGGCGACGACGAGTCCTATTGCCGCGATGGAACTTCTCTGCATTCCGGTCCTCCTGATGCTGGTAGCGCGATGGCGCTGCCGGCGCGAGCACAGCCGCGCGGATTATACATGCTGTGACGCCGGGTGCTACAGAGCTTCGTGTTAGTATCTGCCACGAAAAACTTGACGGACTGTTCGATGTGTCTCTTCCGTCGAAAAAAGGGGCGTTCACTATGGTTCAGGCATTGTTTGCGCGCGGTTTCGCGAGAAGGATGTTTTTTCTCAGTGTGGCGATGGCGTTCCTATACTTGGGTCGCTTTGCACCCGTGACTGGAGCGCAACAACACGCCGAGCCGAAGAAAGTGATCCTAGATACGGATCCCGGAACGGACGACGCGCTGGCGATGCTGCTGGCTTTTAATTCGCCGGAGCTGCAGGTGGAAGCGATTACCGTGGTGGCGGGCAACATGACTGCGGATGCGGGACTGGAGAACGCGCTGAAGATCGCACGCCTGGCGGCCCGGTGCGATGTGCCGGTGGCAAAAGGCGCGATTCGTCCGCTGCTGCAGGAGCTGAATACGGGGAAATTCTGGAATGGACCGAACGGGCTCGGCGGAGCGGAATTGCCGCCAGCGAAATGCACGGCCGCGGCGGAGTTCGCTCCCGACCTGATCATTCAGCTGGTGCGCAAGTATCCGCACCAGATCACGCTGATACCGGTGGGGCCGCTAACGAATATTGCGATCGCGGTAGCGAAGGATCCGGGGATCGTGCCGCTCGTGAAAGATGTGGTGCTGATGGGCGGCGGAATCACCGGCGGCAATGTGACGGCAGTCAGCGAATACAACATTCATAGCGACCCGGAGGCCGCTTCGATCGTCTTCAATGCGGGTTGGCCGATCACGATGGTGGGGTTGGACGTGACAGAAATTACGCTCGTCACCGATGAAGATGTGGCGCGGCTGGAAAGCAAGCCGGGACCGGAGACGACTTTCGCAGCGGCGGTAGCGCGATTTCAGATCGGGACGTATAAGGGCACAGGAATTTTTCACGGTGGAGCAGTGCATGATGCTTTGGCCGTGGGACAGGTGATCGATGGCACGATTTTGAAGACGCAGGATATGCGCGTGGACATCGAGACGGATGGGAAATTTACGCGCGGGATGACAGTGGCGAATCGTAAGAATGCAATTGAGCGCAATGTGCCGGAGGGCGACCATCTGCAGTCCATGGGATTGGAAGCGGTGCAGCCGAATGTGCATGTGGCGGTGAGTGCGGATTCACGGAAATTTGTGGATATGTTGATTGGGAGGATTAGCGGAAAGTGACGGGCGTGTAGTTGTTGAACGGGTAACTGCGGCGGTATAGTCTTCGAGCAGAGGTACCCGATGACTACCGCCAGCGAAGTTGACGAGAAGAATCCGACGCCGTATGTATTTGTTAGCGGCGACGCGGAGCAGGAACATCAGGACGAGATCAATCGTTTTGCGAGCAAGGGCTACCGCGTGATTGGGATGAGCCAGAATTCCGCGTCGGTATCGTATGGCAAGTCGGTGGTGGTGCTGATGGGATTTGGCAGCTACGCGCCGCACTAGACCGGAGATCGGCGGATTTCGCGGAGGATTTATGAGCGCAACCATCGCGCGCGCGGCGCAGGACGAGTGGCCGGAACTACCGCTCGAGGCCTGGCAGGATACTTACGCGACGCTGCACATGTGGTCGCAGATTGTGGGCAAGGTGCGGCTTGCGTTCAGCCCGCGGATCAATCATTGGTGGGAAGTTCCGCTGTATGTGAGCGCGACGGGTCTGACTACTTCAGCGATTCCCTACCCTGGCGGAATTTTCGAGGTCGAATTCGATTTCATCCATCACCAACTGCTGATCAAGACGAATCATGACACTGCGGCGAAGCTCGAGCTGAAGCCGCGTTCGGTGGCGGATTTTTACCAGGAATATATGGCGGCGCTGGCTTCGCTGGGCATCGCAGTGAAGATTTGGAAAATGCCGGTGGAGATTGCGAATCCGATCGCGTTCGATGAAGATACGCAGCACGCCTCGTACGATCCTGAATACGCAAATCGTTTTTGGAGGATTTTGGCTAGCAGCGAGAAGATTTTTGTGGAATTCCGCGCGCGCTTCATCGGCAAAGCCAGCCCGGTGCATTTTTTCTGGGGCAGCTTCGATTTGGCGGCGACGCGATTTTCGGGGCGGCGGGCACCGGAGCGTCCTGGGGCGGATGCGGTCACGCGCGAAGCGTATTCGCACGAAGTGAGCAGCGCGGGATTCTGGCCCGGAGGCGGCGACATTAAGGAAGCGGCGTTCTATTCGTACGCAGCGCCCGAGCCGGAGGGATTCGGGGCAGCGCCGGTGCGTCCGGCACAGGCTTATTATCATCCGCAGATGAAGGAGTTCTTGCTGAGGTATGACGATGTACGAACATCCTCTTCGCCGCGTGCAGCGCTGCTGGAATTCTTGCAGAGCACGTACGAAGCAGCGGCGAACCTGGCCAAATGGGACCGCAAGGAACTTGAGAAAGCTGTCCGCTAGCGACGCACCTCCACACAGAACGTAGGCCCACGCAGTTTGCGCGTGCGCGCTTCGATGTTAGACGCACGTGGAACTGAAAAGAAATCCCGCAGTGAGTGACCTTTCAGGCATTTCGTTTTGTGTTCCACGCTAACAGGCGGAGCGGTGCGCGCGTCTAAGCGGCGTGGAGATAAATGTGACTGCGACTTTTAGCTTGTATTTGAAAAGTTGTCCCGACACGAGCGCGCGGGTTAGCGCGTGCTGACCTTTCGCTTGCGACGCATCTCCCGCTCAACAATGCTGCTCGTCCTGGCGAGTCTTCTTGCCGCATGCCACGAGAGGAATTCGGACTTTGAAGCTGGACGGAAAGCCGAGGCTCTGCAGGATTACGATACGGCGCTGGTGCATTACCATCGCGCGGCGCAAGCAAACCCCACAGACGCGGAATACAAGCTGCGCGAAGTGCATATGCGTTCCACGGCAGCGTCATTCCACATGGAGCAGGGACAGAAAGCGGCGCAGAAAGGAGACTTGCAGCTGGCGCTTTCGGAATTCGAGAAGGCTGAGGCGATTGATCCATCGAACGAGGCGGCGGAGCAGCAGGCCAAGAGTACCGCGGAGTTGCTAACGGCCGTGAACAATATGGGGACGCCGAGGCCTGATGATTCTTCCGCAGACGAAAAGGAAATCCTGGCGGGGCCGCCGAATCTGAAACCGCTTTCGCTGGAACCGATCAATCTGAAGATGACGAACGATTCGCGAGTGGTGTTTGAAACCATTGCGAAGCTTGCGGGGTTGAGCGTGATCTTCGATCCGGACTTCGTGTCGCACCGCGTCACGGTGGATTTGCCGGGCGTGACGCTGGAGCAGGGGTTGGACGCGGTGTCGTTTGAAAGCAAGGCTTTCTGGAAGCCATTGACGAGCGGCGTGATCGAAGTGGCGCCAGACAATCCGCAAAAACGGAAGGATATTGAGGATGAGGTGGTGGGGACATTCTATATTTCGAATTCGCTGACGCCGCAAGATTTGACGGAAATCGTGAATGGATTGCGGCAATTGTTGGACTTGCACCGAGTGCAGCAGGTGAACGCGCAGAATGCTATCGTGATACGAGATACGCCGGACAAGTTGGAGTTGGCCGGTAAAATTATTCGTGACATTGATAAGGCAAAACCGGAAGTGCTGCTGCACGTGCAGGTGTTGTCCGCCGATCGGGATCGCATGCGTCAACTGGGGATTCTGCCCGGGCAGAACGTAGCGCTGACTTTCAATCCGCGCTGTTCTGTGCAGTCGGCGAGCACCGATTGCAGCTCGACGACCACTTCGACTACCTCCAGCACTTCGCCGCTGCAGATTACGTTGAATAATTTGAAGCATTTGGCGAGCGCGGACTACAGCTTGACCTTGCCGGGCGCGTCGGCGGAAGCGGTGTTGACGGACAGCAAGACAAAAATCATTCAGGATCCGGAAAT
>Ga0070762_10000381_pt1 | contig 18243 bp, 15 predicted proteins | sample HubBroMetageREF2_FD_66726 | JGI IMG/M metagenome (GOLD analysis project Ga0070762, IMG submission 66726) | Reference soil microbial communities from the Hubbard Brook experimental Forest, New Hampshire, USA - Hubbard Brook CCASE Soil... | ecosystem: Environmental > Terrestrial > Soil >...
ATCCGCCGTCCGCCGAGGCATCGCGCCCGCCCTGTCGGCCCTCGTCCTGGCAGTCGCTCTGTCGGCTTGCGGTGCCAAGCAGGATGCGATCTCACCGGCAACGACAAAGCCGTTCTCGGTGATGCTCGACTGGTTCCCCAACGCTGACCACGCGGCGCTGTACGCAGCGATCGCAGCCGGAGATTTCCGTGCGGTGGGCCTGGACGTGACTCCGGTCACGCCAGCAGAAACCGCGGAACCGCTGAAGTTGCTGGCAGCGGGGAAGGTGGACATGGCGATCTCTTATGAGCCCGAGGTTCTGCTAGCCCGCGATCAGGGGCTGAAAGTGGTCTCGGTCGCGGCGCTCGTGCAGCGCCCGCTCACCTCGATCATCGCGCTGCCAGCAGCGCACGTCTCGAGCGTGGCGCAGCTCGCGGGTAAGACGGTGGGCACCGCCGGGATCCCCTACCAGGCAGCTGAGCTGCGAACAGCTTTGCAGAGTGCCGGCGTGAGCCCCTCGCGCGTCAAGGAAGTGAACGTCGGCTTCAACCTGATCCCGGCGATGCTGTCCGGCAAGGTGGCCGCGACATTGGGTGGCTACTGGAATTACGAGGCGATCCAGCTGGAGCTGATGCACAAGCACCCGGTCACGATCCCGATCGATCAAGCAGGCGTTCCACAGTACGACGAGCTCGTGCTGGTTGTGCGCGAAAACGAGGCCCACACCGACGGGCAGGACCTGCGAGCCTTCTTGCAGGCGCTCACGCGAGGGGAGCACCTCGTCCGCGCCAACCCCGCCGCGGCGGCGGCGCTCGTGGTCAAGGCCAACCCGTCGCTTGAAGAAAAGCTGCAGCTGGAATCGATCAAGCAGACATTGCCAGCCGCAGAGCCAGCGAACTCGAGCGATCCGTTTGGATGGCAGGACCCCTCGGCATGGGCGGCATTTGGCAACTGGATGTACTCGCACGGGCTGCTCAAACACGACCCCAACAGCAGCGGCCTGCCCCCATTCACCAACGAGTTCCTGCCAGGACAGGGGATCTGACCGACACAGCGTCTCGCGCCAGCAGCCTGCGCCCAGCTCAGAGCGGCCAGTAGCTCCCGACCTGGGCCCGCGCACGCGCGGTCAGCGACCCGGGCTGCGCCGGCGGCTGTGCAGCAACCGCACGCGTGGGTCCGTCACCCGCGATGACGGGCAGGATCGCGCATACGCACTCGGCAAGCACGCGTTGGTTGTAGCCACCCTCGAGCACGACCCCCAGCGGAATCCCGGCGGTCCGCGCCAAATCGTGCACACGCATCGCGATCGCCGCGAACGAATCCGTCTGCAGGTTGCATTCGGCCAGGGGGTCTTCCGCGTGCGCATCGAAGCCGGCGGATACGAGTATCAGCTCAGGCTCGAACGCAACCGCGGCGGGCAGCACAACCTGCTCGAGCAGCGCCAGCCACAGCTCCTCTGCCGAGCCGGGGGGCACCGGCAGGTTGATCGTGTAGCCCTCCCCCGCCCCCGAACCCACATCCTCGAGCCGGCCGGTACCGGGGAACAGCGGCAGCTGATGGATGCTCGCGAACAACACGTCGGAGCGCTCGCGAAAGATCTCGGCTGTGCCGTTGCCATGATGGACGTCCCAGTCGAGGACGAACACGCGGCGCAGGCCGTGCTCGGCGATCGCCACAGCCGCGGCCACAGCAATGTTGTTGAACAGGCAGAAGCCCATAGCCCGCTCCCGCTCGGCGTGATGGCCAGACGGGCGAACGCCACAGAAGCCAACGGGCGCTTCACCGCCAACAAGCGCAGCCGCCATTGCACTGGCGCCACCGGCCGCATGCAGTGCTGCACGGAAGGACGACTCGCCGACGAACGTGTCCGGGTCGATCGCGCCACCGCCGCTCGCACACCGATCGGCGATGAAGCGCACATGCTCGGCTGAGTGCACGAGCTCGAGCTCGCCTTCGCTGGCCGCGGGCGCCTCGCGCCGCTGCCATCCCAGCCAGCCGCGCTGCGCCAGCGCACGCTCCAACGTCAGCAGGCGCTCGGGAGCGTCGGGGTGCGCCGGGGAATGCACGCGCGGATCGTGCGCCAGGCAGTCCGGATGGCTGAAATACAGCGCGGCGCTCATCTGCTGTGCGTACGTTCGTGCTTCACTGCTGCAACTATGGCGCAAGCAAAGCTGGGGAGAACTATGCGGGCGACGGTGGCCGAGACGCAGGGCCAGGATGTCGGAACGATTCGGCAAAACGTGCTGGTTGCGGTATTGTCCAGCCTGGCCGGCTCGGCTCCGACCCGGCCGAGACGAGGAGCGATGGCGAGCGTAAGCGCAGAGAAGACCAGGTGGATGCGAGGTCCTTCGACCCCGCTGCGGGGCGCGTTGCTCGGCCTACTGCTCGAGCGTCCTGGCCATGGTGGCGACCTGGCAAACCGCCTTTCCGTGCGACTCGGCGAGACTTGGCGGGTTGACACCAACGACGTCTACCGGTTGCTCGAGCAGCTGGAGAACACCGGACTGGCTGCCTCGCGCGATGAGCCCAAGCGCAACAACAATCGCCGCACCCATCTTGTCTATTACCCCACCGAGCAGACGCCGGAGGCGCTGACGCTGTGGATGGAGACGCTGCTGCCCAGGGAGCCCGTGCGCCTGGGGCTGCAGGCAAAGCTGTCGGTGGCGCGCCAGCAGGACGCACCGCGTGTGCTGATCGCGTTGAAGGCCTATGAGCGCGAATGCCTGGTGCTTGCCCGGCTCGTCCTCCCCACAGACGGGTCGGCCCGCTCGTGGACCGCGCTGTGCATGGATTGCACGCGCGAGGCCGTGTACGCTCAGCTACAAGTCGAGATCGACTGGGCAACTCGAACCCGCAGGCGGATCAACGAGTTCATGGAACGCAGCCAGTAGCCGGGGAGCTGCAATGACGTCGCTGCTCTCCTTCCTGAACGTCAGCAAGCGTTATCCGGATGGCGGACGTGCGGTACTCGTGCTCGACCGCGTATCGCTGGAGGTCGACGCCGGCGTCTCCGTGGGCGTCTACGGCGCGCGGCGCTCAGGCAAGTCGACCCTCCTGCGCCTCGCGGCCGGCATCGCGTTGCCCGACTCCGGCACGATCCGCTTCGACGGCCGCGACATCACGCAGATGACAGGCGGCGAGCGCGGGCGTCTGCTGCGAGGCGAGATGGCTTTCATGTGTGCCGCCGACTGGCGTGCAAACCCCGGGGAGACCGTCGTCGACCATGTAGCCACATCGCTCGGGAGCGAGGGGCTGACGATGCGCGAAGCCAGACGCAGAGCAATGCACGTACTCGATCGCGTCGAAATTGGGGCAGCGGGCGCGCACGAGCCGACGATTGCGCTGTCCGCAGCCGAGAGCGTGCGCGTGATGCTCGCTCGGGCGCTCGCCCGCAACCCGCGACTGCTGGTGCTCGACGAACCGGCCCTGTTCCCCAACCTCAGCGAGCGCGACGGTTTCTACGCGATGTTGCGCTCAGCGGCACGCGAGCGCAACATGGCGCTACTGGTGGCTTCCGAGGAAATGGCATCCCTGCAAGGTTTCAACGTGTTGATTTCGATTGCTGACGGCGAACTGATCTCAACCGAGGCACGTGCCACCGTTGTGTCACTGCCCGGGCGCAGGCGTGCCGGCACGGAGCGCCCCGGGCGGTGAGTACGCTCGAGCTGCGGGAAGTCGTCAAGCATTACCCCAGCGACATCGAGACCATCAAGGCAGTTGACGGCGTCTCGATAACCATCTCCGCCGGAGAGTTCGTAGCTCTGTATGGCCCAAGCGGCTCAGGCAAGACAACGCTGTTGATGCTGGCCGCGGCACTTTGCATGCCCGACAGCGGCAGCGTCCACTTCGATGGACGAGACCTCAGCCGACTATCCGAGCGCGACACCTCGCTCTATCGTCGCAGGGATGTGGGCTTCGTCTTCCAGGCGTTTCACCTGATGCCACACACATCTGCGCTGGACAACGCGACGATCAAGCTGACCGGCGGCGGGTGCACGCTGCGCGAGGGCCGGCGCAGAGCGATGCCGTGGCTGGAGCGCGTCGGCATGGCGGCGCGCGCAGAGCACACACCGGAGCAGCTGTCGATGGGTGAGCGCCAACGGATCGCAATTGCTCGGGCGCTCGCTAACGAGCCGCGACTGCTGCTTGCGGACGAGCCGACCGGCAACCTCGACTCCAAGCGCAGCCGGGAGGTGCTCGCGCTCATGCGCGACATCTGCCACGAGCGGGAGATCCCCGGGCTGCTGGTCACGCACGACGTCGACGCGACGCCGTTCGTGGACCGTGTCCACACACTCCGCGACGGTCATCTGGCCGACGGGATGGACCCGGGGCCCGCTACGACCTCCCCGTGAAGAGACCCTTGAACCCGTCGATCGCGGGGGTGCGAGTGAGCATGCTCGTGCATCTATACCGCGTCCGCTTGCGCTCGCACGCGGTTCAAGAGCTGCTCGCCGCTAGCGGAATCGCCGTGGGGGTCGCGCTGGTCCTGGGAGTCCTTGTCGCCAACGCAAGCCTCACCGGGACAGCCCGAGAAGTCGTCCGACAGCTCATCGGCGCATCGCGTCTGGAGCTGTCGGCGCGCTCGCAGGAGGGGTTCGCTGAGCAGCTGGCCACCAGCAGCCGCGGACTGCCGGGCGTCCGGGTGGCAGCGCCGGTGTTGCGCGAGAACATCGCCGTCGTCGGGTCGCGTGGGCGGCAGTCGGTGCAACTGCTCGGCGTGACCCCGTCAGTGGCGGATCTCAGCAGCTTCAGCACCAGCAACCTCGGGCTGGCCGCCGGCTTCCGCTTCGCCGGGGGGCTGCTGCTGCCCGCAAGCGTGGCCAATGCGATCGGCGCCAAGCCGAATGAACGGATCACCGTGTTGGCCCTCGGGACCGCGCACACGGTGACCGTGGGCGCGGTCCTCAAAAGCTCGACGTTCGGGGCGCTCGCCTCGAGTCCCGTGGCCGTGACGCAGCTCTCCAGCGCCCAACGACTAACGGGCTTGCAAGGACAGATCACGCAGGTCCTCGTCGAGCCGCGCCGCGGTGAGGATCACCTCGTGGCAGAGGAGCTGCGCACGCTTGCCGCCGGACACCTGAACGTGGTGGCAGCCGTCAACGAGCTGCGCCTGCTCGACGCGGCCGTCGAGCCGAACGACCAGTCGACTGAGCTGTTCGCGGCGATCAGCGTGATGGTGGGCTTCCTACTGGCACTCAACGCAATGCTGCTCACCGTACCGGAGCGGCGGCGCTTCGTGGCGAGCCTCCGGATGCAGGGATACGACTGGCGCCAGATTGTCGTGCTGCTCACTTTTCAAGCGACTGCCCTCGGAGTGGTGGCATCGGCCGCGGGCGTTGTGCTCGGCGATCTTCTCTCCCATGCCTTTCTGCATCGCATACCCACGTACCTGACGACCGCCTTTCCGATCGGCAACCAAGAGAGCCTGCACATCGGGGCGATCCTGATCGCGCTCGGGTGCGGCGTGCTCGCGACGATGCTCGCGTCGCTGTCCCCCGCACTGGACCTGCGCCCGAGCCGTCCAACCGATGCGGTCCTCCGCGATCGCTCGGGCGAAAGCGAGGTGCTCGAGCCACGAAGCGCGCTGAAGCTCGCGATCGTCGGCTGCGCCACGATCGTCTGCCTGACTGCGCTTGTGCTGATCTCTGCGAGCCTGACGATCGTGGGTGGCATGGCGCTTGCGTTGGCGATCCTGCTCATGATCCCGATCCTGTTCGCGGGCGTCGCACGGCTACTGCGGTGGACAGGGGAACGGGTGCGGAGCAGCTCGCTGATCGTCGTTGTCTCAGAGCTTCGCGCGATCACCACACGATCGGTCGCACTCGCCGGCATTGCCGCTCTAGCCGTCTACGGCAGCGTCGCGATCGGTGGGGCGCGCGCCGACCTACTCCGTGGCCTGGATGTCAACTTCACGGAATACCTACACACCGCACAGATCTGGGTGACGACGGGCGGCAACGATCTGACGACCAATGCCTTTGATCCTGAAGGCGCCACCGCGGCAATCGCGCATGCCCCCGGGGTCGCATCCGTGCGGATCTACCAGGGAGGGTTTCTCGATGTGGGCCCCCGGCGCATGTGGATCGTCGCCAGGCCCCCGGGAGACGTGCAGCCGATCCCGGCGAGCCAGTTGCTCGAAGGCACTGAGGCGCATGCCACACGGCTGCTGCGAGCAGGCGGGTGGGCCACGATCTCAAACGACTTTGCCGAAGAACGCCACCTGAAGGTGGGAGCGTCCTTCACGCTGCCCACGCCTGCCGGCACTGCGCACTTCGCGGTTGCGGCGATCACAACAAACCTCGGCTGGTCGCCAGGTGCGGTGATCATCAACTCACTCGACTATCGCCGCTATTGGCACACCAGCCTGCCGTCCGCGCTCGAGGTGAACCTTCGACCCGGCGTCAGCGAAGCCGCGGGCAGACGCGCAGTGGTGCGGGCTATCGGCCATCGGCCTGGCCTTGGCATCCAGACCTTTAGAGAACGTCAGGCACAGTATGCCGCCGACTCGCGCCAGGGCCTATTCGCACTCAGCGAGATCTCGACGCTGCTGTTGATCGCCGCGGCGCTGGCGGTCGCCTCGGCGCTGAGTGCCGCGATCTGGCAGCGGCGGGCAAGACTCGCCTCGCTGAAGATCCAGGGCTATGACACCGCACAGCTGTGGCGGGCGCTTTTGCTCGAGAGCGCGATCGTGCTCGGTATCGGCTGCGCCATCGGCGCTGTCGCTGGCATTTACGGTCATCTGCTCGCCAGCCGCTGGCTCAGGCTCGAGACCGCTTTCCCGGCGCCGTTTGCGATCGGGGCCGGGAGAGTACTGCTCACGCTTGCGCTGCTCGCCGTCATCGCACTGGCCGTGATCGCGCTTCCCGGGCTGGCCGCCGCGCGGGCGTCTCCGCGCACGAGCTTTCAGGAATGACTACGCATTGTCGCTCAGACAGACGAAACTGTTCGGGTGTTCGCTCCAACCCGAGGTCGACTCGCACTCGCTGGTACGTTCGCTGGCGCCGCCTCCAGATACTGGCTAGCGGTCTTCCCGCTGCTCGGCCGGGAGCTTAGCCACTGGCGTGATTGCGCGCATGCGATACCCGATCCGGCGCTGCGCCGGCTCGCCCTGGTAACGCAGAAGCGCCAGCGCGGGAATCTCGAAGGCGCGGCGGCGTTTGCGGTTCTCGTTCCACGCACGCACCGCGCGCGCGTGGTGCGGGCTGTCGTCGCCTTTCAGGCGGCCTACGACTACGTCGACACACTCGCCGAGCAACCGAGCCTCGATCCGATCGCCAACGGCCACCAACTCCACCTCGCGCTGCTGACCGCCCTGAACCCGGACGCCGCGCATCCGGACTACTACGAGCATTCGAGTGCTACGAGAGACAACGGCTATATGAGGAACCTGATCGACACCTGCCGCTTTGCCTTCGGAGCGCTGCCCTCACACGCCTCGGTGGCCGAGCACACAATGCGCTGCGCGCGTCGCATGGTCGCCTATCAGAGCCTCAACCACGGAGCGGCTGCGGACACGCGCAGCGCCCTCGCCACATGGGCCGCGGCTCTCACCCCGGCGGGCTCTGGTCTGCGGTGGTGGGAGACAGCCGCCGGCGCCGCATCCTCGTTGAGTGTCTTTGCTTTGATCGCGGCGGCAGCGCAGCCAATCCTAGATGTAGGGCAGGCAGCGGCGACGGAAAGCGCCTACTACCCCTGGGTGGGGGCGCTGCACGTGCTGCTGGACAGCCTGGTCGACCATAACGAGGACATCACGGCGGGCCACCATTGCCTCATCGATCATTACGCCTCGACCGAGGAGGCAGCCAACCGCTTGAGCACGATCGCGACGCAAGCCGTGCGAGCAACCGAGACCCTCCCGCACCGCATGAAGCACGCCACGATCCTTGCGGCCATGACGAGCTTCTACCTATCCTCCCCCGCCGCGTTCACGCCTGGGACGGCGCCGGCGGCACAGCGAGTACTGCAGGAAATAGGCACGCTGACAACACCGACGATGGCCGTGCTACGTGCACGAAGGGCGGTCGCGCGCACGCTCGACGACGCCCATCGCTGTGCGGACGCGCGCGCGAGAGCCGCCCGGGGCGTTGGTCCTCCACCACGATTCACAAACCGCCGCGGCACACGACGGAGTGCGGCTTGACAATCAAGTATTGGATTTTCCAGTTGCTAGAACGCGATCGAAGGCGCATGATTACTGGCGCGTGACGCTGGACTGTTCAGGGGTGAGCCACGCACGGCTCGCAGGGTCCAGATCCCGCTTTCGTCTCGCCAGTAACCGAGCCGGGTGCCATGCGGCGCCCGGCTCGCGTTTGACGGACTCTGGCGGCCGGGACCGGCTCGAACAACAGATGGCAGGCGGCTAGGCCAGCCCACTCGCCATACTGGGAGAGGAGCTCCCGGACCTGGTGCTCCTGCGCCAGCACGCGGGGATCGCCGCCGCTCAACAGCCGGCCGACGGCCTTGAGCAGCCCGAGGTCGCCCGCTGGGACCTGCTCGTAGCGACCCTGGCCATGCAGCGCGAGCATCTCCACGGTCCACGGGCCGATACCAGGGATCGCTCGCAGCCGGCGCCAGCCGCGCTCGTGCTCGGAGCTGTGAAGGTCCACACGCCCGCATGCGACCTCGCGCGCAGCCAGCACAAGCGTACGCGCACGGCTGGCGGCCAGGTCGAAAGACTGCAACAGCGCCGGCGGCGTGCTGGCCAGTGCGGCTGGCGTCGGTAGGTCAACCAGCCCACTGCCAAACCCGTCCCGATGCGCCCACCGGCGTCCCAGCGCGGCCACGAGACGCCGCTGGATCGCAGCCGCCCGCTCATACTCGATCAGCTGCTCACAGATCGCCCAGGCGAGCGCCTCGAATGGCTCCGGCCGACGCGAGGACCGCAGCCAAGGCCGCTGGCGCAGCGAGCGTCCGATCAACGGATCGCCGACGAAGCGATGCAGGAACGGCCGTAGATCGTCATCTACGCCAAGGGCAAAGCGCATCCGCTCGATGCCATAGGCGCGAGCCTCGCCGCTAGCCGCACGTGCACCGAGGAGCACCTCGCCCCCAGCGGTCACCGCAGCTCTCACGAGGACGGGTATCTCACCCTGGTGGAGCAAGCGTTCCAAGACTCCGCCGCGGCGGCGAAACATGCCGTCAGCGCCAGTCAAGCGCGGCATCCGGAAGGGACCGCGCGGCACGAGCAGCACGCGCAACTCGGCCTGCTCGCTCAGCGTGACGGCGGTCCTCAGCGGTTGCCGCCGGGTCCGCCGAGCAGATGCACGTCGACCAAGAACGAGCGACTGCCAACGATCTGCACCAGCTCACCAACCTTGCCATTTCGACCAGCGCCGCGCCGGCCAAGATCGCGGCCGCTCCTGCGACCCTTGGAGAGCGCCATGGAGCGCTGCTGGCGATGGTGCATGAGCCCGACAACCGCGGCTCCCGCGACGAACCCACCGGCAGCCACCGCCGCCGCTTGCACCGCTGGGATGACGCTCGCCCCAGGGCGCCAGTCACCCAAGAGCGCACCTGAGACCGACTGTGGGTGCAGCACGTGCGGCTCATCTGCCAACACGGGAAGCGCGTTGACCTCCTCGGCCGCGTCCGCCCCCGCGTCCTCCGGCGCTACTGACTGCACGGACTCGCTCACCCGGTCAAGTGTAGACGGCGCCCCAGACACGGGTGGACGGGCTCTCTACAGGGCGCGCTCGTACACGCGATAGCGCCGCTTGATCTCGCCGCCCATCCCTTCCATCGCGCGATTCATCGGCTTGTTGACCTCCAGTATCCAGCCCATCTCGCCGCCCTTTTGCGGCGTGCGTTCGGCTGCGTCGAAGTGCATCTCATAGAAGCGCGCCGCCACCCCCGTGTGCTGGTATGCGGGCTTGACGCCGAGCGCGAACACATACACGGCGTCGATCTTGCGCCGCTCGCGCAGCGCGGTCAGCCAGCCGAATGGAAAGAGCCGTCCGCGCGGACGCAGCTTGGCCAGCACCTGGTTGTAATCGGGCAGCGTCAGCGCTGCGCCCACGACCTCGCCGGTGTCCTTCTTTTCGGCCACCATCGCCCAGTTCTCGTCGAGAATCGGCTTCAGCTTCTTGGCGTAGTGACGCACCTCGTGCTCGGTCAGCGGCACAAAGCCCCAATTGCGTTCCCATGCAGCGTTGTAGACGTCCAGGAAGCGATCGACCTCGATCTCCAGGTCCTTCTTGTGGAAGTTGCGGCACACGATCCCATGCTCGGACTCGACCTTCGCAGCCATCTCCCAGATCGCCGGATGGACCTTGTCGCGCCCGGTGATGTGCAGGCTCCACATGTACAGATCCATCGCCTTCGATAGGCCCACCTCCTGCTCCAGCAGCGACTGGTAGTAACGGTGGTGCCAGGGGTTGAGGATCAGGGGCGGATGCTCAAAGCCCTCGACCATCAGGCCGGCCTCGTCGTTGGTCGTAAAGCTCATCGGGCCGATCATCGTGCCGGCGCCGTGCCCACGCAGCCACGACTCGGCCGCGTCTAGCAGCGCACGGGCCGCCTCGGGGTCGTTCTCACACTCGAAGAAACCCCACAAGCCCCAGTCGTTGCCCTGAAACTCCTGCAGGTGCCGGTCGATGTGCGCGCTGATGCGCCCGACGGCGCGTCCGTCGCGCCAGGCAAGAAAGTACTGGGCCTCAGCGTGCTCGAAGAACGGGTTGCGGCGCTGGTCCAGCTGCTCCTTCAAATCGCTCAGCAGCGGCGCCACCCAGTTGGGCTCGTTACGATAGAGCCGCCACGGCAGCTTGATGAACGTGCTCAGCTCCCGGCGGCCGTGCACGGGCCTTATCTCAACTGCCATCGGGCGAGAACCCTATATGCCAACCTCCATAGACGTCTTCGCAAAGGTCCGTGGCCACGAGCGCGAGGAGCTCTTGCGTGCGGCACGCGAGGCGGATCTGATGCCGTACTTCCGCACCGTTGAGTCCCCGGCGATGCCAGTGGTCGAGATGGAGGGCGCGCCGCGGATCATGCTCGCGTCGAACAACTACCTTGGGCTCACAGGCGACGAGCGTGTGATGAAGGGCGCCGAGGATGCGCTGCACCGCTATGGCACGGGACTCACGGGCTCGCGGCTGCTCAACGGCACGACCCCCCTGCACCTGCAGCTGGAGCGCGAGCTGGCGGAATGGATGGAGACCGACGACGCGATCGTCTTCACTACCGGCCATCAGGCCAACATAGGCACGCTCGGCACACTGCTGGGTCCGGGCGACACGGTGATCGTCGACTCCGCCGACCACGCGTCGATCCTCGACGGAGCGCTGATCTCAAAGGCGAAGATGCGCCCGTTCCGACATAACCGCATCGACAAGCTCGAGCGTGCCCTGCAGCGTTCCGAGCAGGACGGCGGCGGCGTGCTGGTGGTCGTCGATGGCGTCTTCTCGATGGAGGGCGACGTCGCCCCACTAGTGGATATCTCAGAGCTGTGCGCCCGCTACGGGGCACGACTGATGGTCGACGAGGCCCACGGCGCCGGTGTGCTCGGCGCCCGCGGCGCCGGCGCGTGCGAGCTGCTCGGGGTTGAGGGCCGCGTGGATTTGCGCATGGGCACATTCTCCAAGTCGCTCGCTGCCTGCGGTGGGTTCGTCGCGGGGCCGGCTGACGTGATCGACTATCTACGGATCTCTTCGCGGGCGTTCCTGTTCACGGCGTCAGCTGTCCCCGCAGCGCTCGGGGCGGCGCTGGCGGCACTGCGGATCATCCGCTCGGATGAGGGCCCGGCGCTGCTGGCAACGGTGCTCGAGCGTGCGCGCTACCTCGACGACGGCCTGCGCGCGCTGGGCTACCGAACGCTCAGCGGCGAGCCCGTGCGCACGAGCGCGGCAGCCGATGCACCCGTGCGGACGCTGGCCACGCCAATAGTTCCGATCCTCGTTGGCGATGACTGGAAGGCCGCGCTGCTGTGGCGGGCTCTGTATGACGGCGGCGTGTTCACCAACTGCGCGCTGCACCCTGCGGTGCCACCCGCCGGAGCGCTGCTGCGCACGAGCGTGATGGCTACGCACGACACTGCCACGCTCGATCGCGCACTCGAGGTTTTCGCACGAGTCAAGCAAGAGTTCGAGTCCGAGCACGGGCCGCTTCCGCAGGCTGAGCCGAGCTGAGCCACTTGTCCGTTTCTTCACAAGTCCTGGCGAGATCGAAAAAGCCCGCTTCTAGCGTACGAAGCCCCCACCGCGCTGTTGACCACTGACCCCGTCCTGTCGTAGCTTCCACCTGCGCTCTGCAAGACCGTCTTCGAGGTTCCCCCAACACATGCCGTAGGGAGGAGCGATGTGGCGGGACAACCGCAACTGGCCGCGGTTGATGTCGCACGGCCTGGCAAGCGCGTAACCGTAAAAACAAGCAAGCACGTCGTCGCTGCGCGAGGCTCGTGGCGATGACCGGGAGAGTGCCTAATGAACGCGACAGCGACCGCTGCCCCTGCCCCCGCCGGTCCGCAGTACATGCGCGCCCTTGAACGCGCAAACCAGGTTCGTCTCGCCCGCGCGGAGTTGAAGCGACGCGTGGCGATCGGCGAGATCCACGTTGCCGAGGTGATCCTCGAATGCCCGTGGGAGGCCGAGAGCATGGCCGTGGCCGATCTACTGATGAGCCAGCGTCGCTGGGGACAGACCCGCTGCCGCAAGTTTCTCTCCCAGGTACCAATGTCCGAGAAGAAGACGATCGGGTCGATGACCGAACGTCAACGCCGCACGCTTGCCGCGATGCTCACTGCCGTGAACCGGGGTCGCGCGTGGAGCGCGACCCCCTGGATAACGGGCAGCCTGACGAGAGCTTGAGCTCCCACCAGCCAGCAAGCATGCCGATCAAGCCGAGGCGCGGGCGCACCTCCCAGACGCCACAGACGCCCTGGCCGAGGTCCCTGACAGGCAGGCGCGCGAACTTATAGCGACCCGGTTCGAGCTTCATCCGCTGCAGTTGCTCGCGCGCACGGCGCTCGTGCTCGACGCGCCGCACCGCGTCTATCCGTAGCTCCTGCAACTCGTGGGCGAGCCTGTCGCGCGCGCGCTCGAGCTCTCCCATGTCGAGCAGCGAGGGTCCACACTCAGCGGCGCTAGCCCTGACCGGCACGCTGATGTGCGGGAAGTGCTCCGCGACGATCGCTGACTGCTCTCGCTCCAGACGCGCGATCTGTGCACGTAGCGAAGCCCTGGCAGCGCGCTCAGCCCCCTGCCCCGACTCCAGGGCAATCGCATCGGTGCGCTGCGCAGCGGCCAAGTCGTAGCCCCACGAGACCGTCAGCCCGTGGGCTGGATCTTCACGCTCGATGACTGACTGCTCGCGGCTACTCACACCCGCCTCCTCTACAGCAGAAGCTGAAATTCTACCAGCGCGCCAGCGCAGCACGTCGCGGCTAGGAATATCCTATGGCTGCTCCAGCGCGGTGCGGCATGCCCACAGAGCCTCCTCGGCGTAGACGCTTGGCACGCCGGCAACCTGGACGGCGAACAGCGTCACGCGGCGGGTTGCGGCATGGGGCTGATGTCCAGGCGCCAGTTCACCGAACAGAACGGCGAGCGCCACCGAGGTGTCAGCCACGACGAGGCGCCCGGCAGGTAGCGAGGGTGCATCCGCGCCGCGTCCCAGCCGCTCACCCTCACGACTGGCGCGGATGCCCAGCTGTCCGTCCACGGACTCTGCGTCCAGTGCCCACACGGGTACTCCAGTGTCTACGAGGGCAACCAGCAGCACGTCCTCGAGCAAGCCGCGTGTGGGAAAGCCACCGTGCGCCATCCGCTCCAGGACGACGGCCTCGATCGGAGTGCGCACGGCGTCGGGTTCGAGACCTATGTGCCGAAAGAACACACGGTAGGCAGCCGGCACTGGCTCGCGGCGGATCGCCACCGCCCGCGCGCCGCGAAAGCGATCCGACAATTCGCTCAGACGCCGGCGCACATCCGGCGGAGAGCCGCCCGTGAGCGGCTGCTCGCGCGTGTGCCGAGCCTCGCTGATCAGCAGACGGAGCTCCGGTAGCTCCTGCTCGATCTCGTGCGCACGCCAGCCAAGAACGGACTCAGCGTCGGCGCTCAAACCCTCGACCCCCGCCACCCGTGTGCCCGCGACGCTGCCACCAGCTCGCGGACCCGCGCACGCAGTTCGCCAAGCGAGGGTGTCCGCAGCAACGCTTTGCTTTGTACAACACCACCTGGATAGGCGAAGTTCACCTGCGGGCAGCTGAATACTTTGTAGAGCGACACCAGCGCACCATCCTCGTCGATACCCACGGGTACGCTCAGGCGGTGCGAGCGCACCAGCCGACGCAGCTGGCTGCGCTGCCCCTCGATCGCGACCGCGGCGAAGCGCACCTCGGGGAAGCTCTGCACGAGCGCCTGCATCTCGCCCAGGATCGTCTGACATCCGCCCCCATCCACGAACAGCGCAAGTACCACCGGCCCCTGTTCATAGAGCTGACACACGTTCAGGATCTGGGCACCGCGCACCTTGCACGCGGGCACTTCTCCCGCCGAGCCCTGATGCGCACGCGTCGCGACATTCGCATCTCCCTGCAGGCTGGCGAGCGCCAGCGGAACGGCGAACGGTGCGAGCTTCCGGCCCGGTGCGATGCCCGCCGCACCATTGGACTTGACGAGCAGCGTGCTGATCACGACGAGCGCCGCGATCAGCAATCCGAGCAGTCCGGCATAGCGTGCATACCGGGGCCGGCTCACGAGCGGGCCAGCGCCTCGCGCACACGACGCGCCGCCGACCCGAGATCGGCCAGCACCGGCTGATCTCGACCACCACCTTCAACGGCCGCGTCCGCGATCACGAGCGTGGCGGGGAGGGCGAGCAGCACACCGACGAGCGAAACGCTCAAGTCGATCAGCGTCACCAGCCCGAAGTCGCGCAGCATCGTGATTTCCGATAGCACCAGCACACCGAAGCCAACGGTCGCGGTCGCCCCTGACGCGGCCACCGCGGCACCGGTACGTCGGTAGCTGCGAGCGAGCGCCTCGATCGTGTCATAGCCGGCCAGACGCTCCTGGCGGTGGCGCTCAGACAGCAGCACGCTGAACTCGGTGGATATCGCGATCACCAGGGCGCCCAGCGTTACCGACATCGGGTTCAGCGGAACCCTTACCGCGAACAGGATCAGCGCCGACCAACCGGTCGCTAGGACGATCGGCACCAGCGGCACGAGCGCGCGGCGGCGATCGCCACGGAAGGCGAGCAGCAGCACCAGCGCAACGGCCGCCAGGCCGACCAGCAGCGTCTCCAGACGCCGCCACGGATCGGCAACCTGCGAGCCCGACGCCGCCGCCAGCACCGGCAAGCCAACCAAGCTGGCACGCACGCCCGCCGGCGGACGCAGGCTCGAGCGCATCTGTTCGATCAGCCGCTGCTGCTCATCGAGCCCCATCAGGCGGATGCCGAACGCCAGCGTCGCCACGCGTCGGTTGGGCGAGATCACGTCCTGTGAGAAGTACGACGGGATCACGCCGAGCAGTCCGTTGACCACGCCCTGTGAGAGCTTGAGCTTGTGCGAGGAGCCCGCCGTCGTCACGGCGCCCGCCGTCGTCTGCCCGGCGAACAGATCGGGCAACGAGAACGCCGGGCATAGGCGCGCCTCGCTGCAGCCCTTGGCAGCGCTGTAGCCGAAGCGCGCGAGCACGCGCTTCTGATAGGCGGTCATCCATTCGATCGTCGCCGGCTTGGTGAGGTTCCTCCCTTCGATCATCAGGTCGATTTCGCCGCCAACGCCGGTGACTCGCTCGAGCGTGCTCAGGTTCCGTAGCGAGCCCAAGCTCTGGGGCACGAGCTTGGTGATGTCGGTCTGCACCTGCGTCTGCGTGTCAAGCCCCCAGCCGAGCGCCGCCAGTACGAGCCCCACGCACAGCACCCGCCCGGGATGGCGCACGGAGCCGACCAGTGCCGCGCGTGTGAACAGCCGTGTCAAGGGATTGTCGGCCACCAGTTCGCGTGCTCCCCGCCACGCGGCCGCCAGCTGTGCGCCCACGGGGCCGCCGCCCGCGCGGGCAGGAGCCATCCGCATGGACAGCGAAACGGCCGCGGCACCCACGGTGAGCGCGCACAGCAGCGCAAGCGCCACCCCGACGACCAGCAATACCCCAAAGCCACGAACCATCGGCACTGGCGAGAGCAGCAGCACGAGCATCGCAGCCGCGCTGGCCGCACCCGCCGCGACGATCGTCGGCGCACCGAGTGCAGCCGCGCGCTGAACGAGCATGGGACCATCGGAGGCAGCCGCAGGCTGCGCGGCCCGTTCGAGCTCCTCGCTCACGCGCGCCTGGAACTGGATCGCGTAGTCCACCGCGAGACCCACCAGCACGGGCAGCACCGCGATCGACGCCATCGTCAGCGACGCGCCGACCACAGACAGTGCACCGAACGTGAGCGCAGCGGCAAGCAGCGCAAGGGCGAGCGGCAGCAGACGTGGACGCCCGGTGAAGAGGAGGCCGAGCGTGCCTGCCATCACCAGCAGCACCGCTATCAGCAGCAGCTCGATCGAGCGACTGATCGAGCTGGTCAGGTCCGAGACGATCACGGGCTCGCCCGTCACGAGGTATGTCTCGCCGTGGGTCAAGTGCCACTGAGGCATCTTCACCGCCTCGCGGATCAGCGCGATGGTCCGAATCCGTGCTGCTTCGGGCAGCCCCGCCTTCATCCGCACCGACACCAGCGCAGCGTCAGGGCTTGGGAACAGATATGCAAAGCGCGCCTTTGGCGTACCGGCGACCTTCGTCGAGTCGAACACAACGTCTGAGACGAAGTTGGCGTTTTCAATGCTTGGCCGCGCCGTCAGCCCGTATTCGAGCGCGAGCGTAGCGAGGCTCTCTTCGAATCGTCCCAATTCGACCTTGTGCGCCTGACGTCCGAGCGTGCTTGCCTGCGAAGCTCCCAGCCCGCGTGCGAGCGCCGCACGGTAGACGACCTGTTCGGCCTGCTTGGCCTGCGCTTCCGCCTGGTGCGTCTCAGCAGTGAGCAGTTCGTCACTTCGTTCGGCCGCCTCGCCAAGGAACGTTCCCGGCCCGAACACCACCTTCACGGTTTTCGCACGCGCCAGCTGACCGCACGGTCCGTTGATACCTCCCACCGAGCCGAGCGCGCTAGCGGGCACGTTGCCCGACAGGCAACCCTCCAGACCGGCTAGCCGCTCGATGTCCGAGCTCAGCACCAGCTGCTGCAGATTGCCCTTGACAAGCACCGCGATCGGCTCTTCGCCGAAGGTCCTATAGAAACGTTGCGTAGCCTGGTATTCGGGGCTCGAGCTCGATACGAACGTGCTCGTCGCCGCCGTCGGATGCAAGCGCAGCGCAAACGCCAGCCCACCCAACCCGAGCACAACCGCAACCGCAACTACCAGCCACGGGCGCCGAGCCGAAGCACCCGCCAGACTAGAAAGAAATCGTGATGAGCTCACAACAGAAGAAGACTAATCTCGCCCACCGTCAAAACGCGCAACCTGGGGGCCGGATCGTCGTTCCTGGCAAGGACGCAGGAAGCGAAATGTGCTCCGCACATGAGCGACCGAGGACGCAGCCAGGGGCGACGAGGCGGCTCCCAGGTTTACTCCATGCCTAGGGGGCCGGCCGATTCGCCGGAGAGGAACTGGCGCACGAATGGGTTCTCGGAGGCGAACAGCTCATCTGCGGGGCCCGATTCGACGATCCTGCCCTTCCACAGCACCGAGATGTGCTCGGCGACGCGCCGCGCGCTCATGATGTCGTGCGTGATCACCACGTAACAGCCGCCGTTCTCAGCGTGGACCTCCTTGATCAGCTCGCACAGCAGCGCCGTGCGCACCGGGTCAAGGCCTGAGTCGGGCTCGTCGAACAGGACGATTTCGGGGTCCAGAACGAGCGCCCGCGCGAAGCCCGCGCGCTTGCGCATCCCGCCGGAGAGCTCGTTGGGCATCTTTGCGCCCTCGCCGCCGAGCCCCACCTCTTTCATACGCCGGTTGACGATTTCCGCGATCTCGTCCTCGCCCTTCTCGGTGTGCTGGCGCAGTGGAAACGCGACGTTGTCGTACAGGTTGAGCGAGCCGAACAGAGCGCCGTCCTGGAAGAGCACACCGAACTTCCTGCGCAGGGCGAACAGTTCGTCGTCGGAGAGGCTAGGAATCGAGCGGCCGTGCACGAGCACATCTCCCTCGTCGGGGTACAGCAGCCCAACGATGTGCTTGATGCAGACCGACTTGCCGGTGCCCGAAGGACCGATGATCATCGAGATCTTGCCCTCCGGCAGGCCCATGCTCAGGCCGCGCAGCACGTGGTTGCG
>Ga0070762_10000382_pt1 | contig 18240 bp, 15 predicted proteins | sample HubBroMetageREF2_FD_66726 | JGI IMG/M metagenome (GOLD analysis project Ga0070762, IMG submission 66726) | Reference soil microbial communities from the Hubbard Brook experimental Forest, New Hampshire, USA - Hubbard Brook CCASE Soil... | ecosystem: Environmental > Terrestrial > Soil >...
GATATCGACGTACACGGCTGGCTCCGGCCGAACCCCCTCACCCTGCCTACGCTCCTGCGCCGGGTACGACGCACGAGCATCCAGCTGGCGCTGCTGTCCAATGCGCCCGAACCGCTAGCCCAGGCTATCGACCGCTCCCGCTGGTCGCGGCACTTCGACCATTGCTACTACAGCTGTCGCCTGGGCGCGGCCAAACCCGACCCGCGGGCGTTCCAGATCGTGCTGCGTGACCGCGGCGCGAAACCGGACGAGGTGTTGTTCATCGACGACCGTGCCGAGAACACCGCCGCCGCCCGCAACCTCGGAATGCGCACCATCACCTTCACGTCCGCCAATACCCTCGACCGTGAACTATGCCTGGTGGCACGGGCCTGAAAGCGACGTCCCCGGCAGGCTTTATGGCTCTGCCTCGGGCATGTCCTCGGTCGCTTCGGCCAGTGGGTCGCCCGCGCGGCCTTCCCGGTGTCGCGTCGCTGCCCGCGCAACAGGCATCGACGAGGTGCAGTGACGTTACGTATACCCCGCTTCGGTCTCGCTTCGCAGGATGGCAGTAAGACCCGACCGCGAATGGAGTACCGAGATGAACACTCGACCGAACATCGTGCTTGTCCACGGCGCATGGGCCGACGGCTCCAGCTGGAGCGGGGTCATCGAGCGTCTGCAGGCTGACGGCTACCACGTCACTGCTCCGCAGTTCCCACTGACCGGGCTGGCCGATGACGTCGCCCGGCTGCGCCAGGTGCTGGACGTCCAGGATGGCCCCGTGATTGTCGCCGGGCACTCCTACGGCGGCCAGGTCATGACCGCCCTTGGCCCGGACGCTCCGAACGTCGCCGGCCTGGTCTACATCGCGGCGTTCGGGCTCGACCAAGGCGAATCGCTCGGCGGGCTGCTGTCCCAGGGCCCCGTGACCCCGGCGCTGGCGCACCTGTTCACCGACGCGCAGGGCTTCGCCTGGCTACCCGAGGACGACTTCGTCAGCCACTTCGCCGGCGACGTCGACCCGGTCAAGGCGAAGGTGATGTACGCAGTGCAGCAAGCCCTGGCCACCTCCGCCTTCGGCGATGTGATGGGTGTCCCGGCATGGAAGGCGCTGCCGTCCTGGTACCTGGTCGCTGCTGACGATCAGGCGCTCCCGCCCGACGCCGAGCGCATGTTCGCCAGCCGCATGGGCGCTACCACCGTCGAGATCCCCGCCAGTCACGTCGCGATGGTCTCCCATCCCGATGACGTGGCTCGGCTCATCAAGATTGCGGCCGAAGCCGCGCCGGCTGCCACCTAGACCAGCTCAACCTCTCACGGCATGACAAGTGCGCCGATCTGGAAGGCGGGCGGCCGTGCGGACATCTCAGCCGTCATCGGCAAGGAGCACGTAATGACAAGTGAGACATCACTGACCTATCAGGTCTACGTGGCGCCCGTCATCGCGATGGCGGGCAAGGACGTCCCGCCGGGCCAGAGCCGCTCAACCTGGAGCCCGATATCGGCGACCCTCATCTCTGGCCGGTATGACGCCGTGTTGGTCGACCCGCTGATGACGGTCGAGCAGGGCATGGCAGTCGCTGACTGGGTGTCGACCACGGGAAAGAACCTCACCACGGTGTATATCACCCACGGGCACGGTGACCACTGGTTCGGGCTCGGCGCGGTCCGTGAGCGCTTCCCCGGCGTGCGGGCCGTCGCAACGCCAGCAGTCATCGAGGGTATGCGCAAGTGGTCGGCACCTGAGGTGCTCAAGACCTTCTGGCAGCCCAGGTTCCCGGGCCAGATCCCCGACGACAACCCCGTCGCCGATCCGCTGGACGGGCCGTCCTTCGAGCTAGAAGGCCGCCAGCTGGTCGCGATTGGTGTCGGGCACACCGACACCGACGACACCACGGTCCTGCACGTACCGGAGATAGGGCTGGTCGTCGCCGGCGACGCCGCATACAACGGGGTGCACCAGTACCTTGCGGAATCTGACTCGCAAGGCCGCCAGGACTGGCTCGCGGCCCTGGACATCATCGAGGCACTCGATCCGCGTGCTGTCGTAGCCGGCCACAAGCGCTTCGGCAACGACGACAGCTCGCGCATCATCGATGAAACCCGCCAGTACATCAGCGACTTCGACCGGCTCGACAAGGAAACCAGCACGGCGGAGGAACTCTACTGGCAGATGCTGGCGATTCACCCGCACCGAGTCAACCCCGGCGCGTTGTGGCTCTCGGCCCAGTCGGCAAAGGCCTGAACGGGTCAAAGACAAAGGAAATCCCGTGACGCCGATCCGCACAGATACCGCCGGCTCCGAGGCGACGGCCGGTTCCCGGCCGGCGGATTTCCGAACTGGTGCCGTGACCGCCCCCGCCTGTCGGCACCACCCCCGGGAGGGACCGCTGCGGGTGCTCGTCGGCAAGGAGCGGTTCTCCGAGGATCACGCCTGGTCGGAGATGCCGCAGTATTGGCCCCCCGGTCTAGCCGACCGCGCTGTGATCGAGGTGGTCGGCCAGGGTCGGCTCGAAGCGCGTTTGGTCGATGGCGGGCCGACCGTCGACGTGGTCGTCCCGCTGTGGTCGCCGCTGCGCGGGCGGGCCATCCGGGCCGGGACCTTCGGCCTCATCCAGCAGTTCGGAGTCGGGGTCGACAACATCGACCTTAATGCGGCCGCCAGCGAAGGGGTGTGGGTCGCCAGCATGCCCGGCCTCAACGCCGTGCCCGTCGCCGAGCACGCCGTCGCCCTCCTCCTCGCGCTGGCGCGGCGACTCCCCGAAGCTTCGAAGGGCTTCGAGCCAGGCCGATGGGGGGAGCCCGCTGGGCGCTCGCTCGCCGGCACGGCGGCCTGCATCGTTGGCGCCGGGGCCGTCGGCACCCAGATCGCCCGCCGGCTCGCTGCGTTCGATGTGACCGTCACCGGCGTGCGCCACCATCCCCCAGACGGCCCCGTCCCGCCCTTCGCCGCCGTCTACGCCGCCGACCGCCTCCTCGACTGCGTCGCCGACGCCGACTCGGTCATCATCTCGGCCAGTCATCAGGCCGGCCAGCCGCCCCTCGTCGACGACACCGTGCTTCGAGCCATGCGCTCCGGCGCCTGGCTCGTCAACATCGCCCGCGGCGCCCTGCTCGACGCCGACGCCGCCATCGCGCACCTGAATACCGGGCACCTCGCCGGCATCGGCCTCGACGTGTTCCCGGCCGAGCCCTACCCTGCTGACGGGCCTCTGGTCGCCCACCCGCGCATCGTGGCAACGGCCCATACCGCTGCCCTCACCAGCGACTACTTCGCAGCCGCCAGCCGACGGCTCGGCGATGCCCTCGCCCGCTACCTCGATCATCGGCCACCCGCGGGGCTGGTCAGCTGAGCGAGCACGATCTGCTGCGGCCGGCCATAGCGAGCCCAACGCCGGACTGACGTCCCAGGAGCGTGACACATCCTCGTGAACGGCCTCCTCGGAGCCGACCCGTCAGTTTTGCCACCGGCTCGGTGGCGGGTTCTCCGGTCCGCTGTGCGGTCGGCGGACCTGGGCCGGGTGGCCGATGAAGCGGAGCAGTGCCTGGTTGACTTCGTCGGCGTGGGTCCAGATGATCGCGTGCGGCCCGCCTGCGATAAGGGCGGAGCGGGCGTTCTTCAGCAGCGCGGGGAGCCGCCGGCTGGTCGCCTCGTACGGCAGGACGCGATCCTGGTCGCCGTGGATGATCAGGACGGGGATGCTGATCGTAGCAAGATCGCCCCGGAAGTCTTCCGTGCAGGCGGTGATGCAGCGGACGGCGGCGTGGGCCGACGCGGAGATGGCGACGTAGAAGCTGTTGTGCCACGCCTGGTCGCTGACCCGGGTGCCGTCCAGAAGCTCGATGTTGTAGGAGCGGTCCAGGAAATCTTTCATCGCGGCCGGCCGGTCAGCGGCGATACACGCCGTGATGCCGTCGAAAACGCTCCGGTCGATACCTTCGGGGCTGTCGTCCGTCTTGAGCAGGAAGGGCAGCAGCGGCGCCACCAGCACGGCTGCCCTGACCCGCTCGGAGCCGTGAGCTGCCAGGTAGCGGGCAACCTCACCGGCTCCCATGGCGAACCCGGCCAGCACCACTCCGCGCAGGTTGAGCCTGCTGAGCAGGAGATGGAGATCGGAGGCCAGCGTGTCGAAGTCATATCCGCTGCTTGGCCGGCTTGAGGCACCGAAGCCCCGCCGGTCGTAGGTGATCACCCGGTGTCCGGCGGCGAGCAGGGCTGCCTCCTGTTTTTCCCACGAATGTCCGTTCAGCGCGTACCCGTGGACCAGCACGACGGGAGGACCAGACCCGTGGTCCTCGTAATAGATGCGGACAGCGGCTGAATTCTCCCGCCCGACAGTGACAAATGGCATCGCGATCTCGTCGTTCCGTTCTCGCACTGGTGACGCCTGGCCCAGTCATCACTGTGACCCCGGACAGGCACGAACGGTATCCGTGGTGTCACTGCACTTTGCGCACTGCGGGCATGCACAGGCCATAGTCGCTGTTGACCCTGGACACGGCGTTGATGAACGCGCAGGCCGAGAGGACAGGCACATGCCAGGCTCCGGTGAGCTCCCGTCGCGGCAGCCGGCACCCATCATTGGCCGTGAAGCCGAGCTCGCCATGCTGCGCGGACTCGTGGATCCGGTCCCGGAGGCAAGCCAGATCCTGCTCGTTACCGGTGAGGCAGGCATGGGCAAGACCGTGCTCCTGGCCGACACAGCCACGCGGGCACGGTCGGCGGGCCTGCTGGTGCTCTCGGTCACCGGCCGGGAATCGGAGTCCAGACTCGCGTTCGCCGGGCTGCATCAGCTCCTGCGGCCGGTGCTGTCTCGCGCCGCCGACCTTCCCGGCCGGCAAGCCCAGGCGCTGACGGGGGCGCTGGGCCTGGCTGAGGATCCGGTCGTTCCCGACGCGATGCTGACCGGGGTCGCCGTCCTTACCCTGCTGTCGGATCTGTCGGAACGGTCTCCGGTCCTGGTGGTCGCCGACGACGCCCACTGGCTGGACCGCAGCTCACTGGAGGCGCTGGCCTTCGTCGGCGGCCGCCTGGACGTCGAGCGGGTCGTGCTGCTGGTGGGCGCCCGGGGGCAGGCCCCGCCTGCCGGCTTTGACCGGGGGTTCCCGGATTTGCATCTTGAGCCGCTATCCGCGGCAGATGCCAGCCGCCTGCTAGACGGGCAGCCTCGCCCGCCCCGCGGGCGGGCCAGGGTGCAGGTGCTCGCCCAGGCTGCCGGTAACCCCATGGCGCTGATCGAGCTGGCCAAGGTGATCGCGGACGATCCCGCCGCCAGCAGGCGGTGGGTCGCCGAGCCGCTCCCCCTGACTGACCGGTTGAGCGCCGTCCTCACCTCCAGGTTCGCCGCGCTGCCCGAGCAGGCGCAAGCCGCGCTGCTGCTGGCCGCCGTGGCCGACGGGCCGGACCTGCGCGTAGCCGCCAGCCACGGCGCCGGGCCAGATGCGAGGGCACTGGCGCCGGCCGAGCAGCTGGGCCTGGTCAAGGTAGACCGGGCCGGCCTGCAGTTCTCCCATCCCCTTGTCCGCTCCGCCATCTACCACTCCGCGCCATTCGCGCAACGGGCTGCAGCGCACCGCCAGCTCGCCGGGGCCCTCCACGACCAGCCAGACCGGCAGGCCTGGCATCTGGCCGCCGCGACCCTGCAACCGGATGAGCACGTGGCTTCGCTGCTGGAGGCCACAGCTGACCAGGCGCGGCGCCGCGGCGGCGCGGCCGCCGCGGCGCAGGCGATGGAACGCGCGGCCGAACTCAGCCCCGGCCGCACAGACCAGGCACGCAGGCTCGTAGCCGCCGCTTCGGCCGCCGTTCCCACCGGCCAGGGAGACTGGGTGCAGGATCTCGCGACCCGCGCCCTTGCGGTCACGGCAGAGCCGGAACTGCGGCTGACCGCCCGCCACGACGCCGCGTGGGCGCTGGCCTGGTCAGGGCGGCGCACCGCCGCGCTGTCAGCGCTCCTATCCGTCGCCGACGAGGCATCGCGTGACCTTCCGGCCCTCGCCTGGGACGCGCTCGGGAGTGCAGCCACCGTCGCCTACCAGTCCGGAATGCCCGCCAGCCGCGAGGCCGTCAGGCGCGCCCTCGACCTGTTGGAACGCCAGGGTCCGCCCCCCGGGCGGGCCCCGGGCATTGATGTCAACGCGCTAAGACTCTGGATAGGCGCCAGCGCCGACCCGATCGGCAGCAGAAACCAGCTCCTCCCGTACTTGCGCGAGATCGCCGGCTCGCCGATTAAAGAGCCCTCCTTGTGGCGAATAGCGTCCGCCGCGTGGCTCCTGGACGAATCCGGCCTGGCGATCACCTTGCTGCAGGACGCTATGCAGCGGCTCCGCGCTCCCGGCGTGCAGGGCACCAGCGGCGGGAGCCTGACGGTGCTGGGGTGGGCATATATCGACACGGGCCGCTGGGACGAGGCGCTGGAAGTCGCCGCAGAGGCGGCGGGCCTGGCCGAGGCGAACCATATGGACATCGTCGCCGCGTCCGCTGACGTGATCACCGCCACCGTGCTCGCCCTGCGCGCCGACTCTGCCGGGACACGAAGGCATGTGGCCAGGGCGCTCGCTGCCGTCGATCCGGCCGACTGCGGGCTGGTTGCCGCCCGGGCCCGGCGGGCCCTCGGCGTCGCTGCTCTCGCCGACGGCAGCTATCTCCAAGCGTTCACCCAGCTCCGCGGGTTGTTCAGCGACGACGGCACGCCGCTGCACAACTACGCCTCGTACCTGGGTGTGGCAGATCTCGCTGCTGCCGCGGTCCGCGCCGATCGGCGGATGGAAGGATGCGACGTCATCGAGAACGCACTCAGCCGCCTCGGCGGACAGGCGTCTGCCCGGCTCGAGCAGCTGACCGCCCGCGCCCGCGGCATCCTCGCCGACCCATCCAACTCAGAAGCCCATTTCGACAAGGCGCTCGCCGACCCCGCCGGGGACCAGTGGCCCTTCGAGCGCGCTCAGCTGCGGCTCGACCACGCCGAATGGCTGCGGCGGCGGCGCCGGATCAATGACGCCAAGGCCGTCCTGACGGAGGCCCTGCGCACCTTCCGGCGACTAGGTGCCCGGTCATGGGCGCAGCGCGCCACGACAGAGCTCAGAGCGTGCGGGGTGGCCGTTACCGGCGCGCCAGCCGATCCCAATGCCCTGGGAGAGCTAACCCCCCAGCAACGCCAGATCGTCCGCCTGGCCAGTGACGGCCTGACCGACCGTGAGATCGGCGAGCGGCTCTTCCTCTCGCCGCGCACAGTCAGCTCGCACCTGTACCGGTCCTACCCCAAGCTCGGGGTAGCCAGCCGCCACCAGCTACGCGACGTTATCGCCGGCACCATCGCGCCAGCACACGAAAGCGCGGAAAGCCGGGATCTTCTTTAGGCCGCTCCCCCAAAACACCCGCGCGTGTTCGCGCCCTCGAAGTCTCGTATTCGGCGCACGCCACGGGGCAGCAGCAGACGGGGCGAAGCGCCTGCACCCGCCTCAATGATTCGGTGTGCTTCATGTTGCCAGCCGGCCGTTTTGCCAGCCGGGATGCAGTGCGCTTTGCAGTAGGCCTGCGGATACCCGCCACCACGTTCCAGACGCAGACTTAGACCGTGCGAGGTCATCCGGCACCAGGCCAGCCCCGCGTCCTGGGAGCGTCTGAGAATGCGCCGGGCGAAGGGCTGACGTAGGAACCATCCACGCGCAGATCGATTTTAGCGCTGGTGACCACTTGTAGCCGCGCAACCTATTGTCGCACGGGCGCTGCGCACACCGGGAAAGGAGACCCAGTGAATATCCCCCGAATCGAGCAGAAACGCAGACTGCGGCTCATTATCGCGGCCCTAATCGTGGCCATTGTCGGCTTGCTCATCCCGTTTAGCCAGGTCGCATCGGCCCGCACAGCCGAGGCTGCCGCTGCTGGCGACAGCCCCAAGCCCAGCATCGTGCTGGAGCATGGAGCGTGGGCCGACACCAGCAGCTGGGACGGCGTCATCCGGCGCCTGCAAGCTGACGGTTACACCGTGTACGCGCCGCCGAACCCGCTGCAAGGCCTGCCCTACGACTCGGCTTACCTGGCCGACTTCCTGCACAGCATCTCCGGTCCCATCGTGCTGGTAGGACATTCCTACGGCGGGGCCGTTATCACCAACGCCGCCACCGGCGACCCGCAGGTCAAAGCGCTCGTTTACGTGGACGCCTTCGCGCCCGCGCAGGGCCAGACCATCGCGCAGCTGCTCGCCGCCTATCCCGGGTCGTGCGCCGTGCCCGCGAACCTGAATGTGGTCCCGTTCCCTGGCGCCCCCAGCGGCGTTGGCGACGCCTACATCAAGCAGAGCGTGTTCCCCAGCTGCATGGCCAACGGCCTGCCCGCCACGGAAGCACATGTGCTCGCCGTGACCCAGCTGCCAATAGCGACGATCGCGCTGGATCAGCAGACTGGCGTCCCGGCGTGGAAGACAATCCCGTCGTGGGCCGTGGTCGGCACCGCCGACCACGCCATCCCGCTGGCCTTGCAGCTAGCGATGGCCAACGCCGCGCACGCCCACATCACCAGGATAGACGCGCCGCACCTGTCCATGATCTCCAATCCCGGTGCCGTGACGAACGTGATCCTGCAAGCCGTCCGGGCGACCTCCTAACTGGGCCTTTCGCCTAAAACGGCAACTGGCACGGTCGACAGAGAATGCCTGCCGCGCAAATCGGCGCGGCAGGCATCGCCTTCCGGCGGCGTCTGGTTAGCGTCCCGGGATCAGCAAGGGCCGCCTCGTCGAGGCGATCAAGACCTCCGCAAGCTGCCCGGCGCGGGCCCGCGCGCTCCGCGGGGACGCACGGTGAGGAACCCCGGCAATCCACGAAGGAGACAATCATGAAGCCGACCATGACGCTCGGGCAGCCCTGGATCCGGGAGATCGTCCCGGGAGTCTTCCGGGTCGGTACGACGTTCTTGGGTTGCTACGCGGTTGAAGACGCCGGCGCCTATACATTCATCGACGTGGGGCTGCCCGGCTACTGGCCGCAGATGACCCAGTTCCTCGCCGCACGGAACGCCCCGCTGTCATCCGTCAAGGCCGTCGTACTCACCCACTGCCACCCCGACCATATGGGCAATGCCGAACGGCTCCGGACGCAGGCGGGCGCGGCGGTGCTCGTGCACCACGATGACCGGGCCGCGGCCATGCGCAAGAGCAGGCCGGCCTTGTACCCGCTGTGGAAGCCGCCGGTGCTGCATCTGGTGGGGCACTTCCTGCGCAATGGCGTGGCCCGGACGGAGCCCGTGGCCGAGGCGTCGGGTTTCGCCGACGAGGAAGTCCTGGACGTGCCGGGCCGTCCCCGCGTCATCCACACGCCCGGCCACACCGCCGGAAACGTGGCCCTGAGCCTGGCCGACCGTGACGTCCTGATCGTGGGCGACACGCTGGCGACGCTCAGCCTTGCCCACGGCGAGTCCGGGCCGCAACTGCTCCCTCGGTTCCTGAACGAGGATCACGACCGGGCCCTGGCCTCGCTGGAAAGGATCGAGCCGGTCGAGGCTCGCTGGGTCCTGCCCGGTCACGGTCTTCCCTGGGAGGGAAGTCCGCAGCAGGCCGTCAAGCTGGCCCGGCAGATCGAGGCCCGGACAAGTTGAGGGAACAGGACATGCCCCCCACGCCCCGAGGCATCGGGCAGCCGACCCGGGAGGCCAGGACTGACCGCGAGGATCGTGGTCAGCGCGGGAGCAAGTGGTGGACGCTGGTCGCGGTGTGCCTGGGCACGTTCATGCTGCTGCTGGACATCACGATCGTGAACGTCGCCCTGCCGGACATCCAGCGGGCCCTGCACTCAAGTTTCGCGGACCTGCAGTGGGTCGTCGACGCTTACGCGCTGACCCTGGCGTCGTTCCTGCTCACGGCGGGCAGCCTCGCGGACATCTACGGCCGCCGCGTGCTGTACCTGATCGGACTGGTGGTATTCACCGGCGCGTCAGCGCTGTGCGGCTTTGCCACCAGCACGCTGATGCTCCAGCTGTCCCGCGGCTTGCAGGGGGTCGGCGGGGCAATCATGTTCGCAGTGTCGCTGGCGTTGCTGGCCAGCGCCTTCCGCGGCAAGGACCGCGGCGTCGCGTTCGGGGTGTGGGGCGCGGTGACCGGCCTGGCGGTCGCCATCGGCCCGCTGATCGGCGGCGCGCTGACCTCCGGCCTGTCCTGGCGGTGGATCTTCTTCGTGAACGTGCCAATCGGGATCGCGGCCGCCGCCCTCACGACGATGAGGGTGGCGGAGTCGCGCTCACCGCGCGCCACCAGGCCCGACTGGGCCGGGTTCGTGATCTTCACGGCGGCGCTGGCGAGCCTGGTCTACGGCCTGATCGAGTCGAACCAGCGGTCGTTCACCGACAGCCACGTGCTTGGCTGCCTCGCCGCGGCGGTGGTGCTGCTCGCCGTCTTCGTTATCGTGGAGCGGCGCAGCGCGCACCCGATGTTCGACCTGAAGCTGCTCAGGCTGCCGACCTTCAGCGGCGGCTCCGTGGCGGCGTTCGGGCTCAGCGCCTCCATCTTCTCGATGCTGCTGTACCTCGTGCTGTACCTGCAGGACATTCTGGGCTACTCGCCGCTGGGTACCGGCGTGCGGGTGATGTACCTGTCGGGAGCCATCCTGGTGAGCGCCACGGTGGCCGGCAGACTCTCCTCGCGGGTGCCGGTCCGGCTGCTGATCGGGCCCGGCCTGATCATCGTCGGCGTGAGCCTGCTGCTCATGCGCGGGCTCAATGCGGGCTCGACCTGGACGCACCTCATTCCCGGAATGATCGTGGCCGGCGTCGGGGTCGGCCTGGTGAACCCCCCGCTGGCCTCCACCGCCGTCGGCGTGGTGCCACCGCAGCAGGCCGGCATGGCCTCCGGCATCAACTCCACCTTCCGCCAGGTCGGCACCGCCACCGGCATCGCCCTGCTGGGGACGCTCTTCTCCCACGACGTGAAAGACGAGGTGCTCACCCGCACAGCCGCGGTCCACGGCCTGTCCACCCGGGGACCGGAGATCGCCGGCGCAGTACAGTCCGGGCAGATCGGTAACGTGATCGCACGGCTGCCCGCGTCCACCAGGCAGGCCGTGGCAACGATCACCCGGGCTGCATTCACCACCGGCCTGGACCGCATCCTGCTGGTCGCGGCGATCATCGCGTTCGTGGCAGGCGTCGTATCACTGGCCGCCATCCGCAGCCGGGACTTCGCGCGCGCCGCGCCCGGCGGTCAGGAAGGTCCTGGGAAATGAGGCGACGCTGCCGGGCGCTCACAGCTCACGGGCCGTGGGCCTCGAGGTCGGGGAACTTGAGGTCAGGGTTGTGCTCAGACAGCTCCGACGGCGGCCCGATGAGCATCTTGTCCGGTTCTCCGATCACCTCCTCGTTCTTGCCGTCGTAATCGAACTTCCTCAGCACGTGCTTGATCGCCTCGAGCCTGGCGCGTTTCTTGTCGTTGCTCTTGACCACCGTCCACGGAGCCCATTGCGTCTCGGTGTAGTGAAACATCGCCTCCTTGGCGTCGGTGTAGGCGTCCCACTTGTCTAGCGACTCGATGTCTATCGGGCTCAGCTTCCATTGCCGCACCGGGTCGACCCGGCGGATGATGAAGCGCGTGCGCTGCTCGGAACGCGTCACCGAGAACCAGAACTTCGTCAGGTGCAGCCCGGACCGGACCAGCATCCGCTCGAACTCCGGTGCCTCCCGCATGAACTCCCAGTACTCCTCGTCCGTGCAGAACCCCAACGCCCGCTCCACGCCCGCCCGGTTGTACCAGGAACGGTCGAACATCACGATCTCGCCGGCCCCGGGCAGATGCGGCACGTAACGCTGGAAGTACCACTGGGTCTGCTCGCGCTCGGTTGGTTTGGCCAGCGCCACGACCGTGGCACCGCGCGGGTTCAGGTGCTCAGTGAACCGTTTGATCGTGCCCCCCTTGCCGGCCGCGTCGCGGCCCTCGAACACGATCACGATGTGCTCGCCGATGGACTTCACCCAGTTCTGCAGCTTGACGAGCTCGACCTGCAGCGGGCGCTTGAAGTACTCGTACTCGTCCCGCGGCATCTTCTCGGAATACGGGTAGTCCTCGCGCCAGGTGTCGACTATCCGGCCGTCCGGCCAGCGCAGCACCGGGTCGTCATGCTCATCGTCGTCTTCGACGGTCAGGCCGGCCATCAGGACGGGATCGGACGCCCAGTCCTCCGGCAGCGCGTTGAACTCGGAAGCGGATTCACTGCTCACCCCACTAGCACAGCGCATTCCGGCCTTGCCGTCACGCGCGGGGCCGGCTCAAAGCTCCTTCGACGCCCATTTCCGCCGGCGATCCCGTTCGCGAGCAGGCTCGCGACGGCGTCGGGTCCAGCCAGCCGGGACAGCCTTTGGGCCCGGAGGTCTCGTCCAACGGGATCCGTTCAGGCTCGCCTGCAACAGGCTCATGCGGGCGCCGTCACATTGCGCAGGCCATCTCTGTGCGCCATCAGGTGGGCGGCGGCGAGGGCCAGCCAGGGCCGCCACTGGCCGGGGTCCATCCGTACCGCTCCGCCTGCCGAGAGAGTAGCGGCCAGCAGCGCGATCGCTGCTGCCTCGGATTCCGGCAGGCCGAGCGGGGCGAGGGCTGCCTGCGTCACGATCGTGACGTCGGGAAACGTGTGGGTAAGGCCGCTCGGCAGACCGTGCACTGGCGCACCCAATTGCGCGACGAATTTTTCCAGCAGCCGCTCGTGGCTGGGTCGGCCTGACAGGATCGTCCATATCCCAGCCTCGAATGGATGCCACGCCCCGGGGATTGGCGATCCCGGGCGAGTCGTGGCCAGCGCACCCAGTACGGGATCGGCGGGCATGGCGACGTCCGCGGCGTGGTCGGCGTCAGTGCCCAGCACGCGGGCCACCCGGTCCACGATGTGAATCAGGCCCTCCCAGTACGGAAGGTGAGCACGCAGCAGCAGACACCCGCCTGCTGGGCCTGCGGCGTCGCCTGGTGAGACTTCCAGCAGCCCGGGTGACCCAGCCACGGTGATCGTGCGCCGGTAGGTGTCGCCGTGGAGGACCTCCACTCCGGGGATCGCCCGTGCGGCGAGGAAGGATCTCACCGCGTCCCAGTCGTAGTCAGACGCCACCGGCAGCCGCAGCGCGAGCCCGCCGTCGGCAGCGAGCCGGTCCGCTTGATGCCGCCGGCCGCGCAGGCTGGCAGGTGAATCGTTGAATATCTGCTGCATTGTCCGGTTGAACTGGCGCAAACTGCCGAACCCGGACGCGAACGCGACGTCGAGGATCGTCAGGTCGGTGTCATCCAGCAGCCGCCGCGCGAAGTGCGCCCGCCGCGATCGGGCCAGCTGGTCAGGGGTGGCGCCCAAGTGCGTGAGAAACAGTCGCCGCAGATGCCGGGGCGACATGCCAACCCGCTCTGCAAGCGCGACCTCGGTTCCGCCATTGTCCAAGGCGCCACCGATGATCAATTGCACTGCCTCGCACACGATCTCGGGCCGGTTCGATCCCACAGGCCCGGCCACCCGGTATGGCCGACAGCGATGACATGCCCGGAAACCTGCTGCTTCCGCCGCAGCAGCGAGCTCGAAGGTCCGGGTGTTCTGCACCAAGGGCCGCGCGCCGCAGCCGGGCCGGCAGTAGATGCCGGTGGTGACGACGGCGGAGTACGTGGTCACGTTCTAGGTATACGTGACGGGCCGGACAAGACTCCGGCCATATTCGGACGCCTGTCCGGATGCAAGTGTCCAGATGTGGCCAGACTTCGGGCGGTCCTGGCGGCGAGGCTTAGCGGCGGTAAGGCAAGTCTCTGACGAAGGAGATCACGGTGCTGGTGAAGGTATTTCCGATCAAGCTGAAAGACGGCATGCAGGCCGAGACCGAAGCGATCGTGCAGGAGTTCGCGCCGAGGGGACCGGGGGCCGAGCCAGGAACCTTGTCGTTCCGGGTGTATCGCGACCCGGCGAAGCCTGACTACCTGCTGTTCGTCGAGCACTTCGCGGACCAGGCCGCCTACGACGCTCATACCAGTTCGGCTGCATATCAGGACCTGATCGCCGGCGAGTTCGCGAAGCGGATCGTCGAATTCGTCGAGATCGATCACGAATTGGTGGTCGCCCTTTAAGGCCAGAGTCCCATCGGCCCGGCCCCAGTCCCTGTCCTCGTCCGGAAGGTGTTCGCGATGCAGATACGTAACGCCGAGGTCTTCGCGAGTCTGCACCGGGCCGGTGCGCCGTTGCTGCTGGCGAATGCCTGGGATGTCGCCTCAGCGGTCGCGATCGAAAGCGCCGGCGCGAAGGCGATCGCCACGACAAGCGCCGGGGTCGCCTGGTCGCTGGGCGTGCCAGACGCGGCAGGGCTGGGCGCCAGGAAGGCCGCAGAGGTCATCGCGCGGATCACCGCGGCGGTCTCAGTGCCCGTGTCCGCCGACATCGAGGCCGGTTACGGAGATTCTCCCGATGCGGTCGCGGCGACCGCGCTCGCAGCGGTCCAGGCCGGCGCAGTAGGAGTAAACCTGGAAGACCGGCGAGAGAGGGCCTTGCTGTTCGAGACCGCGCAGCAGGCCGATCGGCTGGCCGCAGCCCGGGCGGCAGCCCGCGACGTGCCGGTCTGGATCAACGCGCGGACCGATGTGTTCCTCAGCGGCTCCTACCCCTCGACTGCTGCTGCAGTCGAGGCAGTGCTTGAACGAGCCGCCGCCTATCATGCGGCCGGAGCGAACAGCCTGTTCATCCCAGGACTGGCCGATCTGGAGGCGATCGCCAAGATAGTGGCCGGGCCGCTGCCAGTAGCAGTAATGGCCTGGCCTGGCGCGCCGACCGTGGCTCAGCTGACCGCCGTCGGCGTGGCCCGGATCAGCCTCGGGTCCGCGATCGCCGAGGCCGCTTACGGGCTCGCCGCCCGGGCGGCTGCAGAGCTATTTAGCAGCGGAACCTATGACACAAGCGCGAATGGGTTCGGCTACAAGGCCATGAATGACGCCCTATCACGGCAGAAAACCCCGAGACGGCAGGCGGGAGAATAAAAGTGGCTGGACGGGGCCGCAGCCCGCGGTTACCGGCGGTAAGCCGCAACCACCAGCGCCGGACTGCGGTGCTCATGTGGGCGAAGTGATCGACCAGGTGAGCGATGCGGCCCGGCATCAGGACACGGCGGACTCGGACGGTTTGAGCGCTGGCGTGGTGGCGCTGCCCAAGATGGCGGGGCGCACGAACTTGGGGGCTCTGGGCAGGGCCGTGTGCTCCAGCCGGGCGGGGGTGAAGCCGGCTGCCTTGATGGAGTCGAGCGTGGGGCGGTTGCAGTCGCAGCACACGACAATCCGGTTGAGCCAGTTCATCCGGTCCTGCAGCCGGGCGGTGCCCGTGTCATCGGCGCGCTGATGCTCGATGAACAGGAGCTGACCGCCGGGGCGCAGCACCCGTCGCAGCTCCCGCAATGCCCGTGGCTGGTCGTCGACCCCGCACAGGACCAGCGTGGACACGGCCGCGTCGAAGGTGTGGTCGTCGAACGGCAGGTCCTCGGCCGGGGCACGCAGGACCAGGGCGGACGGGCGGTGCTCGCGGGCCGCGTGCTCGAGACGGCGCAGCATCGGAGGCTCGGGTTCGGTCAGCGTCAGCGACCTGATCGCCGGGCCATAGCACGACAGGTTCGCCCCGGTACCGGCGCCGATCTCGAGCACGTCGCCGCTCAGCCCGGCGAGCAGGTGCTCGCGGAGGGCCCGCAGCCCGGCCTTCTCGGTCTTGGCCATCTGGCGGTCGTAGGCGAGGGCGAAGAACTTGGTCCGCAGGCTCATGGCTTCCTCGTTTCGACGCAGTTGCGTTGCTGGCAGTGCGAACGTAACGAGGCCGCCGGGGCGTCACATGAGGCGAATGCCCCATCTTTGAGACCGCTGGCGCCAGGGTGCCGGGGTTAAGCTTGGCTGATGGCAGGGGGTGCCGGCCGTTCGCACGTCCGGCTGGCGGAACTGGTCGCGGCGCTGTCGCTTGGCGTGGACCTGGGGTTCGGCCAGCCGATGGAGCATGTCCTGCGGCAGTGCCTGATCGCGCTGCGGATCGCGGACCGTGCGGGGCTAGGCGAGCAGGATCGGGTGGCGGTGTATTACACCGCGCTCCTGGTCAATGTCGGTTGTCACGCCGACGCGCACGAACAGGCGAAATGGTTCGGGGACGACATCGCTCTCAAGTCCGGTAAATATGCTCATGAGCTGGGCAGCGTGCGGGGGTTGCTGGCGACCATGCGGCTCATCGGTGCGGGCAACCCGCCGCTGCACAGGTTCCGGGTGGGACTGGAGTTCGCTTTCTCCGGGTACCGGCAGCTCGACGGGATGATCGCCCAGCATGCGAAGCTCGCCCGGACACTGGCCGAGCAGCTTGGGCTGCCGGGCACAGTACGCGAGGGGATCGGCGCGGCCTACGAGCAGTGGAACGGCAGGGGCTGGCCGGGTGAGCTGCACGGCGATGCGATACCGGTCGCGGCCAGGATCGCGCAGCTCGCTGAGTTCACGGAGGTGGCGTACCGCGTCGGTGGCGTGGGGAACGCTCTGGCCCTCGCGCGCAGGCGGGCGGGACGGCAGTTCGATCCGGCTCTGGCCGCGCTGCTGTGCGCTGACGCCACGGAGATCTTCGGCGGGCTGGAGTCGGTGCCGGCCTGGCAGAGGGTGATCGCTTCCGAGCCTGCGCTGGCTGTCGAACTGTCGGCCGATCAGCTCGACCGCGCGCTGCAGGCCGTCGCGACCTTCGTGGACCTGAAGTCGCCGTTCATGCTCGGGCATTCGGTGGCGGTCGCGCGCCTGGCCGAGGAGGCTGGCGGCAGGCTGCGGCTGCCGCGAGAGCAGGTGCTGATGCTCCGCCGGGCCGGGTTCGTGCACGGTTTCGGGCGACTAGGGGTGTCGAATTCGATCTGGGACCGGCCTGGGCCGCTGAGCGCGGGTGAATGGGAGCGCGTCCGGCTGTACCCGTACCTGACCGAGCGCATGTTGCGTCAGTCGGCCGCGCTGGCGCCGCTCGGTGATATCGCGGTACTAGTCCGGGAGCGCCTGGACGGCAGCGGGTACCCGCGCGGGGTGTCCGGTGGCGCGATCCCCGTGCTGGCCCGGGTGCTCGGCGCGGCGGATGCGTACGCCTCTATGCGCGAACCCCGGCCGCACCGGCCGGCGCGTTCGGCCGAGGAAGCGGTAGCCCAGATGCGCGTCGAGGTGCGCGGCGGCCGCCTGGACGGCGCGGCCGTCGGGGCCGTGCTCGAGGCGGCCGGCCACCACCTGCCCCGCCGCCGGGAGGCGCTGGCGGGCCTGACCGCCCGCGAGGTCGAGGTGCTGGTCCTGCTCGCGCGCGGCCTATCGAACAAACAGATCGCCGAGCGCCTGGTGATCACGCCGAAGACGGCCAGCAATCACATCGAGCACATCTACGCCAAGATCGGCGCCTCCAGCCGGGCCGCCGCGGCGATGTTCGCAGTGCAGCACGGTCTGCTCCCCGAGGAGAAGATCGCCACCACGGCGACCGCCTGACGCCGGGCCGTCCAGCGAAGATGAGGAATTCACCCCATGCCCAGGCCAATGCCCGCGGCTAGCGTCGGTGCCCTGCCGAGATACCGCCGTGTATCTCTCTTTCAAGGGAGGCACCATGCCCAAGCTCAGCAAAGACAGCGCGCCCAACGTGCAGGACGCCGACCCGGCCATCGACCGCAGCGGCGACCTGGACGACACCACGGTCGACTTCGTGACCATCCGGCAGACCCACTCACTCGCCCCGCTGCTGCGGGGGCTCCCCGGCGATAGCTGCCAGTGCCCGCACTGGGGTTACCTGCTCGCAGGCAAGATCACGGTCAGCTACGCCGACCACGCGGAGACATACGAGGCGGGCGACGCCTTCTACATGACCCCGGGACACATCCCCGCCGCCGAGGCCGGCACGGAGTTCATCCAGTTCAGCCCCCGGGACCAGCTGGCCGAGACCATCGCGGTGATGAAAGTCAACGTCCAGCGCGCCATGCAAGGCACGTAGTCGCGACGCCAGACCTGTGCGCAACCGCGTGCATCTCGCGCTGGTGCCGGCCTCAGCTGCCCAGGATCCAGATGACCGGGCGAGGCGGGTCGGGGTGGAGGAGCAGGCGCTGCCGGTCCGGACGGGTCGCGCAGCTGTGGGGCGAGCGCCTGTCGCAGAATTACTGAGCCGCGATTTCGTGAGCCTGGTGGCTCCGGAGGAACTCGCGCACCTCATTGATTGTCCTGGTCTTCAACTCAGGTGGCTCGGTCCAGGGGTAGACCGTCGATGTGGCATTCGGCGCCAGCGCCGCGATGTCGACGGACACCTGGTACG